>Ga0213868_10004487_pt1 | contig 12750 bp, 23 predicted proteins | sample PICome_9_FD_160087 | JGI IMG/M metagenome (GOLD analysis project Ga0213868, IMG submission 160087) | Coastal seawater microbial communities near Pivers Island, North Carolina, United States - PICO127 | ecosystem: Environmental > Aquatic > Marine > Coastal | place: USA: North Carolina...
AATTAGGTTTTTGTAGTGTTGGCTTCTTGCAAATCCGTGTACACCGGTTCGATTCCGGTACTCGCCTCCAATAAAATCAATGACTTGCGTCATCCTCTCTCTCCTTCACTGCCATTTTTGAAACAAGCGTTGAAACTTTCACGTTTCGGTCTTGCTTCGTTCCATTTGATTTCTTGCCTCTTGAGCGCGCTTCGCGAGCTCTCTTTGCCGGATCGGCCCACCGTACTTTTTGAGCATCTCAACGCCTGAATGGCCGGTGACGGCTTTGACCATCTCGTCATCACACCCAGCCAGATACAGCTCAATCGTCGCATTTTTCCTGAGCCCGTGCGTTTTGTAGTAGCTCGCCTTCTCGTGCTTCATCTTCTTTTTGATGGAGCGCATTTCCTCGGCGATGATGCGATAGCTGACCGACCTGCCCTTAGCGTCAGTCACGACCGTGCCGTCCGTTCGCTCGAGCCCGTCCAGGTGAGCCTTGAGACGATCAGTGAGCGGGATCCACAGCGGCTTGTCGGTTTTACCCTGAGTGAAATCGAATCCTTCGTCGGAAAAGTGTGCCCACTTCATCTTTACGACGTCGCCAATTCGCTGGCCTGTGCCAACGCAAAGCTCGTAGACCAGTCGCGCACGCTCAGAAGCCAGCGCTTCGAACTCTGCGCGGACATCGTCCGGCCAAGGCTCCCAGCCATCGCTCTGCTGCTTGAAGAGCGGAATGCCTTTCGCCGGATTGCCGTGCTCCTTCTTAATAAAGCCAATCAATCGTGCGTGGTTCATCAAGACGACCATGACCTGGACGAGATAATTGGCTTGCCGCCAGTGATCCGCATTGGCGCGGTGCAATTCGTAGATATGATGGGTCTCGATCCTGGCCGGGTCTTTCTCGGCCCAGATCTCACGAATGTGGCTGATATATCGCCGATAGTCGGATCTCGTCCGGGGCTTCAGCTTTTTGTAGGCGTCGCTCTCGTAGTAGCTCAGGATTAAGGCCTCAAAGTTACGCTTCACCGGCGCAGGCGCTGGCTTTCCTTTAAGCAGGCGATTGTAATGATCCCAAAATTCCGGAGTGCCCGCTTCCTCATGCATCATGACAGAGATGCCGCGCGAACGCCGGATGAACCGAAGGTATCCTCTGTCATTGTAGACGTATTTTGGAAGGCTCTTGCGGGTCATTCGCCCATTCTCAGGTCACTGTTGAGAAAGTCGTCAGCTGCCTCTGGCGCGACCATGTTGGCATCGACGATGACACTGCCATCTGGCTTGATCTCGAACTTCGCGCGTTGCCAACCTGCCTCCCGCGCCTCGCGGATAAAAGCCGAGGCCGCTTGTTTCGCTTTCGTCTGTGCACTTGCTTTCGTCATCTTATCGACACCTCTCTCACCTCGTTAACAACGCGCATTATCACCCTGATCTATAGTGATTTTCCCAAATGTACCGGGTGCAGAACGTCTGTCCTTTGCCGCGCGAATTGCGCGGATCACCTCAGAATTCTGGGAGTTGCCATTGCGATCGGACTCCGCCTTGATCCACTCCTTGAGCTCTTGCGGAAGCCGAAGTTGCATTGGTTTACGACTGTTCATGAAACGCCTCCTGGTTGAAACAATATCCCGTTAGTGGCACTTAGCCACTATTGCGTCAATCGCTTTTTATGGCACAGTGCCACTATGGCAGAACAAAGCTCTCAGAATCAGGATAAATTCATCGTGCGGCTGCCGGACGGCCTGCGCGATAGGATGCGCCTCGCGGCTGAGGCCAACCACCGCAGTATGAATGCTGAGGTCGTTGCCCTACTCGAAGAAAATTATCCGGCCCCTGTGCCGGAAAAACTGGAAGACCCCGCCGCGCGGTTGCTCTTCTGGCTCGCGAAGCGCATCCGCCGAAGAAGCCCGAAGCCCGGCTCTCCCAGAGACAAGCAAGCAGCCTTGTATGAGCGCATTGCGGTCGATATCTCGGAACGCATGAAGGATATCGGGGAATAGCCCTAATAGGCCACCCACTCATATCCGTGGTTGCCTTCGTGATCCTCCCATTCAACGCCAACTCCGCGACGCCAATTTGATGACGAACAGCGCCGCGATGGAAGCACCCACTGCGGGGCGGCCGCTGGCGTCGTGCGTTGCCAGCCGAAATCGCCCTGCGTGCCGTAGGTGCCGAGGAGCATATTGTAATTCTCGGAGCAATCATCGTCGCGACCACGTTCGCGATGACTGTAATGCCGAACATCCCAGACACGGATCGAGCGCACGAAATCGAATTCCAAGCCACTGATGTCGATATCGGCACCATCTTCGACCACTTGCGCCAGAATGACTTGGCCGAGCGTTTGACCGGTTTGGTTGCTGGCTTCCCAGATTTTCGGGGCCTTGCTTTGCAATGGCGCGCGCTCAGAAACCCCCATAGGACAACGCCAGATTTGTAATGGTGGCTCGATCGGCCAAGGAGTAATCCGACGGATGAACACAGCACGGGCATGAGCGCATTCTGCTGACGCGGGCCACCCACCAGCCAGGCAAAGCAGAATGGCGCAGTCAACCTGATAGGCTTTTACCGCCTGCGGAGCCACACTGGAAAGCAGAGACATTGCGACCCCAAAGAACCAATTCCTGATAGATCTGCACCACATATCAATATATGCCCTTTGCTACATTACTCTATTATTGTAAATGTAGCTCCAACAGCCCCCATCACACCATATACGAGAACATCATTTGTGATGCTCGCGCGCGTTTTGTGGAATATATTCCGTAGAGCAGTTCTTGTGATCTGGCCGAATACAGGCCATGAAATTGCGGGAACGAGTAGGGCTAAATGTACGGAATCTAAGAAATTCCAGAGGATTGAGCCAAGAACAATTAGCCTTAGCTGCGGAAGTCGATCGCAGCTATATCAGCGAGATCGAACTCGCCAAAAATTCGGCATCAATCGATGTTCTGGAGCGGATCGCGGATGCTCTCGGCGTCGATCCAAAGGAATTGTTTAACGAGAGGGGCTAGTTTTGCCCGAATTTGAGAGTGCTCGCACAACGGCCGAAGCCATCGGCCGCATTACATGTATCAATACAGGCGAAGAAATCGGCTTGCTGTATCATTGGGACAATGGTGAAACACAGGCGGCGCTTTACGATGATGGTCATCCTGAAACATCAAACTGCTCAGATCATCCCGCTGAAACGGACATTGGCGCAAACCGCAGCTAACGGCCGGAAAAAGCTCATTTTATCAAATGCGGCGTGTTGCCTGGAGGTCTGCAATCGGGTGAGTGGCTTTTTTCTTATGGCGGTTGGAGTTCATACCACCTGACAGAGGGCTCGCGTTGTAATGGATCGGAAACTGAGATAGCTTCGCTGTGTGAAGTGCCTTGTAATGGATCGGAAACTGAGATAGCTTCGCTGTGTGAAGTGCCTTCGAAACATAACCTCAATACTGCTTGTTGTTCTTCTGGTCTTTATGACGGGGCTGAGCAGCGCTGCGCATGCTTTATCCATGGGTTGCGTTGGTGGGCATTGTGACGAGCACAAGGTCATGCCTGTGGTCGAAAACCACACTGGCCACGCTTTGGGGGAATTGACGAGCAGCACACTGCTTGGATCAGATGGGATAGAGCATGACGAATGCAATCCATTCCTGTGCAATTCTCTCGCGCTAATACTGCTAACTTCCGACGCAGTTTTTGACCAATCCGAGGCCGTATTGGGTTGGCAGGTTGGCCACCTCTCAACTCTGGAAGAGCCGGACAACCCGGACAGACCACCCAACCTTTGAATCAGGATTTCACCGCTGCTTGCGTGAGTGATCAGCGTTTTAGAAAGGTCGCAGGAATACTGCGGCCCGCCCCTGTTTCACAAGGTTAGGACCAATCCATGAACAAAAAATACATCGTGATCGGCGCGTGCGCCGTGGCAGCCGTCGCTGCATACCTCGTTCTTCGACCCGGCCCCGCAGAGGAAGTCGCGCAAGCGGCACCTGTTGAAGGTAACGCGATTGTTGCGATCCAGATGCCGCAAATCGACGGCAACGCAGCGATAGGCCAACGCATATTCGAGAATGCCTGCGCTGCCTGTCACGGCACCAACGCTGTTGGTGTTGAGGGCGCGGGACCACCATTGATCCATGTTATCTATGAGCCCAGCCATCACGCCGACGAGTCCTTTCAGCGCGCGGTTGCGGTGGGTGTCAGAAGCCATCACTGGCGGTTTGGTGACATGCCGCCGGTTGAAGGCTTGACCCGTGGCGACGTTGCTATGGTCATCTCCTACATCCGCGAAATCCAGCGCGCCAACGGAATTAACTAAAGGATACCCCAATGAAAAAACTTGCCACATTTGCTTTGATGACCGTTCTGGCGACCAGTGCGTTTGCGCATTCACCCGTAGATCACACAACGCCTGAGAATGGCGCGACAATCACGGAAGTCCCGCCCGAGATCAGCTTCAACTTTGCCAATGATATCCGTCTTACACGGGTGGATATGCTTCATCAGGATCATCCGTCTGTACGGCTTGATCTCAGGGATCAAACGAGCTTTGACCGTGTGTTCACGCTGCCCCTCGAAGGCATGGGGAAAGGCACCTACCGCATCGAATGGCGGGGATTAGGTTCAGACGGGCACGCCATGCAGGGCGAATTCTCGTTCACGGTGGAATGACCATGCCGGATATCTGGGGAATAGCCGCGATATTCGCCAAACTGACGCTGTATTTTGGCGTCGTTGGGTCGACCGGGCTTGTGATCATTCTAGCGACCTTTCCAAATCTGGTGCTACCACTATGCCGCCGGATCAAGGCAAAGGCTGTGGTGTTGGCGGGACTTTCCATATTCGCAGCGATGTTCGGCTTCATGCTGCGCGGAGCCGCCCTGACGGGTGATGCCGATGGCATGACGGATCCCGAAATGCTCGGGCTGTTGTGGCAAACACCGGTTGGCGACGTTTTGGTTTATCGGATTGCGGGTATGGCAATCCTAATCGCGGGAATGTTCATTCCCCGTTTTGGGAGGTGGGTTTCACTTGCTGGCGGGACCATTGCCTTATGGTCCTTTGCAAAAATCGGGCACGTACCTGACTTGCAGCAAACTGGCGTTCGTCTGCTCCTTCTATTGCACCTTCTTGGTATCGCGTTCTGGATCGGTATCCTTGGCCCCTTACGGAACCTGTCACGACTGCCAGAACACTTGGACGACGCGGCCCTGCTGGGGCATCGCTTTGGGCAAGCGGCGGCAGTGATTGTCCCGGTGCTGATCCTGGCAGGCCTGTTGATGGCCTGGCTGTTGCTGGGCGATCTGAGGGCACTCTTGTCAACCGGGTATGGGCAAACCCTTCTAATCAAGCTGGTGCTTGTCGGCGCGATCCTGATTCTGGCAGCCGCAAACAAACTTCGCTTTGTTCCCGCCATGCAGGCCGGAGACAGCAAAGCCGCGCAGCATCTGGCGCGCTCCATCGAAATTGAAACAGCGGTCATCCTGGTCGTGCTTGCGGCAACCGCAACACTCACCAGCGTTCAGACCCTTCCGAACTGAGGCCTTCCATGAACAGACGAGAATTCTTGATCACGACAAGCGTGGCGGCATTGGTTCCGCGTATCACACTTGCTTCAACCCCAACGGAACTGGTTGCGCAGCCGGTCAGCGCGCAAATCCTGCCCGTTGGGGAACCGGCAACGCCTATGCTGGGATTCAACGGCAGCACGCCCGGACCAGTGCTGCGGACCCGTCAGGGAGAAATCTTTGACATCCGGTTCCGGAACCAGATCGGCGAGGGATCGGCGGTGCATTGGCATGGGCTGCGTATCGACAATGCAATGGATGGCGTTCCGGGTCTGACGCAAGACGTCGTCGAAGTGGATGCCGAGTTCGCCTACCGTTTCCGTGCGCCGGATGCAGGCACCTTCTGGTACCATTCGCACAACCGATCTTGGGAACAGGTTGCAAAGGGACTCTATGGCCCGTTGATCGTGGAAGAGTTGACGCCACCGGACGTGGATCACGATTTGATCGTGTTGATAGATGATTGGCGCATGACCGAAGCGGGCACGCTGGCCGATGGTTTCGAAAATATGCACGATCAGGCGCATCAGGGGCGGCTCGGCAACTATGCCCGTGCTCTTGTCGAACCGAGCACGCCCGTCCGTCGTGGTGATCGTGTGCGCTTTCGTCTGATCAATGTCGCGACCGACAGGATTTTCCCGATTGAGATTGAAGGTGTCGACGGCAAGATCGTTGCAAATGACGGAATGCCCCTTGTCAGTCCACAGGAGTTATCCAGTCTCATTCTTGCCCCGGCCCAACGCGCGGATATCATCGCGGATATCACTTCCCCGGATCAAATCGCCTTCATGTTTCCCACGCAGGACGGCCCCTACTTGCTGGGTGAAATCCCCGTTGAGGACGCGAACACGGAGCGACAACCATCGGAGATTTCTGCGTTGCCACCAAACGAGGTTACGCAGCCCAACTTAGACAATGCGGTTTCCCTGACGCTTACCATGGAAGGTGGGGCCATGAGCCGTCGCATGATGCAAGGTATGATGGGTGGCGATATCTGGGCGTTCAACGGGCAGTCCGGTCTGACGGATACCCCGTTTCATCTGTTCGAACGTGGGCAGACAGCGCGTATTCGTCTGGTGAACGACACCCGTTTCCCGCATGGCATCCATCTGCATGGGCATCATTTCTTTGAGGTCGGGGCTGACGACGGTCTGGGCGCTTTCCGGGACACAACACTTGTGGACGCGGGTGAGACCCGCGACATCGTCTGCGTGTTCGACAACCCCGGAAAATGGCTGTTGCATTGTCACATGCTGGGGCATCAGGCGGCGGGTATGAAGACATGGGTGGAAGTCGCATGAAACGCGTTTTGATAATTGCCGCATGCTGTATCGCGACCGGTGCAATCGCCGATCACGAATTGGATGACCGAGATATGACCAATGGTCAAACCCTCTACAGCGAACAATGCGCGTCCTGCCATGGGGCCAGTCTTGAAGGGCAACCCGACTGGCGCACGCCCGACGAAGATGGCGTCTTGCCCGCACCGCCCCATGATGAGACCGGGCACACATGGCACCACGATAACCAGCTTTTGTTCGAATACACTCGGCTTGGTGGAGAGGAAGCATTGGCTGCGCGCGGTGTCACCGGCTTCGCAAGCGGTATGCCGGGTTTTGGCGATGCTCTCACCGATGACGATATTTGGGACATCCTGACCTATATTAGATCAACCTGGCCGGACCGCGTTCAGCAAATTCAAGCCGGTCGCAACCCACCGCACAACTAAGGAAGGCGGTCTTCGCTACGTGGCGTGGGAGCATAGCGCCCGCGCCCGGTTTTTGTCAGCAATCCCCGATCAGACAGATCTCTGAGGGCCCGATAGCAGGCTTCTTTGGTCAACCCGATCTGGTTGGCGAATTGTGTGACCGAACCGGTCAGCTTGCCCAATTCTACCGCCAGCAATACGCGGTCGTTCGCTGATTTCAAAGCGTGCAGCGTCAATAGCTGGCGGTAATCCTGCACCTGCACCGCCAATCGCTTGGTGATCCCTTCCGAAAAAGCCGTGTCTTCACGTAGTTGCTTCTGGATGGCTTGCTTCGAAATCCGAACAACTTCGGATGGAGCAGTACAAATCGCGTCGCAGTGGTAGTGATCCGAATAAATGGATGCTTCGGCAAACATGTCGCCAGTCTGAGCGTTGTAGATCGTTACGGAGTTTCCAGATTCCGTCACGCGAGTTAGGCAGATGCCACCTGACGCCACAAAGAATATGCCCTTTGTGGTGTCGCCCTGCCGGAACACGTGGTCTCCAATGGAATAACGCATTTGAGACAGAGATTTTTCATCCAATGCGCCGAACGGGGTGGGTAACATGTGATTTCAATCATATTCGGATCTGCGTCTGGGGTGTAGCAAGCCACCAACCCCAAATGCAAGAACGGACATACCATGATCAGAACGACACTTTGCGCCATCGTGGCGCTCATAGCCCTTCCAGCCGCCGCCCAACATGCCCATCAGGGCTCGGACGGCCCTTTGGAAACAGGCCAGTCCGCCTTCGCCGCAATTTCGGAAATCGTACAAATCCTGTCAGACGACCCCGGTACCGACTGGACCAAGGTCAATATTCAGGCGCTGCGCGATCACCTCGTGGATATGGAGTTGGTCACGACCCAAGCGACCGTGAACACTCAGACCGAAGGCAGGATAGTCGAGTTTCGCGTCACCGGCGAGCGGATTGTGGCCGATGCCGTCGCACGCATGGCGACGGCACATTCACCGATGTTGGAATTGGCAACTGGATGGACGGTGACTGCTGAACCGTCCACGGACGGAGCGACCATGCGCATCGAGGTCCAGACTGAACAGGAGCTTGCCCGCGTCCTTGGCCTCGGGTTCTTCGGCGTTATGGCAATCGGTGCGCACCATCAGGCGCACCACATACAGATGGCTTCCGGTGAAGATCCGCATCACTGATGCGATCCAACCAAGACGCAGTGATTGGAGCTTGCACAGCCAACGGGTATTTTGCCCGAGACTGTCACCATAAGATTGAGCAACTTTGGACGGCAGGTTGACGTAAAATAGCGAAGGTCGGTTTTGTCGCTCATTCAACTGTTCAGAAAAACCGTCTGACCCGTTTAGCATAATCCTCAAACGCAGTACCGTACTGATTCTTTAGCCAACGCTCTTCAGCAAATGGGGTGACCACCAATATCGCAATTACCGGAGCGCCAACCGCGAACACCCAGGGCGCAGCTGACAAGATCATCCACCCGCCGACGATAGCAATATCGGCCACATATTGCGGATTTCGAGAATACCGATACATGCCTTCGGTGCGCAGCGTGCCCTTGGCACCACCCGTCTGGGGCACTCCGAAGTGTGAGACCTCCAGCCAAACAATGATATTGCCGATCACTATTAGTGGAAGTCCGACCCCGAAGCGCAGCCAATTCGGAATGGCGACGTTGCCCCAGCCCAGTATCCCCAAGACAATGAGGATGCCGAACAGCGTGAAAGTCGGCACCCAGACGAACACTGGCGTAAGGGCGGTATACTGTTTCGGCGGCCATATGCGGCGCTTGGGAAAAACAATCGACCATAGGATTGCTGTGAGCGTCGCTGCTGCAACCCCGAAGCCGAGATAGATGATAGCTGTCTGCATCATGTTTCTACATGCCCGTGCTCGATCATCTGGCGGCGCTCCGCGAGAGCCTGACGCACGATCTGATAGGCCGAGGACAGAAACAGTCCCGCCATGACGGTTGCGACGATCAGGTCCGGCCAGCCACTTGCCGTGCCCCAGACGCCTAACGCAGCAAACATGACCGCGACATTTCCGATAGCGTCGTTGCGCGAGCACAGCCAAACTGACCGAACGTTGGCGTCGCCGTCTTTGTATCTGACAAGCAAGAGAACACTCGCCAGATTTGTGAGCAGGGCAAGAAAGCCCACTGCGCCCATGATCTCGGCGGTTGGGACACCAACGTAGAAGACGCGGTAGACGGTAGAGCCGAAGACCCACAACCCCATCAACAGAAGGCTGATCCCCTTGAACAAGGCGGCGTTCGTGCGCGCTCTGATTGAAGCCCCGATGACCGCCAGCGAAATGCCGTAGGTCAGGGCGTCGCCTGCGAAGTCGAGGGCATCCGCTTGCAGGGCTTGCGAGTTGGCCAGATGGCCCGCAGCCATCTCGACCACGAACATCGTTGCGTTCAGGGCAATGACGATCCAAAGCCGCCGTTTATAGTCGTCCGAGACGCCTTCGAATTTGGCATCGTGTCCACAGCATCCAGGCATTAGGTTGCCTCCTGCGTTTCAGGCATTAGGTTGCCTCCTGCGTTTCAGGGATTGATTGATCTGGAACAAGGGCTGCTTCGCCGCCGGGAATATCCGGCACGTGGCCTTTGCGCATCCTCCTGACGCGGTGGTTCATCCAATGGCGAATGATGACACGATAGAGAAGCCCCTTCACGCCGGTCAGCTGACGGTGGGTTGCATAAAAGGCATCGGGGTCATCGAAGGTGCCGAAGTCGTGATTGATTCCGGTCTTTTGTATGTAGGTGCTGACCCCGCGCCATTCGACGTTTGGGTTCTGAAGGCAATCCGTGCCCGCACCATAGGCGCAGAGCGATTTACGCTCTGGAAAGGTATTTTGCAGGGCCGCCAGGACGGGTGCATCCAGGATGAAACCCTCCAAGTTCAGCCACGCCCCGCCGTGATAGATTTCGACCCATGAATGGATGATGTTGGCAGGCGCAAGCGGATAAACCAGCTCTGGCACGACCCCGCGCTGTAACCGCTTGTCGATGGTAAAGCCATGAAAGCGGCACGGCACTTCAAGGGCGCGCAGAAGCGCCATCAGCAAGGTGCCCTTCGTGTTGCACTGCCCATAGCCATCGGACAGCACCCTGGACGCCGGCAGCGCATCATCGGAGTTGTAACCGAACAGGATTTCGTTGCGGACAAAGTCATAGGCGGCGCCGATACGGTCGGCGTTTGAAAGGGTCATCCAGCCACGATCAGCAATAAGGCGCTGAATAGGGCCAGCCTCGAAATCCAGAAGGAGTGTTGGGGACAGGAATTGATCGGTCATTGTAGCCTCTTGTGTCTGTGTCCCACCCTATTTACAATCTCTAGTGACTAGAGGTTCAAGAGGTTTCTTCATGTTTTCTATCGGCGAGCTTTCAAGACGCACCAAGGTCAAGGTTCCAACCATCCGCTACTATGAGGAGATGGGCCTGTTGGTGGAGGCCGAGCGCACGAGCGGCAATCAAAGACGCTATGACAAAGCGGGATTGGAACGGCTCAGTTTCATCCGCCATGCACGCGATCTGGGTTTTTCGATTGAGGCAATCTTGTCCCTGATCGAGTTACAGGAACACCCGGATCGGTCATGCCAAGCCGCTACGAAAATTGCGGTGGCACAACTCGCGGATGTTCGCGCGAAGGTCAAAAAGCTGAAGGCGCTCGAAAGGGAGTTGGTTCGCATGGCCAAGGGATGCGACGGACATGGTGTGTCCGAGGACTGCTACGTTCTAGCGTCACTTGCTGACCATGAGCATTGCGAAAACGAGCACTAATCACCCGCAGCACGAGCCTCCCTCTTGGATTGGAGGACATTTGACCGTGCCGTAGGAGCAGTACACGCAGCAGTCCCCTTCGAGCGGTTTTAGAACAGTGTGGCAGGACTTACATTCATAGAACCACTGACATGCATCCGTCGGCATCGTCTCTTCGGTAGCGTGTCCGCATTCGGGGCAGGTAATCGTAGATTGAAAGTTCACTTCGCTCGTTTGCGTCGCCATAGCGCGTATCCTGTAAGTAGTAGAAATCCAGCAAGGATTGGCAGCAGCACGTCGTCTCTATAGGCGTAACCGAGTGCTCCGCTGATCCCAAGAAGCGAAAACAGCCATGGTAGAAAAGGCGTCAGGCAGCAGACCGCGGCCAATCCCGAACCGCCCAGGCTCAGTAGAAGCAACCAGCCCCTCATCGATACTGCCTAAACAAGGCAAACATCGTCCTCGCCGCGTCTTCTTCCCAGAGAGGTGAACTGGCAGCGAGAGCGAAAGCCAGCGTCGTGAAGCCAAGCATAACGACAGTTGAGCGCCTGCGTTTTGCACATGCCCAACGCCGCCAAAGGCGGAACCATCCCCAAGCAAGTACAAGTCCCACGGCAACCAATATCACGGTGCGATACTCGACAAATGGCCCAAGCAAAACCAGCCACGTGCCACCCAGTCCTATGATTGAAAGGCCAATCGGCAACACGCAGCAGGATGCGCTTAGCAAAGCCAACAGACCAGCGCCGCCGATCAGCAGTCGGTTTGGCCCATTGGTTTCATCTTGAAGAGATTCAGGATTCGACATCATGGCTGATCTTATGCATCCTGTAGTCACTACAGAAGCAAGCGGAGTTCGATCACATGATTGCGATTGGTGAGGCATCCCGCCTTAGTGGCGTCTCAATAGAGACGATCCGCTACTATGAGCGTGAGGGGATAATATCAAAGGCAGTCCGCACTGCTTCTGGTCGACGAGCTTATTCGGACACTGAGATTTCGGAGCTTCGCTTCATCAAACGGTGCCGTAATCTTGGGTTCTCCATCCAAGACGCAGTTGCGCTTCGCAATCTCGCCGATGCACCGTCCGATTCACCGTCCGATGCATGTGAGACGGTCGAGCAACTTGGGAGCAAGCATCTTTCGGACGTTCAGGCGAAACTGGCAGAGCTTCGGAAACTTGAGAAGGCTCTGGCCGAGTTGGTCGCGAACTGCGCAAAGGGACAAAGCGACTGTCCGATGTTGGATGCTTTAAAAGCCCGCTAGTTGGAAAGTCGACGTTGGTTCAGTCGCAGCGCAATTTCACTTCGTCAGCGCGTTGGCGACCTTCGCCGCCGCTTTGTTGAAAGGCAGCTTTCTCTACGTGAGGACAGGTGCCATTTCCTCACGTCGTCCAGAAGCTCCAAAACGCGCGCGTAGTCTTCGCTGGCGACGCGCGCTTGCTCGAAGATCTCACGACGCTCCAGGTCCTGGCAACGGAAGTACCGCTCAACTTCGGTAAAATACGTCTCCGCATCACGCCTCAACAGGTCCGCATAGGCCCATACGTCATCGGCATTAGTCGGCATCCAGGGCTGCACAGGCGGCAAGCAACTGCCTGCGATCGCGGCAGACCCCCAGCTCAGAACGACCATAACCGCCCATGTTTGTTTCAAAAGCGCCATATTATCTTGGCTCAGCCACTCCGTTGCAGTAAATTCGTTTCA
>Ga0213868_10004489_pt1 | contig 12748 bp, 9 predicted proteins | sample PICome_9_FD_160087 | JGI IMG/M metagenome (GOLD analysis project Ga0213868, IMG submission 160087) | Coastal seawater microbial communities near Pivers Island, North Carolina, United States - PICO127 | ecosystem: Environmental > Aquatic > Marine > Coastal | place: USA: North Carolina | collected...
TGAAAATGAAAGTGGAGCTACGCTTAAAAGGCCAGAGCTATTTAGGCTCCTAGAGATAGCACAACAGGGAGATATATTACTTATAGAACAAGTTGATCGGATTAGCCGTCTCAACGCACAAGACTGGGAACTCCTGAAAACTATGATCACAACAAAAGGTATTGCAATAGTTGCACTTGATTTACCTACGTCTTATCAATTTATAAAAATGGATGCGGATAATTTTATGCAACGGATGCTTGTTGCAATTAACAGCATGATGTTAGATATGTTGGCAGCAGTAGCTAGAAAAGATTATGAAGACCGTCGTCGTAGACAAGCTGAGGGGATTGAAAAAGCTAAAAAAATAGGAAAGTACAAAGGTCGAAGAATGAACCATAACTTACATGAAAATATAATTGCACTCCTTAAGGCAGGAAAAAGCTACAATGGCATTGTTAGTTTGTTAGGATGTTCAAAATCTACTATTTCTAAAATTTCTAAATCTAATCCAAAACCCTAATTCCTGCACTCTTCCGCAAACTAGGCCTTTTTCAAAAGATGCATACGTGCGCATTCAGAAATTTATCATTTCCTTTTATGAATTTATACAATTAGGATCAAAACCCGAAAGTCTTACAGCTAAACCATAATTTATGCTAATTTGTTCATTCATTAAACCCATTATTTGATTTAATATGTCTTTTAAATTTTCTTTGCTACTAATTACTTTAGTAAATATTTTAGTTTCCAAAACATTAGTTTTATATTTTTTTATTTCATTATATATTATACGAATACCAAAAGGTGTTACTGGGTTGTTTAAAACAATATGAAAAAACTCAAGTATACTAAAATTTTTTCTGTCACTTTTTAATTTTTCCCAAAAACTATCGTCTTTGTTAATAAGGTTTAGTATATTTTTATAGGATTTATTAATAATAAATTTATAACTACCTATATAAATGCCAATTACCCCCCAGTTGCCATCTCGTATTATTAATGGTGAGCCATAACACCCTTCACTCAATACGAGATTAATCTCGAATAGTTCTGTTCCTTTTGGACTAAGCATATTTGATAATCTTCTGATTATATATCCTTGATGATATGCTAAATCAGGTCTTTGATTATCAAGAAGATACTCATCTGGATACCCCCATAACATAAAATTACAAGAAGCATGATGTTCTGTTTTTAAAATGTTTAACCAACTTTTATCAGGAGGCCTAGTTATAAAAAATGAGGAAATATTTAAAATTTCGTTATGTACTATATTTGTTATGGGTCTAACTTCCCACTTATTAGAAATAACAAAAAGACAGTAAATATTTTGAATATTTTCATCTTGAAAAATATTAGATGATGTAAGGCATAAATTACTTTCTTTAACTAAAAACCCAGTGCCCAAAAGGCGTTTAAATTCTATTCCATCATCAGTTTTAGTAGCTCTTATAATAGGAAATACAATATCTCTTATTTCTTGATCACTTTTAGTCATTATTTGATTTACCATGTTTTTATTGTTAAAGGGCTCAGCTTTTACCTTTTGTAAAAACATAACCATATTTTAGAAAATATTTAAATCGTCCATGTGTTATATAGTGTTTATGGTTAATGTCGGTTAGTTCTTTACGCTTTTTTTCGTAATCTATTATATCTTGTTTGTTCTTCAAAAACTAGCGTCCTTTGATTAACTATTGCTATAGGTTCTGGAAACTCTTTATCTTCCTTCATTTTATTATGAACACCTTGTCTAGTATATTGCCACCTTTTGGCTAAATCTGTTATGCCGTATAAATTCATTTCGAGTGTAATTTTTTATATTGTTTTTATTTATTTGAGTTGTATTTACCGCATTGACTTTTGTCAATGTATATTGCGTATAAAACTTTTCTTGCGAAAGAGTTCTATAATCCTAGTTACGATTCATAAAATGAGAATTAAATTTGATGTATTCATTTTTGGGTTTTAAGTTTGGTAGGGTTCGGTTTCTTTTGACAAGTTTAATATTGATTTAAAGTTGTAATATATGGTAAACTTACATAAGCGTATTACAAACCTATATACTAGAGTGATTTTATGTCTGCATTAACGTTTAGGCTTCCACACCAAGTAATTGATGAGGTGGATTATCTAGCTAAAAAGCTTCATATAACTCGTAGTGAATATATTAGAAAATCTATTGAAAATATGAATAAAAAATTGCAACAACAAGAGCGTAAAGATAGGTTTTTTAGAGTAAGTAACCTTGTTAGAAAAGAAAGCATGATTATAAATTCAGAATTTGCAAAGGTGGAGTATGAACCAAAAGATTAACTTTGGTGAAATCTGGCTTGCTGATTTAAGTCCCAAAATAGGCACTGAATTAGGAAAATTAAGACCTGTTTTAATCATTCAAGATCAAATGCTTTTAGATGCGCAACATCCATCAACTTTGATTGTACCTTTAACAACAAATTTAATAGACGATGCACAGCCTTTGAGAATACGTATCAAGCCTAAAGATAAATTGCATAAAGAATCTGATCTTATTATAGATCAAATACGTGCAATCGATAACCAAAGATTAGTAGGAGAACCCCTCACCCTGTGTAATCAAGATTTTATGGATCAAGTTCATAAAGCTATCTTTGAGGTAATTGGAAAAAATTAGATATACAAAAACTTTTAAGATATAATCAAATTATTAGTAAGACTGAAAGAATCCTGCAATAAAACCAAAAAAGTGATTTAAACCCATCTACAGCGTTACAAATACCTACAAGCTACGAACGCTCATTAGCGTACCCCAAACCTTCTATAATATACCCCCAAGCTCGTTATATTGCCATTAGATTTTCGAATAAAACCCTCAAGTCACTATTTTACCAGAAATAACTAATTTTTTTTAAAAATACAAAACCAACCAAAAATTTTAAAATTCAGAAAACAAAAAAATTACAAACGAACTAAAAACAAAAAAATAATTTTTTCAAAAAAGCTGATTTGCTAGTTACTAAAAACAAACAAATTTTTTCTTTTTGCCAACCAGGGGAGTTTGAGGGGGCTCCCTCATCATTAAAAAATTTCGAGAGCAGAGCGAACTCAATGTTTCTAAAACGATATAAAAAAGAAGTAAAATGATTCATTTTTCGATCGACTTATCCACCGACTTGTCCCTTTAGTTTCTTATTTGTTTGTACGAAGTACTATTTGTAGGGGGTCTTCTAGGCCTTATGTTTCCTTGTTCTCTGGGTAGCTAAGGCTACAAATTTACACCTGAAAGGCTACAAATTTACACCTGAAAGGCTACAAATTTACACCTGAAAATTACCATGTTTTAGTAGCTTTTTGCTACACATAGTGTAATGTAGTATTAAGATACTTTAGATTACGTAATAATAGAACATTATGATAAGAGACAAATTACCTAAAATTCTACAGTCCAAAACTCCAAAAGTGTACAAAAACAAAAAGCTAAATACCGCTAACTTCGGAAATTTTACCCACAACGATTATCAGGTTTTTTTGCATTTAGTTAGTAAGATTGGTGGAGTTGATAAAGAGGGTAAGTATCTACAACCAGAGCAGTTGCAACGAGAGCATGTGCTTACTGTCAAGGAATTTAGCGAAGTTTTTAATACTGATATTCATAATGCGTATGGTTCCTTGAAGAAGTCCGTTGATAAGCTAATGAAGACCGATATAAAGGTATCAAAACTAGAAAACGGGAGAATTGTTAGAATCAACGTATGTTCACAGGCGGAGTATGCTAAGAGGGAAGGGTATATAACTGTTGAGTTTACCGACCGTATCATGCCTTATCTAGTTCAAGTTAAGGAAAAGTTTGTATTATATAACTTAAAAGAGATATCTAATTTTGGTAGCCTATATACAACCCGCCTATATGAGTTGGTGCAAGAATTTAAAGATACTGGGTATATAATTAAGTCCATAGAACAATTAAGAGAAGTATTTGCGGTTGGGGATAATTTTAAAAAATACAACAATTTTAAAAGAAGAACCTTTGACCATGCATGTAGCGAGATCAATAGTAATTATAAAATGAATTTGGGGTATGAGGAGATCAAGGAGGGGCGCAAAGTAGTTGCTATTAAATTTGTATTTAAAAAAACAAGGGTTACTAAAAGATATAATCAGCATACTGGCATAGCTAAAAACTTTTATAAAAAACCAAAGGCTCTAGTGAAGAAAAAAAAATCTGGTGATTCTAATGTATTAGAGGGGCAACTATCCTTTAAAGGCACAAAAAAAGAAGCGAAGCCGATTAAAAATGTTCTCTCAAATCTGTTTTCGAAATTTACCAACAAAGACTAATTCAAACACTCGGATAAAGTTATTTTGCTAGCTGTATGCAGTCTTTTTGGCCTAGTTTGCGGAAGAGTGAAGGAATTAGGGTTTTGGTATTAGCTCATTTAAATACCCTCCCATCTATAATACCCTGTCAGGATAATATGTTCCCATCCTAGAGGTGATAAATGCGCAAGTTTTTCTGGTGGAATATATATTCCTTTTTTTGACATATCATCAACAATTTGTCCTAAGCGTTTTGTATTCCAGTAAATGATTATTGCGGTAAGCAAATTCAGATGCATCATACGTAGATGTTGATTTTCGGATGTACGATCTGTTATTTCTCCTCTGTGATTAAAACTGAGAGCACGTTTCAAACTATGTTGAGCTTCTCCTTTATTGAGCCCCATTTGATTGCGTCTTTGCATCTCAGGAGAACTTATCCAGGTTAGGATAAAGATGGTTCGTTCAATTCGTCCGATTTCTCTTAAGGCTATCTCTATCTCATTTTGTCGAGGAAAAGACGCCAACTGACGAAGAATTTCACTCGGAATAACACGATGAGTGATGATGCTAGCGATCAAGCGAATAATATTTGGCCATTGGCTTTCTATACGTAAGAGATTAGCTTTTGCTGTCACAAGTTCTCTCATTACTTTTGGTAAAATGATGCCACTCATTCCATACAAATTTAGAGATGATAAGTTACGCAATCTTGGTGTAAATTGGTAGCCAAGTAGTGAACACATGGCGAAGACATGGTCTGTAAAGCCACCAGTATCTACGTAATGCTCTTTGATTCTTTTTCCCGTCTCATTCATTGTAAGACCATCAAGGATATAAGGAGCCTCAAAGGCGGTTGCAGGAATAGTTTTTACAGCAAAGGGACCATATTGATCAGAAACGTGCGTATAAGCTTTAACACCAGGAGACATGCCATATTTTGCATTAATCAGATTCATTGCTTCGCCACTTCCACCCGAAGGAAAAAATTGTCCATCAGAGGATGAACTTAATCCCTGACCCCAGACATTACTTAGTGGTAATAGACTATGTTTGTCTATTATGATTGATAGAGCATCTGTCATAGATTCACTAGTAACATGCCAGTTTGTAATGCGCATCAATGACCAGAAGGATGAGTGAGAACTACTACATAACGCCATCTTTTTCAGACCCATATTTATCCCACCCGCTAAAATAATATTTAGAAGGCCTATTTTGTCGGCACATGGAGACCCAGTGTAAATATGGGTAAAACTATCTGTAAAACCCGTATCTTCTTCCACTTTTCGCAAAATATCAGTTATCGAGACTTGAGGCATATTTTTGTAAATATCTAAAATAACAGTATCTGTGCCTTCTGGCGCCTCAAGAGGGTCAAGCCTATTCATATGGATTTTTCCTTTTTCAATACAACTGTTGGGAAGTGTGTTTTGACGTATCATTTGTGCAACCCGTTTTATTCTTTTCTCTAACAAGGATTTTCTACTGTCTATCCAATCACTTGCTTGCAATGGTATAGGAAGAGATAAAGTTTGTTCAGCTTGTTTTATAGGAAGCAGTTGTTTGCCTGTATCTTTATAAGTTCGTGAATCATCAACCCAGATATTCCTAGAGCGTAGAAGATCACGAATTGTGAATAAGACAGCTGTTTCCCAGAGTTTCCGTTCTGGATTACTGCCAAGTATTCTCTTCCATTTAGCATTTGCAAAACAAATAGGTAAATCTATTTCCTTATAAGTATCTAAACAATTCAGACCTTTAAGCAGATCTACCGCTTTAAGTAAATATCCAGAAGCTTGGCTTCCTTTAAAACTAATATTCTTAAGCATCCTCTGTGCATACCGCCGAAATTTTCCATATCCTGATAAAACATATTCTAAAGGGTCACTATCCAACTTTTTGGTAAGAGTCTGGGCACTGAGCATTAAATTTTTTAAAGCTTCAGTATCTTGAATTACATCTGTAACAGCAGCATTATCAGCATGAGCTCTCAAAAGTTTTTGACTCAAATTAGCAAAAGAAGATAGGGTTTTATGGGCAAGCTTCTTTTGATCTGCCAGTTGATCATCGCGTGTACGTTTGCAGGCACTATAAAGTTTTCCAACAATTCGGTCATGAGTTTCAAGAATAGCATCATTAATCATCGCCCGCCATTCAATTACACAAACAGCAAGAATAGCTAATCTCCTTGTTTCATTGATATCCCGTAGGCCATCAGCATAATAGGGGTGCAGTCCGTGAGCGTGCGAAAATAGGACATAACATATTGGACGTAGTAAAAGTAGTTTTTAGATCTAGAATCAGCAAAATATCATCAGTAGAAAGACCAGTTACCGTATAAATAAATATGCGTCCAAGTATAATTGGATGTATTATAAGTTAAAAAACTATTGTATTGGATGCATTAATATACTATGCTAAGGTATAGAACAATTGTACGCCCTATACATACAGAATAATAATGATTAAATATTTAGATTTATTTTCAAAACATCTTATCTTAAAAGATTTATCAGATAGGACTATTAAGAATTATCTGGGTGATATTACCCATTTTTACAAATGGCTTATAAATTTATATGATAAAGAAAAGGATATAACTTTGATTAATCAAGGTGATATAAAAGCTTATAGACAAGAATTGTTAGTTATAAAGCGTCAAAAGGCTACCTCTGTTAATAGACGTTTGCAATCACTAAAAAATTTCTTCAAGTATTTACACGCACTGTCATATATTAAAAATGATCCATCAAAGAACATAAAATTTGCAAAGAAAATTAAAATGAGCAAGCCTCAATCTTTAAATAGAAAGGAAGTTCATTTAATATTAAATGCAGCAAAAGAATCTAAACACGGCTTAGCATGCAGAAATTATGCTTTAGTTCAGCTAATGTTACAAACTGGTCTTAGAATAAGTGAAGTATCTAGATTACAGATGAGAGATATAAAAATAAATGAACGCTCAGGGTTTTTAAGAGTTATAGACAGTAAAGGCATAAAGGAACGTGAAATACCTATTAATTCCAGTGCTAGAGTTGCATTAAGAGAATATTTTCAAGAAAGATCTGAGTATAAAGAGAATACCCCAGTATTTATCAGTAAGCGTGGTGATGTTGTAAATATTCGTTCGCTGCAATTAGCTATTTACACGATATGCAAAAGGGCTGGTATTGATAGAATTAATTGTAGTTCACATACTTTTAGGCATACATTTGCTAGTAATTATCTAAAAGCTAATCCTAATCAGTTAACAGAATTAGCATCACTGATGGGACATGATTCTGTTAATACTACGGCTATATATACGAAACCATCTAAAAATGACCTAGAGATGTCTGTAGAAAAAACGGAAACTAATATTTACGGTTGAAAAATTAATGTTGAAGCAAATAGCAAGTAATCAGTTACAAAATCAAACTATCCAAGAAGTTAACGATGAAGATATGCTAACAAAATGGACATTTACAGATGAAGAAATTGATTTTGTAAGAGATTCGTGCAGGGGAGATGATCTCTATACACTTTGTTTTGCTATTCAAATGTGTAGTTTAAGGAATAATGGAATATTTGTTAATGATTACACGAATGTTGGGTATAAAATATTACAATATCTATCAAGACAATTTGAACTTAATTATATTGACTCATTGGATAACAGAATTCATCCTAAAAGGGAATATAGATATCGTAAAAAGATCAAGGAGCACCTAAACTATAAGGAATTTAATTCAGACTCTTACATTCTTCTAAAAGAGTTGATTAGTAGTAAGCTTAGATCAAAACTATATGCACAAAATAGTTTATTCAAAGAGGCAGAAGAATTTTTATTAAAAGAAAAAATATTACTACCAAGTAAAAAAAGTTTAGGTAGGAAAGTAGCTACCATAAAACAATCTGTATTGTCAGATATTTATAAGGAAATAAGCAATTTTTTTTCTGATAAACATCTTAGAAAATTTGATAAATTATTACAAACAACTGGTAAGGGATTATTTTCATCTCTTATGCAATTTAAATCATCTCCACCAGAAGCAACATCTAAGGTTATCAATGAGTACTTAGATAAATTATCAATATTATTAAAGTTGAAGATGCATAAAGTAAGTTTTGTATCTATTGATGCAGAACTAATCAGATCAATTGCAAATATAGTATATACATATGATTCGGATTCACTAAAGAAAATTTCTCCTTCATCAAAGCGCCATGCTTATATAATTTGTTTTTTAAGCGAAGGGTATAAATCAATCATTGATCACATCTTAGATTTAAATAATCAGATATTGGCCACAAAGAGCAGAATATCAAAGAACAGCTTAGAAAATAAATTGCAACATTCTTGGAAAGGGTCTAACAAGAGTATTGATATATTAATTAATGCAGTTCAACACCTGATAGGATATGTATCCCCTGATAAAATAACTTTAAAACAATATCAAGAAACTATAGATATGGTATCTCTAGAAGAAGCAACAAACAGTTGTATAGAATCCCAGTTACTAGAAAAACACGGTCATTATAAAGAATTATCTTCCAGATATAACTCTTTAAGAGAATATACAAAACGCTTTTATCAATTGAATTTTAAAGCTGCCAAGGGTTCAGAAGATTTGATAAAATCAATAAAACTACTACGGCAGTTAAACAAAGGCAATATATCTAAAATCCCCAATGATGCACCAGTAAGTTTTGTTTTTAACAACTGGAAAGATTTATTGCAAAATGATCAAGGTCAAATACAACAAAAACCTTGGGAAATATCATTATACTTCGCCGTTAAAAAAGCCCTAGCTAGTGGTGATATCTACATAGAACACTCACGTCACTATCGTGATTTTTGGAGTACTATTTATAGTGAGACTGAGTGGAAGGAAAATAGAAAAGAATCATATAAAGAATTGAGATTGCCAAATAATTTTCAGAATATTTTAAAACAGCTTAAAGCGGAGCATAAAAAATATTTTGAGCAGGCAACAAATAGTTTTAATGATACTAGTTTTGCCTATATTGGTTCAAATGGTAAGTTAAAGTTAAGACAAGATGATGCCCTACCAATTCATAATGAGGTAAAAAGACTTAGACAGTTATTAGAATCTAGAATGCCTGTAATTAGAATAGAAGATTTATTATATGAAACAGACCAAGAAATCAATTTTTCACAACATTTACAGTCATTATCAGGATATGAAGAAAAAGAGTCTCCTGACAAAAACTTGTTATATGCAACATTACTAGCTCACGGAACTAATATTGGCTTATATGGGATGTTCAATAGTACCAAAGATATGGAGATAGAGCCTCTTAGGACTGTATCACGTTGGTATGTGCATAAGGAATCTCTACAAAATACTAATAATTATATAGTAAATCAACATAATAAACATGATCTTAGTAAAGTATGGGGAAACGGAAAATTCTCTAGTTCTGATGGACAACGTTATAGGATAAGAAGTAGTTCTATTTTAGCATCATTTTATCCAAGATATTATGGTTATTACAATAAGGCGGTATCAATATATACGCATATCTCAGATCAACATAGTGTATTTTCTTCACAAGTAATTTCATGCTCTGTTAGAGAAGCAACATATGTTTTAACTGGTTTATTATCGCATGGTAGTGACTTACAAATAGATACTCATACTACAGATACTCATGGATTTACAGAGCTTGTTTTTGCTCTGTGCTACTTACTTGGCTTTTCATTTTGTCCGCGTATAAAAGGAATAAAATATCAGCAACTATATAAATTTGATAAAAGTATAAAATACGGTCAAAATAAAGATTTCTTTAGTGGATATACTGATTTTAGTCTTGTAGCCGAGCAATGGGATCAAATAGTAAGGGTACTTGGATCACTTAAAAATGGAGTTGCACCAGCTCATGTAATTGTCCAAAAACTAGCCAGTAGAAGTAGTACAGATAGACTAACTAAAGCTCTAATAACCTTAGGCAGATGTATAAAAACTATTTATATATTACGTTATATATCAGATGAAACATTGAGATATCAAATTCATCTACAACTTAATCGTGGAGAATCTCGCCATCAATTAGCCCAACATATCTTTTTTGCAAACCAAGGCATTTTTAAAACAAAAGAATATGAAGAAATTATGAATAAAGCAAGTTGTTTAAGTATATTATCAAATCTGATTTTATACTGGAACACTAAGATATTACATAAAATAATTCAAGATTTAGAGTTGGAAGGATATGTAGTAAATAGACAGGATTTAGCTAAGGTATCACCTTTAATGTTCAAACATATATTGATGCATGGTACGTACAATTTTAAAAGAGCGCATCAATGACCTATAAACCTAAATTTACCATAACCAATAGTATCACAACTTCACTTGCTAAAATAGAAAGATCGCGTGGTTTCTTTGATGCTATTAATTTATCAGAAGAATTACTAGTAACCATGCAAAACCAAGCCTTGTTATTAGAAGCTCACCACACTACACATATAGAAGGTACAGAGCTAACATTAGATCAATCGAGACAAATTTTATCAGGAAAAAAAGTCATAGAGGCAAATAGAGAGGATGTTCAAGAAATAAAAAATTATTGCAGTGCGTTTGAGTTGGTATCTGAATATTTAAATAATGATAACCCTATTACTGAATCCTTGATTAGAGAAATTCATAAACGACTTGTATCAAACGTTCGTGGTAATGCAGCTGCTCCAGGAGAATATAGAAAAATACAGAACTATGTTATTAATTCTCAAACTAATAAAATTATATATACTCCACCACCAGCATATGAAGTAAATATTCAGATGCAGGAATTATTAGATTGGATTAATCATGAAACTGAGATAAGTGATATACTAGTTGCTGGCATCGCTCAATTCCAATTGGTAGATATACACCCTTTCTTGGATGGCAATGGACGTTCTGCTCGTCTTCTTTCTACCCTCTGCTTATATAGACAGGGATATGATTTTAAAAAACTATTCACATTGAGTGAATATTATGACCGTAACAGAAAAAATTATTATGAAGCCATACAGAATGTAAGAAATAATAATATGGACATGACTGGCTGGCTAGAATATTTTGTAAAAGGTTTAGAAACCCAAATTGGAGAGTTACAGAATAAAAGTGCTGCTATTATAAAATATGAATCTCTAATACAAAATAATAAACTATCAAAACATCAAAATATAGCAATTGGATACATTATTGAAAATGGCTGGATTAACATCCAAAATTATGAAGACTTATGTCCTGACGTCAATAAAAGAACACTACAGAGAGAATTAAAAGAGTTAATAGAGAAAAATATACTGTATGTTGAAGGTGCTACTAATAATAGGTTATATAAATTGAAACTGGGAAACTTGTGACAAACTTATGACAGAACTTGTGACAAATAACAAAATATTATGCATCCAATAATTACCCACTATGCAAAAGACTGCGTCCAATACGTTATGTCCTATTTTTACACGCTTACGGACTGCTCCCCTAATAAGCTTCACCCTGTTGGCGAAGCCATATAATCCTGTGCGAAGGAATTCCATCTAATAAAGATTCTGGGATATCCAATGTTTGTAAATATTCCAGTTTATCTAATAGACGGTTTACATCTGCCGAGTTGTGTCCAGCCTCAAACCGCTTTAACCAGCCATGAATTGTTAACCTTCCATCAATCGTTTCAGAAAGCAATCTTTCCAATTTTTCTTTCATTTCATCACTCAAAAATGAGGATATACGTTCAACAATGTTGCGTTCAGCAGAAACACGAGCATCTGCGCATAGCCTTTCAATAACAGTCAGGCCAGGAATAATGATCTTACGAGAGCGGCATTCTTTTACAAATATTTCCACAAGTTCTGCATTGTTTCTGGTTTCTAACGCCTGTTGTTCTAGCCACGGAACAAATTGTTGCTTACAACCATGAAAGGGTAGATATCCAAATATTTTTTGTAATTCTCGTAAATGCTCATACCGTGTAACTTGCTTGTATGTAAAATCAGACATTTCTTTTTTAGTTAATCCGATTTGCACACCAACAAATGATAAAAATTCATGAGGCAAAGTGTCATTTGAACTCAGGTAACGGCCTGGATAACGTAAAGCACATAATTGAATTGCGAATCCAAGTTGATTATGAGCCCCTTGCTTTTTATGAATATAAGCAAGATCGCTATCACTCAAAACATAGTGGGTGAGCATAGTAGATTCATTTTCAGGAATCTTTAAAAATAGTTTACGTTGACGTGATGTCAAAATTTTACGATGCGCCATTAGAGACCTATATTTTTTAAGTATACCTTAATTGTACTATCACAAAGAAGCGTTGAATTAAATTAAAAACCATTTATAGTGTACTTCTTAAGAAGAACTACATATACTGTACCCTATGAATAGAATTTATGCCTACTTAAGAGCTAGCACAAAAGAGCAGGACGAAAATAGAGGAAGAAAAGCTTTAGAGGATTTTGCTCAAAATG
>Ga0213868_10004495_pt1 | contig 12733 bp, 25 predicted proteins | sample PICome_9_FD_160087 | JGI IMG/M metagenome (GOLD analysis project Ga0213868, IMG submission 160087) | Coastal seawater microbial communities near Pivers Island, North Carolina, United States - PICO127 | ecosystem: Environmental > Aquatic > Marine > Coastal | place: USA: North Carolina...
CTGTCGATTACGCTGGCCTTGCGAGGTCGAATGGGTATGAACCTATCCAAGAGGAGAAAGTTCACCCATCGACACTCAAAGTAGTTATGAAGGAATGGAAAGACAAAGGTCAAGACGTTCCAGAAGAACTATTCAATACATTTGATGGAAATCAAACGTATTTAAAAAATAAAAAATAAACTAATAACTCAATAAGGAGATATAACTATGGCAAATACAAATGCTATGACTAAAAAAGATAATGCAGGTGCATTATCTACTATCAATCTAAGAGGAGACTCTGGAAGAGGTAGTGAAGAAATAAAATCGGACGATATGTCAACACCGATTTTAAAAATCCTACATCAGCTATCACCTGAATGTAATCAATCTAATGCTAAATATGTAGAAGGTTCTAAACCTGGTATGATTTATGCAAAAGGTTTAGGTACATTAATAGATGGTAATGAAGGTGTGGAATTACTTGTTGCACATGTGCAAACAAGATTTCCAGAATGGCAAGAAATGGGAGACACAGCGGCTCCACCTGTTGCCACACATTTAACAGTACCAAGTGATGCTGTTGAAGAAAGAAATGGTAAGTACAGACTGACCAATGGTAATTACTTAGAAAAAACTGCATATTTTTATGTAATAGTTTTAGGTGATGAACCTAGACCTGCGGTAATTACTATGAGATCATCTAACTTAACACCGGCTAGAGAATTAAATCAGTTAATAAAAAATCTTAGGTTTAAGGACGATAAAGGTGTTTATAATCCGGCAGCATATGCAGCAGTTTATAATTTAAAAACTGTTGGTAAAGTTGCAGGAAGTAAAAGTTGGCATGTTTATAAACCATCTATGTCTAGAGCTTTGGACGTATCTAAAAAAGAAGATGCGGACTTGTATTTAATGGCGCAGGAGTTTCAAAAATCTGTGTCTAAAGGTTCTGCTAAACCTGAATATGAGAAAAGCGATAAACCAAAAACTGAAGATATTATATAATTCACTAAGTGAATAACTTCGGAGATAGAGTGGCGACGGGAGACTGTCGCCATTCTTTAAAAAATATAAAGAGATAGATATGAATGATTTTATAAAATGTTTTACGGGGTTACAACGTAATTTTGGTTTTTGTAACATAAGTAATGGATATAAAGATCCTAATACAGGAAAAATAAAATTTAATGCAGGTGATTATGGTTGGTCAGGTAAATCAATTACTGAAAATGATTATAGACTTCACTTACATGGAAAAAAATCAATAGGTATTCAACCTTGTGATGATAATGGTTTTGCATGTTTTGGTGCAATCGATATTGATCCTAAGATATATAAAGATTTAGATATAGAAAAATATTTAACCATTATTCAAGAAAAAGAATTACCTTTAATACCTATTAAATCAAAAAGTGGTGGACTTCATTTGTATTTATTTACAAAAGAATTTGTAAAAGCTAAGGTAATTAAAGATTTTTTAGAACAGGTATTATTTTTATTTAAGTTACCTATTACAACTGAAATATTTCCAAAACAAACTAAACTAGGAAGTGATACAAATGGAAATAAAGTAAATGGTAATTTTATTAATCTTCCTTATTTTAATAAATCAGAAAGAGTTGCAATAGATCCTTCTGGAAAAGAAATGACATTAGATTTGTTTTTAGAAGTTGTAGAGTTAAATAAAGTTACTAGTGAAAAATTAGAAAACATATCCAATGATTTAATTAAAAAAGAATTAACTGGTGGTGCAGATGAATTTAAAGATGGTCCACCATGTTTGGAAATTTTATCTAAAAACAAAATGAAAGATGGTAGAGATAGATTTTTATATAACTACATGGTTTTTGCTAAGAAAAAATATCCTGATAATTGGGGTAAGATGGTTTTAAAAGCAGGTAGAAATTATTTTGAGTTTGATGAAATATGGACTGATAATTATATTGAAAAAAAAATAAAACATTGGGAGAAACAAGAAAAAGGACATACATGTCATGATGATTTATTAGCACCTGTATGTATTAAGTCAGAGTGTGTAAAAAGAAAGTTTGGAATTATTTCAGATAAAAAAATTAATTGGCCATTAATGAATAATTTAATTAAAGTAGATTTTAAACCAGACCCTGAATATTATTTTACAGTAGAAAGAGACGATGGTGAGTCTGTGCAAGTGCATGCAAAAGATGTAAATAAAATTAAAGATCAACAAGAGTTAAGAGGTTTAATAATGGCTCAAGCAGATTTTCCACCTCCTCCTATAAAAGGAATGGACTTTTTTGAAATACAAAAAGCATTATTCTCAACCATTGATACAGTGCAACCGGCTCCAGGGACCACACCTATGGAGATACTAAAGAAACATTTGAAAGATTACATACATAGTACAACTGCTACAAGTCATAACTCTTTTAAAAGTGGTAATGTTTTAAAAGATGATACGTACGCATACTTTGTATATGACGAATTTTTTAATGATTTAAAAGATAATGAATGGAAAAAAGATTCTTCTAGAACTTCTTACATGATTGAAAAAATGTTTGAGAATGAAAAAAATCATTTACCAAAACCACAATTTGGTAAAAAGAAAAGATTTCCCGGTAAAGATAAGAAGACCGATAAACCTTATCCAGGTGTAAATGGTTGTGCAGTCATACCATTATATTTATTTAAAAAAGATGAAGATGATGCTGATGTAATTGAGTTAGCTGATTTTAAAAAACCAGAAGAAATTGTTTAATGATATATAAATATTTTGGTCCTCCAGGTACAGGTAAAACACATAAGTTAATTAGTAGAGCTAAAGCATACATTAGAGTTGGAACTCCACTAGATAGAATAGGTTATTTTGCTTTTACTAAAAAAGCAGCTAAAGTAGCTAGAGAAAGAATGCCAGTAGACAATGATAAACTAAATTATTTTAGAACACTTCACTCTTTTGCTTATCAACAACTAGATTTAGATGATTCTATGGTTATGCAGCCAGAAGACTATGTTAAAATTGGTAAAGAACTTAATATTAGAGTCAAGTACTATGATAAATATAATCAAGAAGAAATTTTTTATTTAAATATTGAAAGTCCATATTTTAAAATGATTGGTAGAGCAATGAATAGAGATATTTCTGTGAGAGAAGAGTATGATAGAAATGAACATAATAAAAAAGAAATAGAATGGTACATACTAAATAATTTAGATAAAAATCTAAAAGAATATAAAAGAATCATGGGTAAATTAGACTTCAATGATATGATTGAAAGACTTATAAACAAAAAAGATTTACCTAAATTTAAAACTATATTTATAGATGAAGCCCAAGATTTGTCTCCATTACAATGGAAATTATTTGATAAGTTAAAAGAAAATGCGGAAGATATTTATTTAGCAGGTGATGATGATCAAGCTATTTTTGCATGGGCAGGTGCAGATGTCGATAGATTCATTGAAGAACCTGGAAAAGAAAAAGTTTTAAAATATTCAAAAAGAATATCTAAAGCAGTTCAAGAAGAATCGGAATTACCTTTAGAAAGAATCAAAGGTTTAAGAAAAGAAAAAATTTATTATCCAAGAGATTATCAAGGTGAATCTTTGAGAATAAATAATTTAGATCAAATAGATTTAACAGAAGATAGATATTTAATATTAACTAGAACAATACATAGATTAGTTCAAATTACAGAAGAGCTAAGAAAAAGAAATTTATATTATCAAAGTAATAAAGGTAAGAGTTTTCCCGTGAGATTATATAATGCATCTGTAAATTATAACTCATGGTGTAGAGGAATAGAATTAGAAGATAAGGAAATAAAACAGATAACAGAGTTCACTGGTTTAGCGAAAGAGAAATGGAATAACAATGTAGATTGGTTTGAAGCATTTGAACAAACTAAATTATCGGACAGAATTTATATTAAAGAAATGCTTATAAATGGTGAAAATTTAGATGAAGATGCTCGTATATATGCTTCCACAATTCATGCAGCTAAAGGTGGTGAGGAAGATAATGTTATTTTATGTTTAGATTTAGGAAGAACAATAAAGAAATCAGTTAAAAAAAGTGATGAGAAGAATGATGAGGAACATAGAGTTTGGTACGTAGGAGCAACACGTGCAAGAAATAATTTATATAAATTAAAAGGTAAAACAAAAAAGAATGAATACAAACACTTTAGCTAGATTATACAATAAGTATAAACAGAACGGGATAGAGATATTACTCAGCGGCGGTATAGCAGCGTCGTATAAAATTGATTTGGTTCTCGACTCCCTATTAATCATCACCGAATCAATAACTGCTATAACAAAAGGAGAAACATGAGAATAATAACAAGCGATATACTAATAACAATAACACTAACATTTTTTATAATTAACATAATGGAGGTTCTAAAATGATAAAGATAATAGAGTTAGAAAAAAGAGAAGATAATTTTTTTGTTATCTATGAAAAAAATAATGAGACATTTACATTTAATGGTAATGCAGAAGAATGTTTAAATGAAATAACAGGAGAAAACCATGAGCAGTAAAGACATGTTTGATAAAGCGTTTCCACAAGATAAGCAAATTGGAGGATCTCACTATAAAGATTTTCCCATTCAACCTTATGAGTTTATTTCAAAAAATAATCTCTCATTTTTTCAAGGCAACGTTGTGAAATACGTTTGTAGATACTTGAATAAAAATGGAATACAAGATATAGAAAAGATAATTCATTACTGTGAATTAGAAATTAAAAAACTGAAAGATACAAAAGGTAAAAAATGATTAAAGACGGACTAAAAATAAAAACCTTTTATAAAGGTAAAGAAGTTAAAATAATACAATTACATCATCTAAATTTTTTCTTTAGTGGTTTGTACACACTTAGTAGTAAATGGAAAATAGAACCTTTTAAAAAATTGTGGAATGATTGTGAAGACGATTTAAAATATCATGCAATGACAATTTTTATTGGTTTACTATATAAAGATATGTGCACCAAGAGAGGTTGGGAAGTAAACTACAAAAGATTTAAAAATGAAATGCTTTTAAAAAATAAAAACCCAAAAGTATTTTTATTAGAGTCGGATTATCTTACTATACCTGATAATAAATTTGACAATGCATTTAGATTATTAAAATCAGTTGGTCTTGTAAAACAAGGATCTCATCATAGTTACATTCAATTAGTGCATGAAGGTTGTGACTATAACAGGAAATTAGGTAATTATCTTTTTAATACTGAATATGCTCAAAGATCAATTAGAGAAAACACACATTATTTTGGAGATCATACTAGTAATGAACATTATAAAGCTTTTGAACAACGAAAAGAAATTAGTTTTAGGAGTTTAAATTAATATGTTGATGCCAACTACAGAATGGGTAGCACCTACGGAGTTTCCTGATTTAAGAAAAGCAGATGAGATTGCGATTGACTTAGAAACCAGAGATCCTGATTTAAAGAAACTGGGTTCAGGGGCCATTATAGGTAATGGTGAAGTTATAGGTATAGCTGTTGCTGTAGATGGATATAAAAATTATTTTCCAATAGCACATGGTGAGGGTCCTAATATGGAAAGAGATAAAGTATTAAAATGGTTCAAAGATGTTTGCGAATCACCTGGTACAAAAATATTTCATAATGCAATGTATGATGTGTGTTGGATTAGAAATCTTGGTATAAAAATCAATGGTTTAATTATAGATACTATGATTGCAGCTAGTCTTATAGATGAAAATAGATTTCAATACTCATTAAATTCTTTATCTTGGGTTTATTTAAATAAAGGTAAGAATGAATCTTTACTTACTAAAGCAGCTAAAGAAAGAGGTTTAGATCCAAAAGCAGAAATGTGGAAGTTACCTGCAAGTGAAGTAGGTGGATATGCAGAAGAAGATGCAGCTTTAACTTTAGAACTTTGGAATAGATTTAAAAAAATTATTATTGAAGAAGATTTACAAGATATATTTAATCTTGAGACCGATCTCTTTCCTTGTTTAGTTGATATGCGCCACCTAGGTGTTCGGGTAGATATCGAGAAAGCCAGTCAATTGAAAACAGCAATGGCAGTAAAAGAAGAAAACCTATTACAACAAATAAAAATAGAAACAGGAGTAGATACTCAGATATGGGCTGCAAGATCGATTGCAGAAGTTTTTGAAAAACTGAAGCTACCTTATAGCCGAACTGAAAAGACGGACTCTCCTTCATTTACTAAAAATTTTATTTCTACACATAGTCATCCTGTAGTTCGTATGATAGCAGAAGCTAGAAAAATAAACAAGGTCAGTACAACCTTTATCGACACCATTTTAAATCATGAACATAAAGGTAGAATTCATGCAGATATAAATCAAATTAGATCTGATGATGGAGGAACTGTTACAGGAAGATTTAGTTATTCTAATCCAAACTTACAGCAGATACCGGCACGTGATCCAGATACAGGACCACTGATTAGAAGTTTATTTATACCTGAAGAAGGTTGTAAGTGGGGTACGTTTGATTACTCACAACAAGAGCCAAGATTAGTTACACACTATGGAATAAGATTTGATTATGAATCAGCAGAAACAATTGCAGAAGCATATCATAATGATCCTAATACAGACTTTCATAAGTTAGTTGCTAAGTTAGCAAACATAGATAGAAAAGAAGCTAAGACAATTAATCTTGGTTTATTCTATGGTATGGGTAAAGCAAAATTAATGAATGAATTAAGTGTAACTAAAGAAAAAGCTGATGAATTATTTTCTCAGTATCACAGTAATGTTCCTTTTGTTAAACAATTAACAAATGGAGTTATGGCTGCTGCTCAACAAAGAGGTAAAATAAAAACTATACTTGGTAGACGTTGTAGATTTCCTAAGTATGAACCAATACTTAGAGGTTCAGATTGGGGTACATTTGTGCCTGCAGAAGATCATGACACTATGTTAGAACTAAAAGAAATGGGACCACATTTATTAGATGATGATGGTAATGTTATTAAAGATAAAAATGGAAATCCTAAAAAAAATTATTGGTATAAAAATGGACATAGAAGAGCATTTACTTACAAAGCATTAAATAAATTAATTCAAGGTAGTGCAGCTGACATGACAAAGAAAGCTATGGTTGATTTATATAAAGAAGGTTTAGTAGGTCATATACAAATACATGATGAATTAGACTTTTCTATAGAATCAGAAAGTCAAGCAAAAAAAATAAAAAATATTATGGAAAATGCAGTTGACTTAAAAGTACCTAATAAAGTAGATTATGAATCTGGCCCTAATTGGGGAGAAATAAAATAATGTACTATGTCTTATTTAAATGCTAACATACCGCCGATTTATTGTAAAATAAGGAAGGAGTATCTTTATGATCTTAAAGAACATCAAGGAGAGTCTAGTGACTGTGTTATCTTTGGTCTTAGCTCTATTTCAGGTCGCGCACTCTTATTTAATATCATGCTACCCAATGGTGCGTGCTTTTGGCGTTTGCCTATCTCAGCGTTTTTCCAAAAATCGTATGACAGAACCAATGTGCCGGATATGCAGACGAACGAACTTCAACTGTGGAACAGTTTCAGCTATTACCCTAGCGTGCATTGCTTTGATTGGTTGGCTGGTATAGATGGCAAATATTTAGGTAAAGATAAAAAATTTTACAAAGGTCAATACTTATTTACTATTGACTGGGCGCATCCAGAGACTAATATACTAAATACGGAACATTCTGAAATTCCGCAAGAGCACAAGTGTGCACACATATTAGCGTTACAAAACGGTAATTATGCAGCGCAGCCAAATAACAGAATCATTTGGCATGTTAATAGTTACACAACCGATAATGATTGGCCCGATTATAAAGTACAAAATACTTACTGGGATGCTGAAGGCGGAGATTGGGTAACAGAGGATTCTGATAAAATGTTTTATGATATTGAGGAAAAAAAATGAGTTTAAATATATGTATAGACTGTAAGTTTGAAAAAAAGAAATGTCAGTGCACTGCTGAAGAAAATGAAACACCTGAAGTTAAAATGACTTGGTGGAGAAAAATAATTTATTATTTAATAGGTTAAGTTGATGGAGTATTGTAGGATGAATTATTATTTTACAGGTTTATTAATTTTAGCTTTTATATTATTAGCTTTTTATGGAGGACCACAATGAAAAAATGTAAACAATGTAAAAAAGAATTTGAACCAAAAGATGAACTAGATTTATTTTGCGGTCAGGATTGTAAGGAAGAAGCATTGGCAGAATTAGATTCAGGTTCTGATGAGTGCCTATCATGTCAGTAAAAATTTCTGAAAATACAAGTATCGGTCTTCCATTACGAAATTTAATTTCCTTGTTAGCAGCCGTAGCTGTTGGAGCATGGTTTGCATTCGGTGTTATTGAAAGATTAAATAGATTAGAGACTAAAAACCAATTATTTGAAAAAGATTTACTTGAGGCTAGTGTTCAAAAACCCATCGATCAAGAGCAATTCATGATCCTGGAATGGCAGGCAACTCAAATAGAGAAGATGCAAAAACAATTAGAAGACAATGTACACACTGGAGTAATGTTAAAAGCACATGAAAAAGAAATTGAAAAACTAAAAGCAGATATAGAAAAATTAAAAGATGCAACAAGAGATATTAAATTTGCAAATGGAAATGGATCACATTAATGACCAAATTAGTCATAGCACTTTGTTTATTTTTAAATGGTCAATTAGTAGAGCACCGTATTCAAGAATCAATGGGCACATGTTTGAAGATGAAAAGAGAAGCAACACGAAATATGGACATGAAAAACAAGCAATTAATGTGTGGAGAGGTAGAGGCTTATATCTCTGTAAACATTGACGGAAGCGAAACAATTGATAAGATAGTTATTGAATCAAAATAATGAATTTATCTAGAAATTTTACGCTTCAAGAGCTAATTAAATCGGATACAGCGATCCGGTTAAATATTGATAACAATCCTAATTCAGATCAAGTAGAAAAATTAAAAATGCTTTGTGAAAATGTACTGCAGCCGGTACGTGATCAATTCGGTAGAGTGAAGGTTACCTCGGGCTTCAGGTCTCCGGAATTGTGTCGTGCAATTGGAAGTAGTGAGAATTCACAACATGCTAAAGCTGAGGCAGCAGATTTCGAATGTCTAGGAACTGACAATGCTGAACTAGCAGATTGGATACATAAGAACTTAGAGACAGATCAATTGATATTGGAGTTCTACACTCCAGGAGAACCTAACAGTGGATGGATACATGCAAGTTACATACCATATCAACCAAGAAGACAATTTTTACATGCGTATAGAGAAGATAAGAAAGTAAAATATAAACCAATAATAGGAAAGGCAGTAGACTTAGTATGACCAGTAAATTCAAAGTGTTTAATAAAATAGATACCGTACATGGTATTTGTGAAGAGTGTGAAGAAGATTCAATTTTAGTTGCAATCGTCTCAGATTTTTATAGATGTACTAATTGTGGACATGATACAAAACAACATATCAATGGACGTATTAGATATTTAAGGTTAGATGAATCTGATAAGAAATGGATTAAAGAAAACTATATTAAGTAATGGCTAAGAAATTTAAAGATCATATTGTAAGGGACAAGCCTAAGAAAAGGGGCAGCCGTCAACACAAGAAATCATTAAATAAAAACGAGAAAAGACAAAAACGGACTCGAAGATACAAGGGTCAAGGAAAGGGATAACATGAACGATAAAGAAATAAGAGTGATAACAAATAAAGCAGATAAGTTAGCGATTGAATATAACAAGACTAAGGACCCAAGCATCAGGGATCAGTGGTTTAAGTTGCTGAAGCAGATTCCTCAGGAGTCTTCGGATTATCCGTCTTTTCGCACATAAATTTAGGATAAAGTTCCATTTTTTCGACAACTTCTACAGAAAACAAATCACCATTGAAAAGTATTTCGTAAGACTCACCAAGTCCTTTTTGTACGCAACCATAATGTGTATTATAAAATCTATCATACATGTGTTTATCCACAGGTACTTCAGCGCATTGTTGTGTTACTACTGAACAAATGTAAATTGTGAGAAAAAATTTCATTGACTTATTATTGAAAAAGTTTATTATTATCCTATATTTGTTATTATAAATTAATTGAAAGAGGATACACAAATGACAGACATAAGTAAATATAAATCTGTTGCACTCTCACATTCGAGTTGTGACAAGTTAGATAAAATCAGGAAAATAATTGTTCCTGAAGTTTCAGTGTCTAGAGCAAAAGCTTTAGATATAATTATTAACGAGAAAGTAAGGAAATTAAATGGCAAGCTCTCATCTAGTAAGTAAAACAGTTGAACTACACGAAAAAAAAGACCCAGTTAAAAATCTTTGGAGAAATGTTTTAATAATAGGTCTTGAAGATCTTTTAAAGAATAAAGAAAAGCAAGCAATTCGTGCAGCTAAATCTTTTTCTAAAGAAGAAATTTGGTTTTATAGTGATGACTTTAAATTAATTTGTGAATATGCAGACATAGAACCCGATATGGTTAAAAAAAGAACATTTGAAGCTATAGAAAGGATAAGAAAAAAATATGCTGAAAAAGATATGTCCAAGATGTCAGGGCAATGGTTATATAAAGGTAAAACAATCGGTAGAGAATCCAGTAGAGGAAGTTCTACAATGTCCACTTTGTAATTCGGAAGGAGAAATAATGGATAAAAATACATTTGAAGAAGTAAGACAAAGACATAAAATAAAAACAGAAAGACTTATGTTGGAATCTGAATTAGTTAAACAATTAAATGGTGTCATTAAAAGATTAAATGATGAAGTAGATACTTTAAATAAACAAAAACAAAATCTTCATGACGCTGTTGATATGTTAACTAAACAAAAAGAAGATTTACAATCTAAATTAGAAGAAAAGGAGAAATCTTAAAATGAGAAGATCAATGTTAGAAGCACTTGAAAAAAGATATGAAGCTGAAATCGCTGAAGCAGATGCAACGATAAAAATATACCTAGATAACTCTGTAGGTATTGGTGAGCACCCACAACACTTAGACGAAATAGATAAGCAATTAACTAAAATTGTAGAGGCTGAAGAAAAACAAAACGCACTGCAAGCTTTTAAGTTTTAAATTATGAAATGTTTTCATTGTGGTGATGATCTTAGGTGGAACAATGACTATGATACAGAGGATGTTGAGGAGTATTTAGTTGTCAGCATGTATGAATGTATGAATGAAAATTGTAAAGCCTGGTATGAGATATATCATGGTATCAGAGATAAGGAGAAACCAAATTAATGGCTGATCCATATAGAAAAATGTATGCGGAACGCTACAAACAAATTACTTTACCTAATGAAGCTTCAGATAAATTAAAAACTTTATCTAAAAATTTTAATTATGGTAAAGAATTAAAAAGAGCTAAGACTATTGAAGCAATGGCATGGCAGTTTGATTTAATTAAAAACACTGATCGTGCTATTGTTTGGAGAAACAATAAGTTTGAAATAATAGAAATAAATAAAAATGCCTAAAGATATTTTTAAACCTGTAAGACATAATGTTTATAATGAAAAAAATATACCTGAAAAAAATTATGTTCCAGTTTATAAAAGAGTTAATAAAGGAAGAACATATTTCATAAAAGGTTTTGAGAACATGTGGCAATTTTGTAGAGTTTGTAATGAACTTAAACATCAGAAAGATTTTACAGTTCATTCTGAACTAGATAAATATGCTAGAAGAAAATTAAGAAATATATGTCGTGGTTGTGATATAGGTCAAACTAAACTTTTACATAAATTAAAACATGAACAAGGAAAACCTCCAAAAGATTGCCAGTTATGTGGTGAAGAAAAAAAATTACAATTAGATCATTGTCATAAAACTAATAAGTTCAGAGGATGGTTATGTAATGATTGTAATAGTGGATTAGGTAAATTAGGTGATGATATTGAATCATTAGAACGTGGAATAAAATATTTGAAAGGTGAATTAAAGGAAAATAAAAATGATTAAAACAAAACAATTTGACTACCCAACATCAACACGTGCTATGGTTGATGGTAAAAGAGTTTATAGTATCAATGGAGAAGCGCTGCCATCGGTGACTACTATATTACAAGCTACAGAACCTCCTGAAAAGAAGGCTATACTTGAGGCGTGGAAGAAAAGAGTCGGAGAAAAAAATGCAGATATGATAAGAGATACTGCAGCAGCACGAGGATCAATATTACATAGAATCGTTGAAAATTACATAACAGATACAAGACACCTGGATTTAACTGACATGGGTAGGCATGCTCATAAAATGGCCGATATTCTTATTGAGAGCGCCATAGACGGCCGTTTAAATGAAGTGTGGGGTGTAGAGCCATATTTAGCATACCGGGGCTTATTTGCCGGTCAAACGGACCTTATAGGCATACATGATGGTAAGATTACAGTATGTGACCATAAAAATGCTAATAAACCTAAAAAGAAAGAATGGCTCCATGATTCATATAGAATACAACTTGCGGCATATGCACTTGCTTTTGAAGATATGTTTGGTGAACACATTCCAAGGGGTATTAATTTTATTGTAACTAAGGATATGTACTACCAAGAGTTTTCTTGGGATGGTCAAGAGTTTAGAAAAGCTAAGTATGATTGGCTTAAAAGAGTCGATCAATACTATAAATTAAAGGATAAAGAGACTAATAATGGCTAAAATGTGGTTGAATAAAGGCATTGTAAAGCAAAAGAATCATGGTTCAAGCATCCGGAATCCGGGTTCAGGG
>Ga0213868_10004499_pt1 | contig 12724 bp, 4 predicted proteins | sample PICome_9_FD_160087 | JGI IMG/M metagenome (GOLD analysis project Ga0213868, IMG submission 160087) | Coastal seawater microbial communities near Pivers Island, North Carolina, United States - PICO127 | ecosystem: Environmental > Aquatic > Marine > Coastal | place: USA: North Carolina | collected...
TGCCATCGTCCCATGGGAAGACGATGAGATTTACTCTGATAGGATCATTACAAAGTTCGCAAAAACCAAGTTTCACGACGAGAAAGGGACATTCCAAACCAATCTGGCTAAAGAATTCATGAGGCATTGCATCCATAAATGGTCCCAACTCCCCGCTAAAGTTCTTAACCAAACTGAAGGGGAACCGGCGACAAAATGGTTTAATATCCAACTTGCGTATGTAAGCAATAGAGCTTATCTTCCAGAAATCACCTTGAAGGAATGGTCTGCGATGGTCTCCGACGCGGCAGCCAGAATCGATGGTTTTTCCCTTGAGGAGGCTCTCACTCAAGTCAAAGACCCAATCCCGGCAGTTCAATTCTTGAATTCAGTAATTAATCCAGGAGGGGACTGGGCAGAAGAGGGCCATCTAAAAGCCCTTCCAGATTTATCTCGGATGATTGGAAAGCTACTCGGTCCAGAAGTAGAGTTTGGTCTATCCGCCCGAAGATTTGATTGTGGATCCTATGGAAGGCAGTTACCTAGAGTCATTGCATTGACGGTGGACAAGTCCAAGGTAGCAAAGGTTCAACAAGAACTAGCAACCATCTTCTCCAAAGATAATAAGAAGAAAGACCAGATTCAAGCCGGAGTAACTACAAGTTGGATCGCGATTCCGACATTTTCATCTGTCACTTCATCAAGAGATGAAACAAAGATCTCCTCGTATGCAGCCCTCCTGGCCCAAGAAAAAAGCTTCCAGAAGACAATTCGAACGACCAGGGTTAATGGAATCCGCGTAGAAAACCTTGACAGGGTCGCGGAAGAACGTTTCCACCTTAATGGATACGTGCTGCATCAATTGGAAAGGGAACTGTTAGACAATGGTTTTGCGAGCATGAGAAGAGTCATCTACGACAGAATCTTTAAAGAAACCAAGCAGCGCTTGGTGACGGAGAAGATCTTGGAAGAAGCCCCAGACATTGAACAAGATCAACTATCCATGGAAAAAAGAATTTCTGAAACCTCAGATTCAATTCCATTTCAAGCTGTACTAGAGGCCATGGAGCAAGAAGGAGTGATATCTCCTTATGGTACAAATCCTGTCCCTCGCCCGTCTAGGTTGACTTTGAGACAGATGCTTCTATCCTTGAAGTCACGATCGTTTCCAGGAGAGAACGTCCTTGTCTTTGACTCAGTAGTCATTTCATCCGATGGATCTGTACTTTTGTCTTTTAAGGCACAGTTGGCAGAAGAAGCCCAATCTATTGCGGATCTTCTGCCAGCCTTTATTCGACACGAGATGCACGTTGACCCGAATTTCTTCTGTCATTCTAGCCTCATTCAAGATACTCTAGACGGAGTGTATAATCCGATCTCCAGAAAAGGTTTTCAGGCTCGATTCAAGAACGCAATGACCACGGATGCCTCACCGTCGAAGCGGCATTGCCTTCCAGAGTTCTGCAGAAACTTTCCAGTAGCTCAGTTGGTTCAGGTCTTGAAGACTCCAGCATTTGCCAAATCCTTCCCGGTGGCCAACGACGATGAATTAGCATCGTTAGCACAATCTATTCTAACGAGCCCTCCATTCGAATCGACGTGGCACTCAATGCCAATGGAGAACTTAGAATCAACGATCGTCAGGACCAAAGACATGGAAGAGGACCTCTCTGGCTTAAGTGGGGTAAGTTTTGACTCGAAGACGAGTCGTAACGCCCATCACATCGAAGAACGAGCCACATTTAAAATGAGAGATGACTCTATGAGGTTATTGGCTCAAGTAGTTCGGGAAAATCGAATGAGCTCCGCGAGAGATATAATGAGTCTTGGCAAGTTTACTTTGGAGGACTTTCGTCAATCATATCCTAAAGAAACGGAGGTTTTGGAGAACTACCTTAGCTTTAGCGACTCAGATAGTGATGATGCGCTGGGAAACTCTATTCCAAAAACTGGCACCAGGAATCAGGCTAAATCGGTTGTGGAACTAATGGAATTGGATTTGGAAGACGAGGATGGTGAAGAAGATAGAAGTGAAGATCAGGATAGAAATGTAAAAGTCAAAGGCAGTCAAGAAGCAAGTTCCGATTCAGAATCTGTTAGCAGTGAAGATACGGAGGTGGCTGGAAGCCCCTCCAAGGGCACCGGGGGCCCCAACCCCGGCGGTTCCAATTAAGCCGCCGAAGCCATCCTCCGAGGCTCGTGGAGGACAGGCAGGGAAACAAAACGGAAAAAGCATAAATCGAGTAAACATTTCCGAGGGAGTTAAAATAAAAAAGAAACAAGGGTATGTAGGTCAAAAAATTCGATCAAAGTTACAAGGACATACAAGAGTACTGGTAGCAAACATAGGAGGACTAATTGGAGAAAGGCTGGAAGAAAAAAATGTGAAATTAAAAGAGCTGACGCTGAAATTCGAAATTGATATATTGGCGATAACAGAATTAGGGCAGAACGAAAAACGAATTGAAGAGAAGGAAACACTAAGAGAGATCACTAGAGGATGGAGGGAAACCATAGCCACGAGAACCGCGACAAATATACATTTTGATTCGGGCCAAAAACGGTTATACGGAGGAACAGGTTTAGCCCTGTTTGATGAAATGGCGACTCGACTTACTCAAACGCAGCGAGACCCTACAGGCCTAGGCAGATGGATCTCAACAGTCATCCAAGGAAAACAAGGGTACAAAACAAGAGTCATCTCGGCGTACAGACCATGCCTCAGTAATTCTGAGTCGTCGGTTAACATTCAACACCATCTCTATTTTGCGGACCCTACAGTAGACCCCAGAGCGAGATTTATAGATGATCTAAGTGCGGCGATAATAGAATGGCAAAACCAAGGAGAACTGATTATTTTAGCAGGTGACATGAATACGGGAGAAAGAAAAGACAAAAGAAGCATGGATAACTTTTGGTCCCCCTTTTTGTTGAAAACCGGGTTAGTCGACGTTCATCAGACTCATTTAAAATCACAGTGGCTTCCCAATACTCAGGAGAGGGGAACGGTCCAAATAGATTATATTTTCGCGTCTCCGTCTATTGAGATCAAAAGATGTGGGTTTCTCCCCTTTGGAGTCATTCCATCAGACCACAGAGGGCTGTGGGTGGATTTCTCAACCAACTCCTTATTAGGTCTGCGGCCTCCGAAGATACAATCGATGCAAGCTAGACGCTTGAAATTGGTTGATCCAAGGATTGTCAATAGGTATCAAGAGACACTGGTAAAGCTGGTGGAGTCCCAAGACCTGAGGGATAGAATTGAAAAATTATTTACGGTCCCACAAGAAGCCTGGACGAGCACAGAGACTCAAGAATATCAAGAGGTTTCAAAACAATATAGGGAGAACATGATTATAGCAGAGAAAGGATGCCGAAGAATATTCAAGGGCAAACATTCCTGGTCTCCCGACTTTGACATGGCGCGCAAAAAATACTTCTTATGGAGTCTAGTTATTCGACAGTTAAAAGGAGAAAAAGTCCAAGTAAAGAAAATTATTCAACTAAAGAAACAGCTAAAAATCAAGCGAACTAAGGTTGGATTGGTGACGGCCATAAAATCTCTGGAGGAAGCAAAGAAGGAGTACAGAAGAGTTAAACATCGGTCGCACAAGCTAAGACAGTCTTACTTAGAATCGTTAGCATCAGCCCTAGCCCAAGAGAATAACACCAAGAAATCGTCGTATATCAAAGCGCTGATGGATAGAGAAAAGTTAAGAGAAACCTTCCGGAAAATAAAGATTGCGAGGAATAAACTCAGAAATAATGCCTTCTCTACGGTTACAATCAAGGATCCAGTGTCAGGAGAGAGACGAACTGTTTCAGATAAGACAGAGGTAGAAGATAAAATCATTGAAAATAATTTGAAAAAATTCTCTCAGACAGAAGGGAAATGTCCATTAATGCAGGGGAGACATAGAGAAAAGATTGGGACAACAGCGAATACAGATACAGCAAAGAAAATAATCTCAGGTAATTATCAACCAAAAGAAAGAGGGTCCAAGTCAGTTCAGGCGTTCTATTCTACATGTGCAAGACCGGAGGATTTACAGTCTACTATGGATTATCATTTATCTTTCGAAAATTATAAGCGTCAATGGGCAAAAGCAAAAGAAAGAACAAGTGCGGGAGAAGCGCACTTCGGTATGTGGAAGGCAGGAGCGAGACATCATACCTTAAGCCGCTTAGAGTGGATCCTATCAATCACCCCGATAAAAAGAGGGTTTTCTCCGGATGTATGGAAGAAGGCAACGGACGTAATGATCTTGAAAGCTTCCGGGAACACCGACCTCGATGCATTACGAACAGTGGTCCTGTATGAAGCCGATTTTAATTTTATGAATAAACAAATTGGAAAAATTGCAGTGGATAACGCAACCAAAAACGGTTTGATGGCTGACGAACAGTTTGCAAAATCAGGTTCTAGTCCTATCGATCAAAGTGTATGTAGAAGACTAATCTTCGACCTTGTAAGATTCCAGAAATCCTCTCTAGTGATGTGCAGTACGGATCTTCTGAGCTGCTATGATCGAATTGTGCATTCGGCAGCCTCATTGGCAATGCAGAAATTTGGAATCCCTGCCGAGGCTATGAACTCTATGTTTTTAACAATCCAAGAGTGCCTTCACAAGGTCAGAACGGGTTTAGGAACATCAGAAAAAACATATGGAGGGATTCGTTCCGGGAAGGACCCCCTGATGGGAGTTGGACAAGGAAATGGAGCCGGTCCAGCAATTTGGTCCATTCTTAGTTGCATCTTATTTGATATAATGCATCAGAAAGAAATGTCTACGACTTTTGAGGCAAAACTCACATCATCCATTGTAGACCTGGTGGGGTTCATGTATGTCGACGATAATGATTTAATTCATTCGGGCCCTAGCCAAGAATCGGAAGAAGTAGTTAATACCTTGCAAAGTAGACTAAAAACTTGGGACAAAATAATTAAAGTTACGGGAGGCGCAATCCGAATTGATAAGTCAAATTGGTACGGGTACTCCCACAAGTGGAACGAAACGGAGGGGACATACGAATTGATAGACATCACCGACATGACATTAAAAGTCAAAGACGAAAACGGAGTAAATACAGTAATTCCCCAAACTCCATGGACAACCCCTCAAGAAATGCTTGGACATTTAGCTACTCCAGCTGGTGATAGCAAGCATCAAGTCGAAAAACTCATCCAAGTCTCAAAAGAGGAGGCAAAGATGATCACCCACAGTAGACTTTCTCCTTCAGAGTGTAAACTTGCACTAACCCACACAATCATCAAAAAGTTAGTCTTCCCGCTAACATCAACGACGATAACGAAAGAAGAAGGTAGGAGGATTCTGAGACCGATACTAGATGCATGTCTTCCAAAAATGGGTTTAACAAAAACTTTGGGGTATGACTACATACATGGCTCGTTAGAAGCACAAGGATTAGGTATTCCAGATTTATTTCACTACTCCTGCGCAGCAAAAATTGAATTCATTATAAATCATCTTTGGCAGAAATCTGTGGTAGGCGAATTGATTGAAATGGAGATTCAAGAATTAGCAATAGAACTGGGAATTGATGACCCCTTTCAAGTATCCAACCAAAGGATATGGGAGGGTCTCGCGACAGAAAATATTTGGATTAGATCCATTTGCGAATACCTGGAGGATCAAGATATGGATATCAAACTCCCGATTCAATTTCATCACAGACGGATAAGGGAGAACGATAAATATATCATGGAAGAAATCGCAGACTTATCAAAAAAAGAAATGTCAAACAAGGATATTAGAAGCTTCAATTTTTGTAGGATATTCAAACGGGTACTCACAATGGCAGAAATTCTAGACTCGTCGGGCTCCTCCTTCTCAACAAGAGCGTGGACTAGAGAACGAATTAACCGAGGAAGAAACTCTGAATTTAATGATCTGCAAACACCTAATCCAGACCAATGGAAAGCGTGGGAAAAAGGATTAAAAATCCTTCAGAGAAAACGAAGTTACAATCTAGGAAGATGGTCAATCAGAAAGGAAGATGAATTAAAATGGGACTTCTTTGTTGATCGAACAAGTCGCAGGCTTTTATTATATCAAGATCAATCGTGGTACCAATTCGAGACGTTAAATAGACGATGGACAGGAACATTAAAATTTTCTAAAGAACCCAGCCCAGCAAGCGAAATTCAAATCCAACGAATCAACAGAGTCACGATTAAGAGGCAAGATCAACACCTAGAGATAGAAGGCTTGACGAAGGAATCTCTGTCAATATCCAACCCCATAGAGACAATTCAACAATTATGGAAATCAATCCCCCCTCTCAATCCACAAGATAGTCTAGAACAATGGATTCAGAATGCAGTCCAAAGAATCCCAGAGGCGGAATGGGCGTTAAAAACAATTCGTTTCTCAGGGGACATGGATAAACTTCAAAAAGAATTTTCAGAAGGAAAAGCTGTAATGGTAGGAGACGGGTCATTTAAAGGTTCCTTCGGGGCAGGATCATCAACAATATCTACGGAGGACGGGAAAAATACAATCACAGCATCCGGCCCAACACCTGGAATCTCAGAAGTCCAAAGTGCGTACCGAAGCGAAATAGGATCACTGGTAGGATGCTCATTGTTAAGGTCATTGTTATCTACGGCTACTCAAACACAGCCACAAACAATTCTAGCATGTGACAATGAGAAAGCCCTCAGACAGGTCTACATTCCCAGATCAAAAGTCAAATCATCGCTTAAACATTCAGATCTTATATCCGTATTAATAGATATTATAAGCAGCACCCCTGGAAAAGTGACTATTGTAGACGTTAAAGGACATGCAGATAAGTATAAGAGGATATCAGATCTATCGGTAATAGAAAAGTTGAACATGGAGGTCGATAAGGAATCAAAAATTTGCAGAGAATTAATCAAAGAAAACATCCATAGAACCTCCTCCCGACTAATTGGACTTGGATGTGTGATAATAAACAATGTTCCCTCAAACGACAGACATAGCTGGAGAATTCAAGAATCGGTAGCAAAAAGAAGGATCCGCACAAGTTTGGCCAGAATACACAACATCCCGGAAGCTATAATACCTTCAATTGATGAAAAAGCAAAATCAAAAGCGGCAAAGAGAATTCCAATTCATAACCAAATATTTGTAACAAAATGGGTATCAAAACAACTCCCAGTAGGGAAGGTCCTAAAACGGAGACAGCACGCCCTGGAAGAGGGCTGCCCACTTTTCTCGGAAGCGGTAGAAGACGTAAATCACCTGTTACAATGTGGATCGATCCCAGCTGTCACAAATTTTGAAAATCAATTAGACTCCCTTGAATCCTTCCTATCGAATAACAATACGGAACCTACACTCACAGTTCACTTAGTTGAAACTCTTCGGCTATGGCGCCAAGACAAAGGAGCAAACCTAGCTGCGGTGTATCCAAGCTCGATTATGAATAAAAAGGTCTTCCAGGCTTTCTCGGATCAACAAAAGATAGGGTGGGACAGGTTTCTGGAGGGATTTATCGCTTCACAGTGGGCGAACATCCAGCAAGATTATTTAACCAAAATCAATGAAACACGATCAACGGGAAACTCCTGGGCAACAAAATTAGTTCAGAAGCTGTGGGGTATTCTACACTCGGTTTGGAATACGCGGAATGAATATATTCATAACTCAGAAAATATGATTGAAATAATTCATGGAGGACAACATCTTCAAGAGGCGATAAGAAAAGAGTATGAACAAGGAATTCAAGTACTTCACAAAGATTTCAAACGGCTATTCGATAGACAGCAACTAGATGAGCTTCTAAAAAAACCTCTTAAGAATCGAATACTGTGGTTTAGAACCATCAGACTAGCAAGAGAAAAGACACGTTCGGCAATAAGTGATGAATTTTCAATGAATGGACCATTAAGAAATTGGATAGGTCTCCCTCGGAAAAAAGAATAAACAATCTGGAAAAAGGAAAGCAATAGCGAGTACTAACCAGACTTCGACCTAAGCACATGACCTGACGGCCATGCTAAAGCTGAAAAGGCGAAATAAAACCTTTAAGGACTAGATAGTTAATATTTAGTAATCAATGAGTTATTATTATTAGTACTTCGTAGTAGGTGAAGGGTAGAGGGTAGAGGGTGAAGGTAGGGGCTGAATTAGGGCTGGGCCGCTTCGGGCAATGAGAACTCTCAGTCAAATGAGAACCGAAGAATTGAGAAAGAACTCAAGAGAGTCAAATGATAAAGACTACTTTTTATATAAAAAAGAATTGATTGACTTATTTAAAACCGATTTTTAATATTCAGGATCATCCATGACAAGCACTTTTCAGCCAAGTCCAAAGGAGGGAACCTTAAGAAAGCGCTCTACTAACATCAAACTCTCCCCTAATCTTTCCACATCCAAGAATGCCTCTCCTTCATCATCATCGTCGTCGTCTTCTTATTCCAGAATCAAAAATGACAATAAACGTACAACACAAGATATTGGGACAAATATTGATAAACAATGTGATTCCAAAGTGTTATATGAGTTTGGTGGCCCCGTTGGTGTATCATTGATCATGTTGCTGTCACCACTCCTTATGTCCTACTTTTATTTTTGCTTGAAGTTGAAACAGGGCCAGCTTCAAAATCCTTTCTCGAAGGATTTCTGGATGAATGGAATGACAACCATTATTCCGAATCAAAGAGCAATGTTTATTTACCTTGGGTTCAATTTATTTCAGTTGTTCACAGCTGCAATCATGCCGGGTATAAAAGTACTTGGATTACCAGTTCCTAGTTTGGGAGGGAAGAGACTAGAATATCTTTGTAATGGATTAGCTACTTGGTATATTGATTTGATAATTGTTTCAATCCTTCATCAATTGGGATGGTTTTCTATCACATCCATAGTAGATGAGATTGGACCCATCATGTCAGTCGCAATCTTGACTGGGATTGTTGTGACAATAGTCACCTATACCATTGGATGTACAACTGGAAACACGCATCGAATGTCTGGGTCTTTTTTATATGATTTGTTCATGGGTGCTATGTTGAATCCAAGAATTGGCAATGTCGACATGAAGATGTGGTCTGAAATTAGAATACCATGGAAGATACTGTTTTTTATATCTTTGAGTGCCGCAGTGAAAGATCATGAACTCAATGTGGCAAGAGACTTGCTAAATGGAACGGACCAAGAGAATTGGTCTATCTTTGGAGGACTACTCAAATTCCACACCTGTCGGACATCTGCGCCTCTTCTATTCATGACACTCGCACATTTTCTTTACGTAAATGCATGTATGAAAGGAGAAGAGTGTATCCCAACAACGTGGGATATGTTTTATGAAAAATGGGGATTCATGCTCATTTTCTGGAATTTCACGGGTGTTCCATTTTCGTATTGTTATTCTACGTTATACCTATTGAACCGATCCATGGCAGGTAACCCTGTACGACATTCCAAGGTGTATAACACTAGTCTATTCGTCATCCTTGTCCTGGCCTACTATGTATGGGATACTTCCAATTCTCAAAAGAATCGATTCCGAATGCAACAGCGTGGAACCTTTGTAAAACGTAATGCTTTTCCTCAATTGCCGTGGGGGACCATTACGAATCCCACATACATTGAAACAAAGCACGGCAACAAGTTGTTGACAGGAGGATGGTGGGGATTAGCTCGAAAGATCAATTATACATCCGATATTATCATGGCTCTTTCTTGGGGTTTTATAACGGGCTTTGATTCATTCATCCCTTACTTTTACGCGTTCTTTCTATCAGCAGTGTTGATTCATCGGGTTGGAAGAGACAATCGAAGATGCAAAGCAAAGTATGGTGCTGATTTTGACGAATATTGTCGTCAAGTACCGTATATATTCGTACCTTATATCATTTAACAAGAAGGATATAAATTTTGAATTACTTGTATATGTATTTTTTTAGTAATAGGGACTGTATTGTCCATCTGATTGCAATCAACGTAATTCATCTTGTAATAACATCATTTTTTCATTAATGGATTGAATTGCATTGGAGTATCTTTCCATTAGTGCATCTACTCTCCCAACAAGTGATAAAACTTGATGATTAACAGTTATAGCTTTTTGTATACAATCATCCAATCTTTGTACATTCTGTTCGTCTGCAGCAAATACAAAATTCTCCGTGGAGATAATGGGAGCCGAAGCAATGTGATCAAATGAAATGTGCTGCTTTGTTCCTCCCTTCGAAGTATTTTGTAAATCTTTGGCAAGATTAGGATTTGAAAATAAAAGAAAATCACGAATGTGAGTCAATTGATCTAAAGCAGATTTGAACTGCTCATACCTTGCCAGTACTTCCTGTTTTCGAAATACATACGGAGAAGGATCTGATACATTTGTGGGGTAGTTAAGAACTAATCCAGAAGGAGCAAGTTCATGAGAAAGTTTGATACAAGTTTCAACTTCTGATACATGTGTGGGTGGGACTTGAGAGTTTATTCTGTGAAGGAGGTCTTGAAGACGACTTTCTAATAAAGCAATATTAACGTCCAGATCATTTTTAACGGGTATGTCTTGTCGTTTGTTTGAAAAAACAGATGCTTCCAGAGCACGTATTCTTGCTTCCATAAAATCCATTCGATTATTTATTTATGAGAGGGTATGAGAGAAGACGGGAGGTTCGAAGATGATTGATAAGGGATTGATTAGGGTAGTGACTAGTGACTCTCTAGGTAGTGACTTCGAGAGGTCTTCGCCTTCGCAGAGACGAGATTTTGGATCTTAATACTGGTTACTACTCTGAGAAAGTCGATAGAGTTTGTGCCATAAAATAAAAAATCCCAGAGGTTGAGGTTTCGTACTGCACAGTGATGACGTGTGACGCTAATCGTGTTCTCGCTGATTTTTCTTCCCCTCTCCCCTCTCTCCTCTCTCTCGTTTTCTTCGTCTTGTTCGTTGCATCTTTCCAACAAACTATACATAGATTACGATATCATTTGCCTACAACGTTCTGCAGCATTCATGAGAACGTCAGAAAGAATCTTTATAATATCACATTGGTTCATATATGCCCCTATCAATCATGGAGCATCTGCGTTTGTCATACCCTCGACGAGTGGGACGGTGGTAGGCAACATTGATAAAACAACACTGTCAAGAAAAGTGGGTCTTCGAGCCTTTACTACGGAACATTATCTTGATAGTTTAGCTGAACCGTCGGCTTTACCTTTCAATAGTGGAGTTAATGTTGCATCCGGTGAATATTTAAAGACGTTGTCACATATTGTCCAATCCTCTGGTGGTTTTGATGTGTCAGATATGAACATGGATATGAATCAAATGTATCACAGTCAAACGCCCCCCGAAGAGTTTTTAAATCGTTTATCATATAATCTAGCGCAAGTATCAATGGATAGTGAAGTTCTGGATGAAAGTGCCTCCTCTACTGTCAGTACTTTTTTTGTGTCTGGTAGCAGTAGCAGCAGTATGACAAGTACTACTTCACAAGTGGGGGGATCCTATTCTTCTGTGGAACCCTTACTGTCCACGTCATACTCAACCTTAGATACAATATCGTCCAATTCTATTCCTGACAGTCCTCTAACGTTCCAAGGAAACTCCATTGTAGAACAAATGGGTCAATTGGCCATCGCAGCCGAGGAAGATGTTGCTGACAAAATACAACCAATAGACGATACAAGCAGCAATATCGATAAAGCAATCGAATCATTAGAGCAAAGAAGAGAAATGATTCAGAAACAGCTTGCGCAATTGAAATCGCCAGATGCAACAACACCAGCAGATCCACCTGTCAGTGAGATTACTTCGACACTTCCTCCTTCCATAGAACCGGCAACATCTGCTCCAATCGTAAATACTAATGTAGATGACACATCCATCAACGCTGTGCAAGATTCTGTTTCCGAATTATCCAAGTCGCTAAAAGCCATGCTTTCAGAAGAATCTTATTCATCGCCGAGCACAAGTTTTTCTTTTGAGAAAGCAACGGGTGGAAGTTTATCAGATTCTTTCAAATCCATCTTGAAGACTCAGCCATACAAAGCACCAAGTCCTACCAGTAGCACGAGTTTTTCCATCAAGGATATTCGTACCCCAAAAGTCATGGAACCCAAGGCTCCTAATTTAGATACGAAAACGGTACAAGAGTTTTTGAACGATGTTTCACAGAAAGTCAACGATGCTGGAGAGTCTACCCTCAAGGCCATAACGGATGCAATTCAAGCCCAACAAGTGATTGTAAACGAAGGTACTTCTGGCTCCATGAAGGTCATTAGTGATACAACGTCTAACACTGTAAAAACTATTGGTGAAGCATCCATCTCGGATGTTGCTGCCAGTGTCGTAAGCGGAATCAAATTCATTGCAGTTTTAATGTTAAAACTCATTGATTTAATTTTAGTTAAGGTGGGAGAACCAACAGTAGCGCAAATGATGAAAAGTGTTCAAACTTCAATTCAAACTGTTGTGGATGGTGCAACTTCTGCTGTCGTACATACCGTGACGGATATTGGAAATTTGACTGTGAAGGACATTCTACAAGGTTTAATTTCACTGTTAATTACTGTGTCAAAGTTACTGTTGACTGTGTTCAACATGCTCGTGAAATATTTGAGTGGGAAAGGGGCATCGGAATGGGTACTTGAAGCCAGTACATTATTGAATGAGCAGTCCAAAGCACTGATAAATAAGGCAAGTCATACTGCATACGACTTGACGCATGCAAGTTTCACTGAACTCGCAGCATCCATAGGGGCATTTTCACAAG
>Ga0213868_10004500_pt1 | contig 12724 bp, 9 predicted proteins | sample PICome_9_FD_160087 | JGI IMG/M metagenome (GOLD analysis project Ga0213868, IMG submission 160087) | Coastal seawater microbial communities near Pivers Island, North Carolina, United States - PICO127 | ecosystem: Environmental > Aquatic > Marine > Coastal | place: USA: North Carolina | collected...
TGGAGGTTTCTACTTTAAACATTATCCTTCCAGTAGGTATAAGTTTCTATACATTTCAAACATTAAGTTACACCATAGACATCTATAGAAAACAATTGAAGCCAACAAATAATTGGCTAGCTTTTTTCTCTTTTGTTGCTTTTTTTCCACAACTAGTAGCTGGGCCAATTGAAAGGGCCTCACATTTATTACCACAATTTTATAAAACATATAAGTTTAATTATAATCAAGTTAAGTCTGGGTTGTTTTTGATAGCGTTTGGATTGTTCAAGAAAATGGTAATAGCAGATAGGGCTGCTGTTTTAGTAAATCAAGTGTATAATAACCCTACTGATTATCATGGTTTTGAAATGGTCATTGCTACATTTCTTTTTGCTTTTCAAATCTATTGTGATTTTTCTGGTTATTCAGATATTGCAATTGGTGTAGGTAGAACGATGGGCTTTGATTTAATGAAAAATTTTGATAGCCCTTATTTTTCGAAATCAATTACTGAGTTTTGGAGGCGCTGGCACATTTCTTTATCAACTTGGTTTAAGGATTATGTTTATATACCATTAGGAGGCAGTAAAATTGGTAATTATAGAACTTACGCAAACTTATTTATTGTATTTTTAGTAAGTGGTTTGTGGCATGGCGCAGCCATGACTTTTGTGATTTGGGGAGTCATTCATGGTCTTATTATAATAATTGAAAAAGCATTAAAAAATTTAAGAAAAAAAATATTTCCTTCAAACACGCATATTTTAAATTATGTATTGGCATGGCCCCTTACATTTTTTATAGTGTGTTTTGCATGGGTGTTTTTTAGAGCTAATACTTTTAGTGATGCGTTACTAATAATTAATAACGCTTGTATGGAAGGCACAAACTCAATATTTGAACTGGGTCTTGGCAAGCAAGAATTTATTTTGTTATTTTTAATGATAATATTACTATCTATATTTGAAATTTTTCACTCAAACCATAGTATAACAAGAATAATAAATAAAACACCATTACCAGTTAGATGGAGCTTTTACATGATTATAGTTTTTGTTATAACTATTTTTGGTGTGTATGGTACTAACCAAGTTTCAGAATTTATTTATTTTCAATTTTAACCATGCTAAAATTTATATTTAAGGCAATATTATTTTTTGGGCTTTTTGTAATAATCTTACAAAAGGTTACTGATTCAATATTTAGGAACGAAACTGGTCTTCAACGCTCAATGAGTGTTTTTAATAATGAAGAAAAAGACTCATTGGATATTTTAATAATGGGTAGTTCGCATGCTGAACAGACTTATATTCCTTTTTTTTTAGATAAGGCGTTAAACATTAAAAGCCATAATTTTGGGGCTGGAGGGCAACGACTCTTAATTACAAATAAAATATTAAAAGACATTTTAAAAGAAACAAAACCAAAGCTTTTAATTTTGGATGTTTTTTGGGGGACATGTGATTTCCCTGATTCATTAGAAGAAAAAAGACTTCAATTAGTAGGTTTTGATGAAATGGAGTTGTCTTTTAGTAAGTTGAATTTGGCCAAAGAGATTTACTCTCCTCAAGAATTACCATCTGTTTTAAGTCCTACATTAAGGAATCATGATGAATGGTATGAAAAATTTAAATTGCTTGGTAAAAGCAAAATAAATATACCTACTCAGCTTTGGTCAAAAGGTTTTGCTGGGGCGTATAAAGCATTGGATTCTAAGCAGAAAGAGGGGATTTCTAATCATGACATTAAATTGCAGGAATTTCTTAAGAACCCTAATGAATTTTTAAAAGGGCAAAGGACTATGTTTGACTTCAATGAATTAAAAAAAACAGCTGAAATTTGCAAACAAAACAATGTAAAATTACTAGTGGTTTCGGCTCCAGATTATAGAGTATTTGACTATCCAGTAAACAAAAATTTTTATACGTCATTGCAACGATTTTGTGACACTCTAGATGTTGATTATTTAAGTTTTCATTCAAATTTTAAAAAAGTAGGATTTAATGCTAATGATTTTAGAGATTTAAGCCATCTAAACGTTTACGGAGCAGATAAAGCCACAAGGTTTTTAACTAAATTTTTAATAAAGAAAAAGTATTTTGAAATTGAAAACCCAGAAAATATTGATATAGTACTTAATGAACTAAGAAATCAATTTCTAGAAATTAAGATATCTGCTAAATTTGAAGAATTTCATTCATGGAAGAGTAGAAACACATCGCTTACGAAAACAGATAGTGTTTATGAAAGCACAAACGTTTATAAAGTTTCTAGAAAAAACACTTCAGAATCATCATATATTGCCACCAAGAGTCTAGAAATAAACAAAGGAAGTAATTATAAAGTAAGTATATTAGTAAAAAAAGCAGAGAATAGCAATTTTTTCGGGTTTAGATTGGCAGGAATTTATCCAAATAAAATAGATGCTACATTCGATTTAAAAAAAGGACAAGTTAGAGGTATGTTTAAGGAAGGTAATGTTGAAAATGAGAAAGCAATCATTACACCATTAAAAGACGGATGGTTTAAATGCACATTAATTGGCAAAGTGAATTCTGACAAAATTCAAGTGCTTTTTGGACCAACAAATGAACATTTAGAAACCAGCAATTGGGAGTCTAAAATAAGCACCAAAGCAAATATATTTATTGTCCCCTCAACTTTAAAAATTGAAGAGTTATTAGACAAAGAAGAGGTTAATTAGCTTAGTATTTTTTTAAATATATATAATAAAAAAAGAATAGTAAAAACATTAAACGCTCTGGGTGTTTAAGTTTTTATTGAATACATAAAACTTGTAGTAATTCTGTCAATAACATATTATGGTTCAACTTAAAAATAATTAAAATGTATAAATCAATAATTGGTTGTGTTTTGTTTATATCGCTAATAGGATGTAAAAAAGAAAAAAAGGAAGTAAAATCAGAGGATGCTACTGTAAAAAAAACAGAAAAAATTGTTAGACAACTTAACATTGGTAATATGGATCAGTGGGAATATAAAGGGATAGCACTTACAAGCACCAATGAAATGTTTCAAAATCAAGACGTATATAAAATGTCTATCATTGACCATCCAGAGACATACGAATTGGTTGCTGTTAATAATGTTAAAATTGATTACACAGGTGGAAGGTATAAGATTAGTGTACTTGTTAAATCAAATAAAGAAAACAACAATTTGGGTGTAAGGATTCAGGAATTTTATCCAACAAGATTCGATGCCGTTTTTGATCTTTCATTAGGTGAAGTAAAGGGAACCTTTAGTAACAGTGATTTTACTGACAATGAAAATTTGGTATTAGATCCCGTTGGAGATGGTTGGTTTAAATGTTCTATTACTGCAGATATTTATAGCAGTTATTTTCGTTTAGCTTTTGGACCTACAAGTGTATTAAAAAAGGAGGTACATGTGTGGGAAGCACAATCATTAAACAAAAAAGAAAGAGAAATTCTTATTATCCCTTCAAGCTTGATAATTGAAGAAATAGAAGATTAAATTTAAAATTTTTAATGTTTTTTTAATTTGAAGCACTAGTTACAAGGCCTAATACATGAGATTTACAAAAAAAATAGCTAACGACAAAAAAACGATTCTTTCTAATTTTTTCTCATTAACTGTACTTCAAGCTGCAAATTATATATTGCCTTTATTAATCCTTCCCTTTTTGGTTAGAGTATTAGGTGTGGAGAAATTCGGGTTAGTTATGTTTGCTCAATCAATGGCAGCATTTTTGATGATTGCAGTTGATTTTGGTTTTGAAATTAGTGGTACTAGAGAAATTTCAATATCAAGAAATGATAAAGAAAAAGTATCGCAAATTTTTTCGTCTATAATTTCTATAAAATTTATTTTAATCATCGTATGGTTTTTAGTTTTATTTTTAGTTGTAGAACTTACGCCACGATTTAAAGAAGATGCTATAGTCTATTACTTAAGTTTTGGTATGGTCATTGGCCACGCTATATTTCCCGTTTGGTTTTTTCAAGGTATTGAAAAGATGAAGTTTGTTACACTAATTAATATTCTTGCTAAGATTATTTTCACTTTATTAATTTTTATAGTTATTAGAAGCGAATCTGATTATTATCTTGTTCCAGCTTTTAACTCCATTGGATATATAGTGGCAGGAGTCTTGGGTTTACTGATAAGTTTGAAGCATACTAACATATCAAAACCATCATTTGGTATGATGAAAAAGCTTGTGAAAGATAGTTTTAGTCTATTTTTAGGGAAATTTGCTACGAATTTATTTACTACATGTAATGTTTTAATTTTAGGTCTTTTTACTGGAAATAGTGTTGTAGGGGTTTATTCTAGTATGGAAAAGTTAATATTAGCGATAAAAAATGTGTATTCGCCGTTTTATATTTCTTTATTTCCATGGTTGTCAAATCAATTGCCAGAAAAAAGGGTTTTAGTTATAAAAAAAATAACGCCGTTTATTTTAGTAGCTGGTGTTATGGTAACATCGGTAATAATACTATTTGGAGAAAAAATCCTTATGTTCATATATAACGATAATCTTATTAATAGTTATGTTTTTATATTCAAAATTCTTAGTCTTATTGCTATCTTAGCAGGATTAAACATGTTGTTTACGAGTTTGTATTTTACAGCTGTAAAAATGTATAAAACACGTATGTATATTTTTATAATAGCAGGTATTTTTCATGTATTTTTAAGCGTAATTTTAGTAAAACTATATGGCATTTATGGGATGGCAATATCGGTTGTGTTTACAGAATTCTTTCTTTTAATTTTAGGTTTTTATTATTTTAAAAAACACTTAATTAGTCAAGTTTAATTATAATTTTCTGAATGTCTATTTTAGTATCTATATTAATTTTAATAAGTTGCCTTAAAAGACCCATGCTTGGCCTTGCTCTATTATTGCAAATTAATATAATTCGATCATTAGTATCTATTGATTTCAACAACCCTTGTTTTACATGTGTGAACGAATCAGATGTGCTTCTGGGAGCAGTAACACCAGTACTTGGACTTATCCTTATTTTATTAAGATTAGATATAAGAAAAAAAATAGTTTATGTTTTTGATGTTTTTGATGGTTTCTTTGTTCTGTCTGTTTGCACTCTGTTTTTAACGTCTTTATATGCAGTAGATATTATTGATTCTTTAGGTTATAGTTTTAGGTTTTTATTTCTCGGGTGTAGCTTTTTTGTCGTCTCTAAAATATTAATATTAAATGCAAGTCAATATCAATATATAAGTTATTTTAAGTCGTTTTTAATTTATTCTTTATTCTTATCAATTATTTTCGGCACTTTTGGTTGTGTTTTATATTTAATGAAAGGCTTTGGTCAAGGAGCTTATAGATTGACGATTCCGGGGGTACATGCTATTCCGTTTAGTCAACTATTGGGGTTAGGTATTTTTGTTTCATTTATAATATTTATTACCAATGGCGCCTTTTTTAATATAAAGTCAAAGTTAAAGTTGAATATTAACATAGCCATTTTGCCGTATTTAGTTTTATTACTTTTGGCTTCACAAACAAGAGGTATTATGCTTTCATTAGCTGTTGCAATTTTAGTTTATCTAACGTTATCAAGAGTTAAAATAAAAAGAAAAGTATTATACTTTTCTGGAACTGTAATGGTATTAGCATTAATTGTGGCAATTCAATATATTGATTTTGAAGTGTTATTTCAACGACTGCTTTCAAAAAAAACAGCAAAGTCGGTTGATGATCGATTTATTGCCTATTCTGATAGCCTTTCTCTTTTTATTGAGCATCCACTGGGTATAGGACCTAATTCTTTTAAACATTATTCTATATTAGATTATCCGCATAACTTTTTTTTAGAATTTATATCACAATATGGAATATTTGGATTGTTTATTAGTTTTTATTTTATTTTTATGTGTTTATATATGCTCTTATTGACTTACAAATATGGTAAGACTAATTTGATGTATATACTTTTATTTACATTGTTTATTTATTTTTTTATTGAAACAATCTTTAGTTTTACTTTGTGGATGCACAAGGGTATGTATGTTTCTATGGGTTTATTTGCCGGATATCATTATAAATTCAGGACTAAGAATTTTTCTAACTCATAGCATGTTATAAAATGGCTGTATTGAAAATAAATAATACACTTTTTTTTTTAAGTATTGTATTGTTTGGGCTTTACCCATTAGTACCAGAACAGTACGAAAGTTACGTTCCGATTATTTTTATTACATCAAGTTTTATCTTTTTTTGTGTCAATATTAAACGTGGGGTCATATGGAGACCGCTTATTTTAATGAGTTTAATTTTTGTAGTTTTTTTTGTAAGCTGTTTACTCTCAGACAACACTTACTTAGGTTTTAAAAAAATTGAAACGATGCTAAGCCTTATAGCCTTTCCTATTGCTTGTTTTTGGTTTTTAAAGAATGTAAAACTAGATTTTGTTATAATCCAAAGTATTTTCTTTAAGGTTTTTTTTATTTCTAATATTATATTTTCAGTAATAGCATATTATTTGTTAAGCTTTTATAGAAACCCAAAATTCTCGTCCAAGGATGCTGATTTTTTTAGAAACGCAATAGCTGATATTCCTTATATTGGAGAACATTCCATATACATATCAATATTTCTTGCCATAGCAATTATCATAGGAACCTTTATTTTCAAACAAGGTAATCACAATATTTTAGTTAAAATAGGTTTAATAGTTGGACAATTTATTTTAATATCGCTGTTGCTGTTACTTATGAGTAAAGGCATAATAATTGCTTTAATCATTGCTTTTTTGGTGCCCTTTATTTTTAGCAAACAGGTTTCAAAAAAAATTATTTTTGGTTCTGCTATTATAGTTATCCTAATTTTTATTTTATTGCCAAAACATAACAATCGATTTGGAGAACTATTAAAAAAGGAGTCTTTCGAACAAATAGATATGAATAACTCGACTAGTATCAGGTTTTATATCTTAAAATGTTCTATAAAAATGATGTTGGAAAAACCGTTTTTTGGTCATGGATTAGGAGATGTTCAAAAGGAATTGGACTTTCGGTATAATATTAATGAAGAAATGCTTCCCTCAGGGAAGTATAATTCTCATAATCAATACTTGTTTGTTTTGTTATCAACAGGAGTAATTGGATTTATTTTTTTTCTGTTGTTTTTGTATTATATTTTCAATATAGCTATAAAAAATCAAGATTATTTTTTGTTAAGTATCTTAATTTTATTTAGTATCTCCTTTCTTTTTGAAAATATTTTAAGTAGGCAGTCTGGGGTTATTTTATTTTCTTTTTTAGTAAATTTTTTAGTTTTAAAATATTTTGTATTAAATAAAGAAAATCTAGATAATAATTGTTAAATAGATGATTAATTTTTTCAAAAATTCAAGTAGTTTATAATGAAGTATCGTTTGAGCAATGAGAAGTGTTTGTAATAATTTAACATAAATAAAAACACCCTTTTTTGATCTCAAAAAATTAATTAAATGACAAAAAATTTGAATAAACAAATTACGCTCATAACTGGATATTATTACCCAGAAGACACGGCAATTGGGTTATATAATACCCAAATGATGGAGTATTTAGAGAATAAAGGATATTTAGTTAATGTAATTACAGGTTTTCCGAGTTATCCGCAATGGAAAATACGAGATAGTTATAAAAACAAAAAACCTTTTTTAATTGAGGAAAACAATCAATGTAAAATATATAGATATAAGCAATATGTCCCTGCGACTCCAACGTTTTTAAAACGAATTTTATTACTTACAGATTTTACAATTGGATCATTTTTTAATATTCTAAAAATTAAAAAATGTGATGTTGTTATAAGTGTAGTTCCGCATACAAGCACGATTTTATTAGGGTGGTTGCTGAAACACAGGACAAACTCTAAACTGTGGAATCATATTCAAGATTTTGAGTTTGACGCAGCAAAACAAACAGGCATTTCATCTAACACAAAAGGAATAAAGAAAATAATTTTCAAACTCTTATTTAAAACAGAAACATGGTTGTTAAATAAAGGAGACCTGAATAGTACTATTAGTTTTAGTATGGTAGATAAGCTAAATAAAAAATCTAAAAAAGAATCATTTTATTTCCCTAATTGGATTGATGCTAATAAAATAGACCCCTCTAAGCTTATTCAGCACAACTACATGAAATCAGCCAGTTTTAAGATTTTATATTCAGGAAATATTGGGGAAAAACAAGATTGGCAATTTTTCTTATCATTTGCAAAACGAATAGAGGCTTATAATGCAGAGATTATTTTGGTTGGAGATGGAGCTAAGAAGCAATGGTTATGTAATAAGATTGAAGAGTTTAAAAATGTAAAATACTATGAGCCTATAGAATATAAAGATTTATCTAATTTATTATGTAGTGCAGATTTGCATATTTTGTTTCAAAAAAATAATGTAGTTGACTCGGTAATGCCTTCAAAGTTGTTAGGTATGATGGCTAGTGCTAAACCATCATTAATAGCAGGAAATGTAACTTCTGAAGTTAAAAAAATTATTGAAGAGTCTAAGGGAGGTTTTTATATTTCAAATGAGAGCGTGTCAGAATGTGTATCTATTGTAGATTATTTAATAAAAAACCCAAAAGAAGTTATAAACCTTGGATTTAGTGCAAGAAACTACATAATAACTAAATTTTCTGCAGAAAAAGTTCTTTCTAATTTTGAAGACAAATTGTCCCAAATATTTACTGAGAAATTTTAATTTGTAAATCATTATTCATCTTTTGATGATATTGAAGTATATTTGCTTTCAAATAAAAGTTGAATTTGTCCATGACCGTTAAAAGAGGGTATTCCATATATATAAGACCAATATTATATATATTTGACTTATTAATAATATCTTTTTATGCATATTTCTTTTTCACTAACGATATTGTTAACTTAACATTTCTTATATTTTCTTGGGTATTTATTTCAATTTATTTTTCTTTTTATAATGTTTATAGATTTACAAAAATTATAAAAATAGTATCTTTACTTTCTTCGTTGTTTTTTGTGTTTACGTTACTAATCTTTTCATTTTTATATATATCAGATTCTGATATTTACTATAAAGAGGTTTTTCATTTTTGTGTTTCTCTTTATTTTCTTTTTAGTGTTTGGCGGATATTTCTGCATATTATTTTAAAAAAATACAGAATAATAACGGGTAGTAATTATAAGAAAGTTATAATAATTGGGTCAAGTGATTCGACTCATGAACTTCAAGACTTTTTTAATAGAGAGCTTGGGTTTGGATATAAATTTATGGGATACTTTTCTGATAAGGACGAGTCTTCCAAATTAGGCTCTATTAACCAAAGTTATGATTATATATTAGAAAACAAAATTGATGAGGTTTATTGTTCGGTAAAAGGATTGAGCAATAAAGAAATTAAATATTTTATTGATTTTTGTGACATTAATATTATTAATCTAAAATTCATACCTGATAATAAGGAGTTGTTTAGTAAAAATTTACGTTTAAATTATTACGATATAACACCAATACTTTCTTTAAGAGAAATACCGTTAGATGATCCCATAAATAGTATTACTAAACGAGTTTTTGATGTTTTATTTTCAATTTTTATTATTGTTTTTGTCTTGTCTTGGTTAATACCAATATTAGGTTTATTTATAATGATTGAAAGTAAAGGGCCGATTTTTTTTCGGCAAGACCGGCCAGGTATTAAAGAAAAAGGTTTTGGATGTTATAAATTTAGATCAATGACTCTTAATTCTAATTCTGAGGACTCTGCTACAAGGAATGATGCTAGAATAACCAGAGTAGGTAAATTTATTAGAAAAACGAGTATAGATGAACTTCCGCAATTTTTTAATGTGTTATTTGGAGAAATGTCCATCGTTGGTCCACGGCCTCATTTATGGAGGCAAAATGAAATATATGGCACAAAAATATCTAAATATATGGTTAGGCACTTTGTTAAACCCGGAGTTACTGGTTTAGCTCAAGTTAGAGGTTATAGAGGTGAGATTGAAACAAAGGAAGATATTGTCAATAGAACAAAATACGATGTTTTTTATATAGAAAACTGGACTTTAATTCTAGATTTGGGTATAATTATTCAGACAGTTTTTAACGTATTTAAAGGAGAAGAAAAAGCATATTAATTGGAGCAAGTTAAATAGGGTTTTTTTACATAACGTGTTTGGTCGAAATAAGAAATGATATGTTGTGCAAAAGTTAAAGTTTTAACCCTGAAGCTATACCAATTTTATATAGTAGGCATATCTTTATGGTTTGGGTGACATGATAGATGAGGGGTTTAATTTTGTTTAACAGGAATAGGATTATAATTTTTAAGTAAATATGAAAAAAGTATTAATTACAGGAGCAGCAGGTTTTCTAGGATCCCATTTATGTGATAAATTTATTAAAGAAGGTTACCACGTTATTGGAATGGATAATTTTATTACGGGTGATAAAAAAAATATAGAACATCTAGAAAACAATCCCAATTTTAGTTTTATGGAGCACGATGTCACTGAATATATTGATGTTGAAGGTGATGTTGATTATATACTCCATTTTGCATCGCCAGCAAGCCCAATAGATTACTTAAAAATACCAATTCAAACCTTAAAAGTAGGCTCTTTAGGAATTCATAATTTATTAGGTTTAGCAAAGGCCAAGAACGCTAGAGTTTTAATTGCGTCTACATCCGAGATATATGGTGACCCATTAGTGCACCCACAAACCGAAGATTATTATGGAAATGTGAATACGATTGGACCTAGGGGTGTTTATGATGAAGCGAAGCGATTTCAAGAGTCTATAACTATGGCATATCATCGTTTTCATGGTGTTGAGACGCGAATAGTAAGAATATTTAATACGTACGGACCCAGAATGCGCTTAAATGACGGACGAGTAATTCCTGCGTTTATGGGGCAGGCTTTGCGAGGAGAAGATTTAACTGTTTTTGGAGACGGATCTCAAACCCGATCGTTTTGTTATGTTGATGACGAAGTTGACGGGATATACAAACTCCTTTTAAGTGATTATGCAGAGCCGGTTAACATTGGAAATCCTCATGAAATATCGATTAGTGATTTTGCTGAAGAAATAATAAAATTAACGGGGACAACTCAAAAAGTTATTTACAAAGATTTACCTGTAAACGACCCCATGCAGCGTCAGCCAGATATTTCTCTGGCGAAAAAATTATTAGGATGGGAGCCGAAAGTAGGCAGAGAAGAGGGTATGAAAATTACATTTGATTATTTTAAAAGCTTAACTGAAGACGAATTGTATAAAAGCGAGCATAAAGATTTTTCTAGCTATATTAGCAAGTAAAACTAATTAACTTATGGAATTTAAGCGCGGGAGGTTTTCATGGCTATTAAGACCTATATTAATAGTTTACGATCTATTCGTTTTAAATGTTCTAGCATTTTATTTCTTAAAGTTTAATGAATCTAATCTTTATTTTTTTTCAACAAAATTATTTAATGACAAGCATCTTCTATTTATAATATATTCCTTAATTCTATGGCTCTTATCTGCCTTTTTATTCAAATTTTATAATGTATATAGATATACTTCTGTTGTAAATATTTTATCTCTTTTAGTTAAACAATTTTTAGCGTTTTCAGTTATTGTTTTTTCGTTTATCGGTGTTTTTAGAAGTATAAATGTGCAGGCATTTGTAGTTTTAAATTATTTATGTTATTCATTTATAAGTATAGGAATTATAAAATTATTAAGTTTCTATATATTAAAATCCTTTCGTTTTTATTTGAGGGGAAATTTGAGGGAAGTCATAATTATCGGAGATGGAACTAGCGTGTTAGAACTTAAAAACCTTTTTCTTAAGAAGAAAGAGTTAGGCTATAGAGTAAAAGCTATTTTTAATAATTCAGGAGAAAAGAACGTCACAGGAACAATTAATGATAGCTTTAAATTTTTAAAAAAAAACCACAGTATTGACGAAATTTATTGTGGAATTGATGAGTTAACCAAAAAACAAATTAACGATTATGTAAAATACGCGAGCCTTAGCCGCTGTAATTTAAAGTTCGTTCCTAGTGACAATTCAAACCTTTTTACAAAGCGTCTTAACACAAATTATTATGACTACTTACCTGTTTTATCAATTCAAGAAATAGCCTTAAATAATCATTTTAATAAATTTGTGAAGCGCACTTTTGATATTGTATTTTCATTGGTAGTTATAGTTTTTGTTCTTTCTTGGCTTTCAATATTATTATTTGTTATCATTAAATTAGAGTCGAAAGGACCAATTTTTTATAGGCATTTAAGAAATGGTATTAACTACAAAGAGTTTTATTGTTACAAATACAGATCATTAAATATTACACAAGAAGTAAACGGCAGTTATGTTAAACAAGGTGATTCTAGGGTTACCAAAATAGGTGGTTTTTTGAGAAGGACAAGTATGGATGAATTACCACAATTCATAAATGTTTTAAAAGGCGAAATGAGTTTAGTAGGACCAAGGCCACATATGCTATCTTATACTGATGAATATTCTAAAGTTATAGACAAATATAATTTTATTTATAGGCATAATGTAAAACCAGGAATAACTGGTTTGGCGCAAACCAAGGGTTATAGAGGTGAAGTGCAAAATGATCAAGATATAATTAACAGGATAAAATATGATGTTTTTTATATTGAGAATTGGTCATTATTATTAGATGTTAAAATAATCCTTCAAACAGTAACTAATGCTATAAAAGGAGAAGAGAAGGCTTATTAAGAAA
>Ga0213868_10004501_pt1 | contig 12722 bp, 10 predicted proteins | sample PICome_9_FD_160087 | JGI IMG/M metagenome (GOLD analysis project Ga0213868, IMG submission 160087) | Coastal seawater microbial communities near Pivers Island, North Carolina, United States - PICO127 | ecosystem: Environmental > Aquatic > Marine > Coastal | place: USA: North Carolina...
AGAAATAGATGAAGCATGTAATGCAAGACGATTTATTGATGTTTTTTTAACAATGTATTTATTCAAATCAAATAATCCATACTTTTTATCGTTGACTATTGGGTGGTTAAGATTTGAGCTTTGAACTCTAATTTGATGCATTCTTCCAGTACTAATAAGTATTTCAGCATGGGTAAATGAATGAAATTTTTTTAGCACTTTGAATACAGAAATTGCTTTTTTGCCAACCTCTGCTTCTTGAACTCTGTGATGATGTTCTTTTGTAGAGATATCGATATTTGTTTCTATCTGTATATCTTTTTTAAGAACCCCTACCAAGATAGCTTCATATTTTTTTACAACCTCATTTGATTTAAGTTGTTTATTAAAATATCTCAAAAATATTTTATTTTTTGATAACAAGACGCACCCAGATGTTGATTTATCTATTCGATGACACAGATCGATTTCTAGGAGAGGAAATTTAGCTCTAGCTATATCTATAAGTCCGAACTGATTATTTGTTCCAGAGTGAACGCTTAATTCAGGTTCTTTGTTTACAACTATATAATCTTCATTTTGATAGATAATAGATGCATTAAATGCCCGAATCCTACTAGGCGGAATCTTAATATCTGGCTGATTATTATTAAAGTCGATTAGGTATGGTGGAATTCTTATTTCATCATTTAGTTTTAACTTATATGTAGGTTTGATTCGACCAGAGTTAACTCTTATCTCACCCTTACGAATCATGCTATAAATTTTTGATTTAGGAAGAGATTTATAAACATTGATTAAATAATTATCAATGCGTCTTCCAGCATGATCTTCTATTATATTTAGGTTTTTGCCATTCATTGAGGTAGAATACTCGAAATTGTTAGCTTATAAATAAAAAGCTTCAATTATAGAAAGCTTATGGCAAAGAGCCTGAGCATTAAAATAACAATGCTGCAAAGCAGCATGATAATAAGAGAAAGTTTACATAGCACAAGGGTGCTAGAAGAATAAAACAAGTTTTAAAAGCTCCAGATATACATCTATGTATTATGGGGTAAGTTAGAAGAGCTCCAAGGGATAAGACTCTGATAACTCAAAAAGCACTAGTGCTATTCACTTTCTCTGTACTGGAGAAAACAATGAAAAGAATTCTAATTAATTGCTCATATTCTGATGAGCTACGCGTTGCGTTAGTCGATGGAGCAAAATTATTTGACTTAGATAATGAATTTAACGCTCAATCTTTACTAAAAGGAAGTATCTTTAAAGCCACCGTTTCAAGAGTTGAGACAAGTTTAGATGCAGCATTTATTAACTTTGGTAGTGAGAGACATGGTTTTTTACCACTAAAAGAGCTATCTAATGAGTACTTTACAAAGGACGCAGAAGGAAAGAAAAAATGCACCCTTAAAGAGGGAGACGAGATTCTCGTACAAGTTTTAAAAGAAGAGCGCGGTACTAAAGGCGCAGCTCTATCAAATCAATTGTCGCTTGCTGGACGATTCATAGTATTGATCCCTAACTCTGAAAAATCTGGTGGTGTATCAAGGAGAATATCAGGCGATGAAAGAGACGACATCAAAAATGCACTGAATGAATTACCAATACCTGATGGCATGAGCATAATTGTTAGAACAGCAGGACTGGGAAGATCTGCAGAGGAATTAAAATGGGATCTAGATTATTTAATGAATCTTTGGGAGCAAATAAAGTCTTCTGTAAATGATGCTCCAAGCCCAAGCCTTATATTCAAAGATGATAAATTGATTTTAAGAGTGTTCAGAGATTATTTCAGAGATGATATTGAGGAAATTCTAATTGATGATGAGGCTGTTCATGCTGAAGCTTTAGATTTTGCAAAATCAGTAATACCGGATCACGCCGATAAAGTTATTTTCTATAATGAAGACATTGCTTTGTTTAATAGATATCAAATAGAGAGTCAAATTGAGCTAGCCTTTCAAAGAGAGATATCTTTACCCTCAGGAGGTTCGATAGTTATCGATCCAACAGAAGCGATGGTTTCAATTGACGTTAACTCAGCAAGATCAACTAAAGGCAAGGATATTGAATCAACTGCTTTTGCAACTAACATGGAAGCTGCAAAGGAAATCGCTAGACAGCTTAGATTAAGAGATTTGGGCGGGCTCATAGTGATTGATTTTATTGATATGCAAGATGAAAAACATCAACAAAAAGTAGAAAACATTTTTAGATCTGCGGTTCAATCTGACAGAGCGAGAATACAAATTGCCGGAATTTCCAGATTTGGATTATTGGAGCTTTCCAGACAAAGGCTTAGACCTTCTCTAGAAGAAACATATGACATTCAACATGTACAGGTTCGGGGTACCCGTTCTTTAGGCCAGTCCATTTTAAGAATAATTAGCGAAGATGCTGCAAAAGAAAATACTGGTGAGATACATGTTTATGTTCCAGCTGATGTTTCAAGTTATCTTTTAAATGAAAAAAGAAGAGACATTATTAATATTGAAAATACCTATCAAGTTAATATTCTAATTATAGCTGATCCCTACAAATCAAGACCATATTACAAAGTCGCACGTGTAAAAGCGCCTGCTGGAAAGAAATTATTTTCACATGAAATGACTCCAAATAGCCCAGAACCTTCTATGGATTGGCGAGATGTAAATTCAAATAAGAAAGTAATGAAACCATTGGTAAAGGTTTCTGTTCCTCCGAGGATGCCTAGGAAAAAAAATAAGAAAGGGTTTTTTGCATTTTTGAAATCTATTTTTACTCTTTCAATCTTCAAAACATCAAATAAAAAAAATTCTAAAAATAAAAGACCAAGAAACTATAAAAAAGGTCAACCAAGAATAAATAAAAATACCAGAAATGAAAGTAAGAAAAATAATCGAAGCGTAAGGCCGAATAACAAAGGTAAGACGAATAATCCAAAGAATACTGTGAATAAGACAAGCTCAAAACCAGTGGTCATACCTCCAAAGAAAAGTGTGCAAACAACTAATAAGCATCCTCAGGCCAGCAAAACGGAAAATCAGACTGAAGTTATGAATGGAAATAATTTAAATAACAAAATTTCAGCGCCTTCATCTCAAACTCCTGCTGCTACTCCTGCGCCTACGCCAGCACCTACTCCTGCGCCTACGCCAGCACCTACTCCTGCGCCTACCCCAGCACCGAAGCCTACTAGAGCTTTAAACGACCCTCGATATAAGAGCGAATAAGTTGACCAGATATAGAGGTATCAGGTGGAATAATGGGTAATTCATTAATATTGAACCATCTTGCATCTTCAAGTTCAGCGTCATTTAAAATAATTTCACCCTTTTTATATTGGCAAAAATAACCTAGCATCAATTGAGCTGGGAATGGCCATGATTGAGATGAGTAATATTTAATATTTGAAATCTCAACATTCACCTCTTCTTTCACCTCCCTAATTAATGCCTCTTCAGCATTTTCACCTGCTTCAATAAAGCCAGCAAGAGTGCTGTACATATTAGCAGGAAAGAATTTACTTCTCCCTAGCAAGATATTATCTTCATCGTAAATCAGGGTAATTATACAAGGAGATATGGTTGGGTATTTTGCAGCTGCGTTGCATGAACATTCAAAAGCACCCTCTTTCTTATTAAATGTGTTTTCATTGCCGCAAATGCTACAAAAAATATTATCAGATAGCCATGATTTTAGAATTGTTGCCCGTGACAATATTAAAAAACTGGATTGATCCAAAATACCTAGCATTTGCCTTAGATCTACAAAATGAACCACATCAGGATCCATAAATAGACCTAGGATATTTACATCTTTATCAACATCCAAAACATAAACATAGTGATCATTAATAAAGGCTATAGCTAAATTAGGGCTTGATTGGTTTAATAAATTTAAATCTTTTATTTCAAAACTATAAGTATTTTCAGCCTGATCATATAAAATCTTGTTATCGCAAAATATAATTAGCTTAGAATCTTCTTTGAAAGTTTCGTGGAGTTCTCTGATTAATCTCATGTGAATTAGGATTTAAATATGATAAATAATTTATACAAAATGTTTCTAGGCAACTCGCCCGACTGGTACAAAAATACCATCATAGCGTTTTTAATTATTAATCCTATGGCTTTATTAATTTTAAACGCTATAGAGTTAAATGGAACATTCATTGTTGGATGGATGGTTTTATTAGAATTTATCTTCACACTTGCACTAGCCTTAAAATGTTACCCTCTTCAGCCAGGCGGTTTAATTGCTATTCAAGCCTTATTTCTTGGGCTTACAAATCCATACTCTCTACTTCATGAAATTGAGCATAACCTAGAGGTTATTTTGTTATTAGTATTTATGGTTGCAGGCATCTATTTTATGAAAAATTTAATGCTTACTATTTTTACAAAATTACTTCTAACTATTCATTCCAAGACTAAATTATCATTAATGTTTTGTTTTGTTTCTGCATTCTTGTCTGCGTTTCTCGATGCATTGACTGTCACAGCAGTACTAATAGCTGTAGCGGTAGGTTTTTATAGAATCTTTCATTTAGCAAACTCTGGATTAGCATTCTCTGCATCAGGGCATGATTATCAAGATGATAGCTCTTTAACTGAGGTTGGTAGTGATGACTTGGAGAGCTTCAAAGCCTTTCTCAGAGATTTAATTATGCATGGAGTTGTTGGCACAGCTTTGGGTGGGGTTTGTACAATTGTTGGAGAACCTCAAAATCTTCTTATTGCAAATGTTGCAGGCTGGGAATTTATTGAATTTATGGTAAAAATGGCTCCTATCACTGTTCCCGTATTTATAGCAGGAATGATTACTTGTTTTGCCATAGAAAAACTCGGTATTTGTGGTTTTGGGAATCACTTGCCACAAAGAGTTAAAAATATTTTTCATGAATACAATACATATGAAATTTCACAAAGAACTGATGAAAGTAAATTGGAGCTATACATTGAAATGCTTGTGGGCGTTTTCTTAATCATCGCTTTAGCACTTCACTTAGCAGCAGTTGGAATCATTGGCCTGGGTGTAATCATTCTCTTAACATCTTTTAAAGGTATTACACATGAGCATGATCTTGGAGATGCATTTAAAGAAGCCCTTCCATTCACAGCATTGTTGGTTGTATTTTTTGGAGTGGTAAGCGTGATAGCAGATCAGCAGCTATTTACACCAATTATTACCTATGTTCTAGCTCAAGAAACTAGCAATCAAGCTCCCATATTTTTTGTCGCCAATGGAGTGTTGTCTGCAATAAGTGACAATGTGTTTGTTGCGACAATTTATATAAATGAAATCAAAGATGCTTTGGATGCGAATATTATTTCTAGAGATCAATTCGATAAACTGGCTATAGCTATCAACACTGGAACAAACATTCCAAGCATTGCTACTCCTAATGGCCAAGCAGCATTTTTATTTCTTTTAACTTCGTCTCTGGCGCCTTTAATCAACCTTTCTTACATGAGAATGGTGATTATGGCTTTACCCTATACTATTGTGCTTAGCATTGTAGGATTTATATCAGTAGTTACATTTTTATAATTAAATGTCATTAAGTCATAAATTCTGCATTGCTCCGATGATGCAGTGCACGGATATACATGATAGATTTTTATTTCGGTTAATTACAAAAAAAGCTTTTTTATATACGGAAATGGTCACAACTGGAGCAATCATCCATGGCGGGTGTCTTGAACAATTAAATTTTAATAAGGATATCGAGCATCCAGTTGGAGTGCAACTTGGCGGATCAGACCCTGAAGAGCTTAGAGAGTGCTCAAAAATCTGCAGTTCTCTTGGGTATGATGAGATAAATTTAAATGTAGGGTGTCCTTCTGAAAGAGTTCAAAAAGGATCCTTTGGAGCATGCCTCATGCAAGACCCCATACTGGTTAAGGACTGTATAGAAGCTATGCAAGATGCAACATCTATCCCTATAACTGTTAAATGCAGAATAGGCGTCAACGACAGAGATGATGTAAATTTTTTGAATGACTTTATCTCTAGGATCATAAACCCAAATCTAAAAACGATCATTGTTCATGCTAGAGTGGCAATCCTTAAGGGTTTGACGCCAAGACAAAATAGACAAATCCCTCCTTTAAAATATCAAAATGTATATCAGCTCAAAAAAGAATTTCCTCAATTAGAGATAGTCATAAATGGTGGCATTAAGGATGTTGATGAGTCTATGCAACATTTAAAAAAAGTTGATGGAGTGATGCTTGGACGAAGTCCATATGACAACCCTATGATTGTCAGTAATGTCGATTCAGCTATTTTTGGGGAGCAAGATCTGGGAACAGATAGAAAAACCATATTAAAAAAATATTTGGAATATTGCTTGCTTCAAACTAACTTAGGCCATCCCCTTTCAAGAACACTGAAACATATTTTTGGTTTAAATCGTGGATTAAAAAATGCTAAAGCATATCGGACCTTAATCCTTGAAACAATGCAAAAGAATAATCTTGAAGCTACTCAAGAGGATTTACTATCATTGGTCTAAGAATCAATCTAACAAGAAGTCATCCATATCATCAACAAAATCATCGACCTGGTCTTCACCATTGGTTGATTCAAACTCCTGGTATTGCATGTACGAGTCTCTAATAAATGAATATCTATCACCTATAATAAGTGTTTCAACCTCTAAATATCTCGCGCGAGTTTCTATTGCGTCTAGTGCTGTGATTCCAAGCCTCACATCAGTCTCCTCAATAGCGAATGTTCCGCTGAGGACTGAGCTAACACTCCTTCCAGCCAATCCACGCGGAGTAGAGGGTCCATAAATTGGAATCATTAAAAAGGGTCCAGAAGAAACACCCCAAGCTCCTAATGTTTGGCCAAAATCCTCATCATGTCTTTCGAGACCAAAGCTAGATCCAACGTCAATAAAACCACCCAAACCGAGTGTTGTATTTATTATAAATCTTGAAAAGTCATTCAATGCAAGCAAAGGCCTGCCTTGTAACAATTGATTGGCAGTATTATCAAGCTCATTTAAATTTCTAAAAAAATTACTGATCCCTATTTCCACAAAGTCAGGTGCAATAGACGTGTAAATTTCAGCTGTTGGTTTCGCAAAATTATCATCAAGAAATTCATTGAAAGCCCACATTTTACGATTGTAATCTTCAAATGGATCATCTGCAGCAGCTGAATTAATACATAAGACAAAGATTAAAGGAAAAATAAAAATGTTATTAAGTTTCATGATGTAATTTTTGCTAACTCATTATAAATCGGCTCAAACAAAGGTGATAACTCATTTGGATTAAAATTAGCTAAATCTTTTGATCTTGGAATAGACCCTAAAACCTTTAAGCCAATTTCAACCTCAAGATTCAATGGAGGGTATTCTGAAACGTGGTCATCAGAAAGCGCAGAAATTGTATAAGACATGTTATCAATTATTCCAAGGATTGGTATCTTAAGCTTATCAAACATTGCTTTAGACTTGATGGTGTCGTGAACAGAAAGTTTACTCTGAGAAGTAACTAAAACTACATAATTTGGTTTTATTTCTGCTGCAACGGTTAAGTAAGCGTCACCTGTGCCAGGAGGCATATCAATAAATAAATAATCTAGATCGCCCCATTGCGTTAAATCTTTGAGCTGCTTAATAGCCCCACTTAACATCGGACCTCTCCACATAGCAGCTTTATCATTGTCAAGAATGAATCCCATGCTATTTAGAAAGATTGTATTTATCTCGATTGGTATAAATGATTTTTTTTTATCTATGGTTTTAACCTCTGGCTTAGAGTCCAATACGTTAAAAAGGATGTGCTGATTTGGTCCATAAATATCAGCATCAAGTATTCCAACCTTAAAATCTTTTGCAAAATGGGATGCTAAATTAGCGCAAATAGTTGATTTGCCTACGCCACCTTTTGCTGAAGCTATAGCTATTATTTGTTTGATGCCCATTGATATAATGTTTTGACTTATAATACTCGATTAGAAGTTAAATTGGGTCTCAAAAATTAATAAATCAAGAAAAATAATCGTAACTAATGCCCTGCCATATGCAAATGGAGAAATTCATGTTGGCCATATTTTAGAGCATATCCAAACAGATATTTGGGCGCGTTTTATGACTCTGACTAAACATGAAGTTTTAACTTTTTGCGCTGATGATGCTCATGGAGCTCCGATAATGATGAAGGCAGATGAAATAGGCATAGAACCAGCTAAATTTATAGATCAAATAAATAAGAATCACCAGGAATCCCTCGCTAAATTTGGTATTGAATATACAAATTATCATTCAACTCACTCCGTTGAAAATGAAGCGTTAGTTACTGAGATATATCTTGATGCAAAGTCATCAGGATATATATACAAAAAAGAAATTGAACAATGTTTTGATGAGCAAAAACGAATGTTTTTGGCTGACAGATATGTAATTGGAGACTGTCCCAAATGCTCAGCAAAAAAACAGTATGGAGATGGTTGTGAGGAATGTGGAGCAACCTACTCTGCCACAGAGATCGTTAATCCTAAATCCTCTCTATCTGGTACTACTCCAGTAACTAAAATCTCTGAGCATGTTTTTTTTGATTTAAGTAAAGCAAAAATAGATCTTAAAAAATTTCTAGATACATCAAATATACAAAAACCTATAGTTGGAAAATTATCAGAGTGGCTTGATGGCGATTTAAAAAGCTGGGATATATCAAGAGATACACCCTACTTTGGATTTAAAATACCCAATGAAACAGATAAATATTTTTATGTTTGGGTTGACGCCCCCATTGGTTATTTGGCATCAGCTGCTAATTGGGCGAATAAAAATTCGCTATCTTTAGATGATTTATGGAGTAAAAATTCAGAATATGAAATACATCATTTTATTGGAAAAGATATTACATATTTTCATGGATTGTTTTGGCCAGCTCTACTAATGGAGTCAAAATATAAACTTCCTGATTGCATTCATGTTCATGGTTTTGTAACTGTGAATGGAGAGAAAATGTCTAAGTCAAAAGGTACATTCATTACAGCAGATCAATTTGCAGATGCTTGTGATCCTGAATTATTGCGATACTACTTCGCCAGTAAATTAAATTCTAAAATTGAAGACCTAGATCTTAATCTTGAAGACTTGGCTCAAAAGATAAATTCGGATTTGGTTGGAAAATTCTCAAATATATTTAGTCGATCAGCTCCATTTATCGCAAAAAATAGTAATTTCCTAAGTGAAAATGTGCACAAAGAGCACTTAGCAAACTCTAAAAAAAGTATTCCCGAAATACTGCAGCACTTTGAAGAAAAAGAATTTTCCAAAGCCATTAAATTAATTATGGAGATTGCAGATGATACAAATAAATATATAAATGAGAATGCCCCATGGAAGCTTGATCAATCTGAAGCTCTTATTGTTGCAACAACAGCAATTAATATCTTTAAAAATTTATGTATTTTACTATCACCAGTAACACCAAGCCTATGTCAGAAAATGTTACTGATGCTAAATATTGATAACTTAGATATAGAAAATCTAGACAGGGATTTAATTGATATACAAATCAATGAATTTAATCCAATACTAGAAAGAATTAAGCCATTAAGTACTCAAGATTTTTACAAAAAGGAAGAAAAGATGAATGAAGAAAATAATAATATTATCCAAATAGATGACTTTATGAAAGTTGATTTAAGGGTTGCAAGGGTTGCGGAGGCTAAACATGTAGAGGGTGCAGATAAATTGCTTGCTATTAAATTAGATTTAGGTGAGCTTGGAACCAAGAATGTATTCGCAGGAATTAAGTCAGCTTATGAGCCTTCTCATTTAGAGGAAAAATTAGTTGTAATGGTATATAACTTAGCTCCTAGAAAGATGAAATTTGGAGTCTCGGAAGGTATGATTTTGGCTGCAAGCGATTCTGATGGAGGAATATTTGTATTATCACCAGATTCAGGCGCTAAACCAGGACAAAAAATTAAATGAAATTTGAAACAGATATATTAGTAATTGGCGCAGGCCCAGTTGGACTTTTCACTGTATTTGAAGCAGGCCTTTTAGGCCTTAGGTGCACATTGATTGATAACTTAGATAAAGTTGGCGGCCAATGCTCGGAACTTTATCCAGAAAAACCGATCTATGATATTCCGGGAGTACCCTCACAAACTGCACAAGAGCATGTAAATGCACTACTCGAGCAGATCAAGCCATTTGAATATGATCTCCATCTCTCTCAACGGGTAGAGTCAATCCAGCCACTTTCAAGCTCAGAAGATATAACAACATGGAATATTAAAACTAATGAAGGTAATGAATTTGTAACTAAAAACATTTTTATTGCAGCGGGTGCGGGCTCATTTGAGCCAAGAAGACCACCCAATATCGAGGAACCAGATAAATTTTTAGGTAAAGGAGTGAGTTACTCAGTGAAATCTAAAAGCCTGTATAAAAATAAAGATCTGTTTATATTTGGTGGTGGTGACTCTGCTTTAGATTGGTCAGTAGAATTAGCCAACACAGCAAAATCAATAAATTTAATTCACCGTAGAGATCAATTTAGAGGCGCTCAGCACACTGAAGCTCAAATGAGAGAATTGGTTAAAAGTGGGCATATAAATCTGTTAACGCCCTTCCAAATTGAAGAAATTTTAGGCAATGATAGAGTGACAGGCGTAAGATTAAAGAATTTTGATACCAAAGAATCCATTTCGCATGAAGCAGATGAATTGTTATTCTTATTTGGTCTTAATAAGAAATTAGGCCCCATTCTTGAATGGGAGCTAGAACTTTCGGAAAAAAAAATAGCTGTAAATACAGAAGATTTTCAAACCAATCGAGATGGGATTTTTGCCGTTGGTGATATTAATGATTATCCCGGAAAACTAGATTTAATTTTGTGCGGTTTTCACGAGACAACTTTAGCAGTGCAAAAAGCTTTTCAAAGAATTTTTCCTGGCGAAAGAGTTCCATTTGGATACACAACATCCAATACAAAATTACAGAGGAAATTAGGAGTTGCTGAATAAAATAAATGAGCAGCTTAATTGAGTTAATAAACGCAGAGTTGCCTCAATTCCAATGTGGTCGCTGCGAAACACCAGGCTGTCGACCATACGCTGAAGAAATCATAAATGGATCTCCTCATAATAGATGCGTGCCAGGCGGACAAGAGACCGCAGATAAAATATCAAAAATACTGAATGCAAATAAGCTTTTGCTTGATCATGATTATGGTCCAGAAATCAAGCCTCAAGTCGCATATATAGTTGAGGAAGATTGCATTGGATGCACTAAATGCATTGATGCATGTCCTGTTGATGCAATTAATGGTGCGGCAAACCTTATGCATAACGTTATCAATGATTTGTGTACTGGATGTGAGTTATGTATTGATCCATGTCCAGTAGATTGCATAGAATTAATTGAAGTAAGTGAAGAACAATCGTTAAAAATTAGAAAGGATTCCGATCATTTCTTTCAACTTAAAAATGAATTACTTCAACGTAAAAATAAAAAAACAAAATTAAATAAAAGTATTTCTGAAAATCTAGATCTTGCTAAATCAATAAATAAAAAATTAAGCAATAGGAATGTAGATAAAGAAAAATCTATTAAGAAATTGCAAACAGAAATGCTTAATTACCAGAAGACTGAAAAGTATATCAATCCTTCAGACATTGAAAATTTAAAGAAACAATTATAAATTTTTTGTTAAGAGAGCATCATAGATTGATATAGATTTTTGTTGAGATTCAATCATTAAGCTCTTTACTCTGACTGCTATATCTCTTAATGCCTGTTCAGTTTGAGCATCATCTCTGTTTAAAAAATCTTTAGTTAAGCCTATTACCCCACCTGAATTTATCAAAACATCTGGTATAAAAACTATTCCCATTTGATCCAATTTATTAGCAATTGTGCCATCAAGTAATTGATTATTTGCACCACCAGCAATAATTTTACAATTAAGATTATGAATAGACTCTTTTGTAAAAATAGCGCCCACTGCACAAGGCGAAAACAAGTCACACTCTATAGAGAAGGCATCATCAACGCATATAATATTTTTATTGTTAAATTCCTCTAATTTTGAGTGGTCTATGTCTGATATAAATACTTGTGCACCAGAGCTTGCTAGATATTCAGCAAGTCTCTTACCAACACTGCCCGCTCCCTGAATAGCAATTTTTTTATCCTTTAGATCTTCAGAAAAGTATATTTCTATTGCTTGCTCAATTGAATAAAAGAGACCTTTTGCAGTAAAGGGTCCAGGGTCTACATTATCAAAAACATAATCAGTATGATTTTTAATGAATCTAATATCTTCTAGACTTATACCTATGTCTTCGGCTGAAATATAGGAGCCTTTTAAAAGATTTAAAAACGAAGCAAACGATTTAAGCATTTCCTCAGATTTATTGCCCTGGCTAAAGATTATTGCTTTTCCGCCTCCAAAGGGAATGTTTGCTACATCATTTTTATCTGTCATACCTTTTGATAGACGCAATACATCATTCAATCCAGCTTCAAATGAATCATATCTTCTATACCTACAGCCGCCAATAGCTGGACCCTTAGCAGAGCTATGAATTGCAATTAAAGATTTAAGTCCCACCAGCTCATCTTCATAATAATAAACTTTTTCATGGTTGAACTCATGATGTGAAGGTACGTTAACACCATGAAAATTTATATCTGTTATATCTTTAAAAATCATATATGAATCAAAATTTCGTTTATATTATATGTGCATATTAAAGGGGTCATATGTTAAAGGAAA
>Ga0213868_10004502_pt1 | contig 12719 bp, 8 predicted proteins | sample PICome_9_FD_160087 | JGI IMG/M metagenome (GOLD analysis project Ga0213868, IMG submission 160087) | Coastal seawater microbial communities near Pivers Island, North Carolina, United States - PICO127 | ecosystem: Environmental > Aquatic > Marine > Coastal | place: USA: North Carolina | collected...
TATAACCTCTATTAACTTGAATTTCTTCATTATCATCAATCCATGCTACTCTAAAAGAAACCACCCTTTCAGGCTCTACCATTCTAAGTAAAATATTTTGTCCGTAGTATATATCTTGAGAAACAATATAAGGAATAACAGTTTCAGCAACCTCAGTGACTGCCTGCATGAATTCAGGCTCATTTTGGTTTTTTTGATTTACTTCTGACAAAAATTGTTTTATGATTTTTTCCATTTCAATCACTTGTATTTAGCAAAGGTAGTACAAAAAAAGAAAGACCTCCAAAAATAAGAGTTATAATCGCTTGACAAGACCAAGCCATCCATCCATATGTTAATCCAATCTCAGTGTTTATTCCAAAATTCACCAAAAACAAAGAAATAGCCAACGGATATACACCAAGTCCATGGTTAGACAGGGAAATACTAAATACTCCAATAACAAACGCTGGAAAAATTAAGCTATTATCTATAACGTTTAATTCAGTAACTGAAAACTTAATAACAAAGAAGGCTAAAACATAACAGGTCCATATTAGAGCTGAAAAAAGTACAAAAGGAAATAGTTTTTTTTTGAGTTTAGTTAGAGATAAAAATCCTTCAAGAATACCTTTAAAAAAAAATCTAACTTTTTCAATTCTCGAGATGATAAAAACCATTATAATTACTATTAAAATAATTAAAGAAATAATAATCTCTATATTATTATTTACAGAACTTAAAAAGTTATCTTCAAACAAAGATTCTAAAATTAGATTATATTGAAATAGCCAGACTAAGACAAGAATTAAAATAGAAATAGACACATCCACAACCCTTTCCGCTGCTATTGTACCAAAAGTTTTGCTAATAGGTATTTTGTTGTACTCGCTTAATATGGTCGCTCTTACGACCTCCCCTGATCTAGGAATAGCCATATTGGATGTGTAACACATAAAAACGCTAGCAATGCTAATGATACTACTAGATTTATGACCAATAGCTTTTGATAAAAATTGCCACCTAAGTCCACGAATTATATCTGAACAGGCACCCAGCCCCATTGCAGCTAAAACATATTCTATTTTAGCTGATTTAATATAACCCCAGATTAAAGCTCTTTCCGCTTCTGATGTAATTTGAAAAGTTAGGTATATAAAAAACAAGCCTAATGCAATTGGGATTAATATTTTTAATTGTTTTTTCAATTCTTTTAAAGCTTTATGTTATCTATAAGTCTAACATTTCCAATTCTGCATGCTATAAAGGCTCTTTTTTCATTACTTTTATTTGAAATATTTGAAAATTCTGAAAGATTCATTATTTCAAAATACTCAAGTTTAAAACTATCAATTAATTTGGACTTGTTTTCTATTTCACTTCTTATTTGAATAAAATCAAGCTCAGAATATACTTCTTTAGCCCATAAAAGAAGCTTGATGATTTCTTTAGCACTTTCCCTCTCTTTATCGCTCATGAGCTTATTTCTTGAACTCATAGCTAACCCGTCAACATCTCTAATTGTTTTACACCCAACCACGTTTGTTTTTATATTGAGTTGCTCTGTTAGTGTCTTTATTAAAAGTAGTTGTTGAAAATCCTTTTCTCCAAAATATGCATTATCTGGTTTAAAAATTTTGAATAGTTTTTCAATGATTGTTGCAACTCCATTAAAGTGACCGGGTCTGTATTTTCCTTCCATGAGGCTTGTGAAGCTTCCAAAATCATATTGTTTTGAACTTTCGTTTTTTTCGTATAGGTCATTATTGTCTGGTGCATAAACTATGATATTCTCAAATCTGTGAAGCTTCTTTAGGTCCTCTTTAATATTCCTTGGGTATTTCTTTAAATCTTCCTTATCATTAAATTGAGTTGGATTAACATAAATTGAAACTATAATTTCATCGTTTTCACTGTAAGCTTTTTCTATAAGCGATAGGTGCCCCTCATGAAGAGAACCCATGGTGGGAACAAGCGCAATAGTCAGCTTTTGCTTTATCGAATTTAAAAGTTCTTTATGGGAAGAGTAAACTCTCAATTATGAGAAATAAATAATCTTAAAGATAATGTTTTTATATTCTTACTCATAATTTTCGTAATTTTGCCTGACTATAGCCAATACACATATTTTGAAATTATTGAAAGACAAAAAAATATTAGTTATCTCCTCGGAGGTAGTCCCTTATCTTCCTCAAACTGAAAAGGCTGTAAATTCATTTTCAGTATCAAAAAAAATTAATCAAAATGGTGGTATGACAAGAATTTTTATGCCTAAATACGGCATTATAAATGAAAGGAGACATCAGCTGCACGAAGTTATTAGGCTTTCAGGCATGAATATGATAATTAATGATTTATACTTGCCATTGATAATTAAGGTTGCCTCTATACCTAAAGAAAGAATGCAGGTATATTTTATTGATAATGAAGAGTATTTTAAAAGAAAAGAGTTGCTTTTTGACAAAGAAGAAAAGCTATTAAAAGATAATGATGAAAGAATGATTTTTTTTACTAAAGGGGTAATAGAAACTGTGAAAAAACTTAATTGGATTCCAGATATAATTCACCTTCATGGTTGGTTTACATCATTATTCCCACTTTATTTGAAAAAGTTATACTCTGATGATCCTATATTTCATAAAAGTAAAATAGTTTCCTTTCTTTATGGAAAATCATTTGATAGCAGTTTGTCAAAAAAATTAAGTGAAAAAATTCAATTTGACGGAGTTGAAGGAGATCTTGATTTAATCTCAGAACCCAATTTTGAGTCTCTTACAGATTTAATGATAAAATTTTCAGATTCAGTGATTCTGTCTTCTGAAAATATTGACAAATCAACAACTTCTTCAATAAAAAATTATTCTAAAGATGTCCTTGATTTCAAAGATTCGTTAGACAATGAAAAGTTAATGGAGTTCTTATTAAAAAATATTGATTAATGCATAATAGATTTTCAGGAATTCTTTTAATACTGTTTTCTTTAACTGTATTTACTTCGTGTAATAAAGATTATTATTCAGTAGGCATTGATTTATTTGAAGAGGAATTTCCGAATTTAAAATCTGAAACGTTCCCAATATTTTCTTACCAAGAATCCTTAGAAAAAGTTCAAACAAATAATCTTTCAAATGTTCATTTAGGCTTTTTTAATGATGATTTTTTTGGTAATACAAACTCAAGTTTTATTTCACAGTTAGATGTTTCTTTGCTTCAAACTTTTGGAAATTATAATCAAGCTCAAGAAAATCAAGGAAGTCTTGATGATATAAGAGTAATAAATGAAGAAGAAGAGTTGACGGCGGTGTATCTTGATTTACCCTTTTTCAATAATACTAATGATTCAGATGGGGATGGTGTAATAGACCTTTATGACTCTGATCCACAGGATCCTGAAAGTGATTCAGATGGGGATGGTCTGTCTGATATTATTGAATTTGAGGCTGGGACAAATCCTCTTAGTAATGATTCAGATGGTGATGGTATTATAGATCCAAATGATACAGATAGTTCTTCATATAATGTAGAACAACAAGTTTATGAAATAGATTCAGTGTTTGGAAATAGAAGTGCAGAATTTGATTTAAAGGTTTATGAGTTAACTTATTATTTAAGCACTCTTGATCCGGCTAATAATTTTGAATCTTCTAAAGAGTATTTTTCTGATGATGATTTTTACAAACAAGGTTTTTATGGTAAAACGTTACATGATGATAGCGTTAGTCTAAATTTTGATGAAATACCAGTATTTTATAATGAAGATGACCCTACTACAGAAGAAGATGAATTAAATCAGGTAAATTATTATGAAACACCAAGACTAAGAGTACCTCTTGATGTGAATTTTTTTCAAAGAACTTTAATAAATTTAGAAGGCTCAGAGAGTTTAGTTAATCAGGCTAATTTTAATAATTTTTTTAAGGGGCTTATCGTTAGGGCTGAAAATTTTACAGATGATCTCTATATGATGCTAGACATTTCAAATGCTAGGATTGTTTTAGAATATGACTATAATTCATATAACATCAATGATACTTATGACGACCTTTCAGATGATACTATTGAAATAAAAAAAGCATCTAGCGTTATTCCCTTAGGGGGGGTCACCATAAACATCTATGATCATGAAAATTTTGATCCAAAAATATTAGCTGAGGTAAATACATCTGCTAAGAATCTTCCTTCTGAAAAAATATATTTAAATGGATCAAAGTTCATTTCTAAATTAAAGTTGTTCTCTAATGATAACTCTATATCAGAGGAATTAAAATCTTTCATGTCTAAAGATGTTTTGATAAATGAAGCAAATATCGTTCTTCATTTAGATGATGAAATTAGTAAATCAAATTCTAAGGTTTTACCAGAACGATTATATATTTATTCTTATGATAACGCTAGTCCAATTGAGGATTATAATAAGGATTTTTCAATTGATTATTCAACAACCTCTATAAACATGAATAAGTTCAGTTTTGGAGGGCTTCTTCAATATGACTCAAACAATAAGCCTACTAGTTATAAGTTTAATATAACAAACCATGTGTCTAATATTGTTAGGCATGACTCCCTAAACATTGACCTAGGATTAACTACTATGTCAAATATTGATGATGTCTTTACATTGAAGAGTGGCTATCTCCCTAATATGAAAAAGATTTTATTGCCTAGTTCATCACTTTCTTTCCCTTTCCCTGTTTCTTTATTCGGCTCTTCTCCAGATCAATCTAATCTTTCTAAGAGGTTAAAGCTAGAGGTTCTTTATACTGAGTATTAGAATATCTAATTATAATTTGTTTTTGTATAATTAATTCTTATATAAGTAAATTATTAATCGAAATTTTTAAAATAAATATTAAAATTAGTTCAATTATATAAGAAAATAATATTGATTTTAATCTTTGTATAATAAATTCTTATTGTCTAGCTTTAAGTTTATCAATTAAGGCTGGGACTACCTCAAAGGCATCACCAACTATTCCATAATCTGCTGCTTTGAAGAAAGGAGCTTCAGGGTCATTATTAATGACAACTTTTACTTTAGAGGAATTGATTCCAGCAAGATGTTGAATAGCGCCAGATATACCGATTGCAATATAGAGATTAGAAGAAACTGGCTTACCTGTTTGACCTACATGCTCACTATGCGGTCTCCATCCCATATCGGAAACAGGTTTAGAACAAGCCGTTGCAGCACCAAGCGTTTCAGCTAATGTTTCAATCATTCCCCAGTTTTCTGGACCTTTAAGACCTCTTCCAGCAGAAACTACAATATCAGCATCAGCTATAGTTACACTCCCTGTCTCTTTTTCTATATTAATTATTTCTTGATTTGAATCAACTTTTTCTGGATTAAAACTTTCAACTGTTGAATCATTAAAACTTTCAACCATTCCAAATGAGTTAGAAGAAACACTTATAATTCTTAATCCATCACTCATCTCCGTTGAAGAGAATGCTTTATTGGTAAAGCATGTTCTTTTTATAACAAAAGGAGATATACTTTCAGGTATTTCAACAACATTTGAAACATATGAAGCATCAGTAATACCTGACAAGTGAGCTCCTAAAAATTTTGAGTTAGCCGATGAAGATAATATAACAACTGAAGAATTCTCGGACTTTATAACCTCTGCTAATGCATGTGAATATTTTTTTGATGAAAATTTTTGAAAATCAGGGTTATCAATAGTTATAATTTTATCTACTCCATATTTTTTCAAACTATCTGTATCAGAACAATTAAAAATTAGCCCAGATACTTTAACGCCCATTTTATCAGCTAGTGCTTTTCCATAAGAAAGAGCTTCATAGGCTGTCTTTTTAAATTTATCTTCTTCTGATTCTAGGTATACCAGTACTGCCATATTAAATAACTTTTGCTTCGTTTTCTAAAAGATCTATTAATTTGTCTAATTCGTCTGGCTTAACAAGTTTAACTTCACTTTTTGTTTCAGGTTTATAAAACCTTTTATCACTTGTTTTGGCACTAATACTCATAGCTTCTATAACCTCAAGAGGTTTTTGCCTTGACATCATAATCCCTCTCATGTTAGGAATAATTAGATCACTTTCCTCTACTAATCCTTTTTGAGATCCAATTACAAGAGGCAATTCACATTGACTTATTTCTGTACCTCCTGAAATTTCTCGAGCACACTTTGCGGTTAAGTCACTAATCTCAAGACTTACACAATTTGTTATAAAATTATAATCTAGAAATCCTGCAAGAAGTCCAGGAACTAGCCCTCCGTTATAATCAATTGATTCTCTACCACAGATTATTAAATCATATTTAATGGTTTGGCAATGAGCTACAATTTCCTTGGCTACAGAGTATGCATCAAGCGCTTCACAGTTAATTCTTATGGCTTTATCAGCTCCAATTGCTAAACATTTTCTTAAAATCGTTTCTGAAGAAGGATTTCCCACTGTAAGAGCGGTAACATTAGCTCCATTAGATTCCTTCATCCAAACAGCCTTAGTTAAACCAAACTCATCATTTGGATTAATAATAAATTGAACACCATTAGTGTCAAATTTAGAATCATTTTCTACAAAATTTATCTTTGATGTAGTATCTGGGACATTACTTATACAGACTAAAATATTCATTGTTACTGTTAATGTTTTATATAATTTCTAAGACCTTGTGTAAACTCACCATCTGAAATTTTAGTAAGCTTTATAATTCCATTATTGTTATTAACATTAGATGTAATTTTTCTGTTATGAAGATTTTCGTAGACATCTATACTAATTTTTTTCCTTTTGTTTAAACTTTCAAACAAATTGATCTTTTTAATTTTTTCTACCCAATTTTCCTGAACTGTTCCTTCAAAAATTTTTGCTTTAGATCCACTACCATAGCTAATAAACCCAATCTTTTTATCTTTAAAATCTTTGTTGTAATTAACCCCTTCAACAAGCGTGCTTATTAATGACATAAAAATAGAAGCTGTATACATATTCCCTATTTCAGAGGATGCCTTTTCACCTGGAGCTATTTTTTCTTCTAGAAATTTTCTGTAGAGATTAGATTTAGATACTTTTTTCATCCAATCACTATCTTCACTAGATTCAGGTTCTCCAATTTCTGAATAAACTTCTTGAATAATTTCATTTTCATTCATCCAATCTAGCCATTTGTTTATGATCATTCTTCTCCCGTGAAAAGCATAGGGTAAATGAAAAATTATATTTTCCCAATCAGTCAATATGTTTCTCTTATTCAGAGTATTAAAATTTTCAATAGCTTCAGACACTCTGTCTTTGTAGCTCTCATTAGAAAATTGACCTTCAAAAATTGGTTCTTCTTTATAAACTTCAACTATTTCATTTGAGTCTGACCAAAACTTTGAGTCCGATTTTGCAAGTAGTTCTTCTGCCTCATTTGAAGAAATTTCTTGATCAAGAAGCTTAGCGGCTTCGATAAGAATGCTAGATCTTTTGAATGCCCTCCTAGGTTTAAAAAAATCACCTATACCTTTAGTTGAAACACCCCAAGATCCGTTAAAAGATATTATTGATGGATCATCACAAATCATCATTGATACTGAACCAGCCCCCTGTGTATATTCACCTGATGAATCAAGATCATATTTTGCTATATCTGATGCTATAACAATTGCTTGTCTATCTTCTCCATTTCTTACCCAGTCACAACAGTTTTGAAGGGCATCAACAGCTCCTGCACATGCAAAAGTTAAATCAACTATATCACAATTTTTGAAGCATCTTTCACCATATTGACCTTCAAATATATTTTCAAGGATTTCAACTACATAAGAAGATGTTGGTTTTGATGCATCAACACCACTTTCAGTTCCTAAGTAGACTCTACCAACTTTTCTAGGATCTATATCATTATCTACAATTAGACGGTAAAGTGAATTAGCAGCTATTGAAGCAGAATCCTCATCAAAGTCTGGAGTAGCCATTTTTTTAAGGCCCAATCCTTTTATTAGTTTGTCTGGGACAATCTCTCGCTTAATAGCCAATTCTTCAATATCAACATAAAGTGAAGGCACATAATATGATAGTGAATCAATACCGACTTTTCTCATTGTAATTACTTAGATTCAAATATAGTTACATAAAAGGTTATCCAAAAAAAAAGAGCAACCAAAGTTGCTCTTTTTATGATAAAATTAAGATTAATTAGAAGTTCCAAGTAATTTTTCCTAATACTCTTCTTCTAATATCTGGTAAATTTGGATAAGTTTTATAAGGACTATCCGTAAGGTTAGTAGCAGAAATATCAAGTCTCACATTAGGACTAAATCTATATCCCACACTAGCATCAATTAAATTTTTGGTTTGAACCATTCCATTCCATTGACCTTGAACTGATCTAAACTTGTCATCATGTTGGAATGCTACTGAGAAATTTATACCAGTAAGAGGAGTATAATCCATACCCATTCTGTATTTAAACTTAGGAGCATTTAGATATGATGTATTAACTAAATCATCATCATTGTCTTCACCTGGAATCCACTCATTTTGACTTAACCATGAAGTATTTGCCCATAGTCTAACATCAGAACCAGCAAAGTAATCCAAACTTACATCACCTCCCCAGTGAGATCTTTTAGCATCACCTTGAGTAATGTATCCTGTTGTAATGTGAGTAACTCCATCGCCTTGAGGAACTCTATCAGATTCAACAGCACCTATAGCACCGAATAGTGGACCTAATTGTCCGACAAAACCTTGACCACCTGCTTGAAATGCGCCGTTAATTCCACCTAAAGTCTGTGCTACACCACCTGCAATTGAAGTTTGAAGTGAAGGAACACCTTGTGCTGCAAGAGCACCAGAGGCAACAACACTAAATGGAAGCCCAAGTTGAGCAGCAAGACCTTGATAAGTCTGAGTTGTAACAGCAGTTAAGGCACCAGTAACATAAGCAGTAGCATCAGCAGCAACAGCTGCTCCTAAATCTCCTGGTATGTCTGAACCAACTAGTGCATATGTATCTCCAATTGCACTAAAGTTTGTAAACCCTGTGTTAACATAAGAATAAATATCAGCATTTAGTCTTAATTTTTTTCCAATTACAGTTGTAACACCTAATTCAAAATTTTCCACAGAGCTGAATCTTCCAGTTCTTGTATTTCTATTACCAGTAGTTTGAGTAGGTTCGAACAAATCATAAGGAGCTAAAACTCCTGAGCCACCAGATGGTCCTGCATAAGTTGCAAAAAATGGAGCTAATAAAGGTTGAAGCTGAGGAGCCTGTGCATATAAACCTGCAAGAGAAGCACCAGCAACAGCACCATAAGGAATTGCTAATGGTAATCCATTAGCTGCAGCTGAAACAGGAATATCAATAGGAAGCCCTGCTAAATCAATTACTTGATTTGATGGATCAGCAAAACGTTGTGCAGTACTTTGTCCACTTAACCATGCGTCTAAAATTCCAGGTGCCGGTGCATTTACCGGGAAGTCAATATACATTTGAAGCGCAGACGGTCCAGCTAATGCTTTATTATAAGCTAGTCTCCAAGTAGTTTTTTCAGAAGGCTTGTAAACAAGAGCAGCTCTAGGAGCAAATTCTCCTGCGCTAATAAAACTAGCTTGATCATATCTTCCAGCTACCACAAAATCCATTTTTTCTGCTAGTTTAAGTGTACCTTGACCATAAAATCCATTAGTTATATAATCATCACTATCTTCATTTCTTCCCCATAGAGTGTATTCGGAATCAGAATCAGTATTTCTATAGTCGTAACCTACAGTCCATTCAGAATCAAATAACCATGGCATATCAAAGTTGTACTGAATTTGAGCTTCCATTGTTGTTCTTTTGGCTACCTGACGCATTCCAGTTCCATATAAGAAAGTAGGATTATCTTTTCCACCACCATCATTATGATCTATAAAGGCCTGAGCATACCAGTTACCCATTGTAGCCTGAACTTGACCCCAATATGTACTACCATCAGCATATCCAATACCTAGATCTTGAAAGAATACACCACCACCATTAGTCAAACCTGCACTAACTTGATAGTTAGTATCTTCATTTGGTCTCCATTCTAAATTTGTGTCAAAAGCAATGTTGCTATAATTGTCTATTATTGCGTTTCCTCCTGTAAAGTTATACAACACTTCACCATTTGCAGCAGTAGCAGCAACGTCAACATAATTATTTGAAATAACAGGTTGTCTAATTATACTATTAATTCCACCAACCTTAGGAGCTAACTCAGCCTCATTGTCATAAACAAAATCATCACCTGAATTTAACCTAGCATTAATTTTCCATCCAAAAGTCTTATCATCATTTGCTCTTGCAATTCTTATTTCAGAACCAACAGTGTTTAATTCACCAGCCCACATCGAAATAGCATTACCAGTATAATCTATAGGGCTTTTGCTTCTAAAGTGAACAACACCAGATGTTACACCAGGTCCATAGAGAACACCGGCAGCACCTCTTACTACCTCAACTGAAGCTAGATCTAAGTTAGAAAGACCTTGCTGGAAACTAAAGAAAGTTCCTGCAGCAGGAGTTATTAATCCTCTATTATCTCTCATTACGTAAGTAGATGTTCCAAAAACTCCAGATCCAGCTCTCATTTCAATGTTAAGAGAGTTTGCAGTTTGTTGTTGTATTTGAACACCAGGAACAGAAACAAGAATTCTTGAAGGTTCTGCAACTTGTGGTGAATTTTCAATCTGCCTTGCAGATATAACACTTACTGATGCAGGAGCATCAGTCACTTTCTGCGCTCTTCTTGACGCAGAGACAATAATCTCTTCGAGGTTTTGACCTGCAGAAAGGGACACATTTATATCTTGACCTGCAGATGTTACATCAACACGTTGAGCACTGTAACCAACATAACTTACAATAAGTGTTAATGGAATATCTTGATTCGTATTTATGACAAAATTTCCATCGAAGTCTGTAACAGTCCCAATGCTTGTGCCATCAATGATAACATTTACTCCTGGAAGTCTATCCATATTATCAGCATCCATAACAGATCCTGAAATTTGATTTTGAGAATAAACACTACCAAATAAAATTACAGCCATAAAGGCTAAATAATATTTGTTTAAAATATTTTTCATATTAATTAGTTTTTTGTTACATCAAAGATAATCCTTTTCTATAACTAGTTTATATTATTTAATGAAAGTATGGTGGAAAGGCCAGTAAAAACAGACCATAAACCGATATACTTTATCTGATTTGAATTCAAGTTAATATAATTTTTTACACCTACCAAATACAGGTGATATCATTAAATGTAATTAGAATTAATCTTATGAATATGAATCAAATTTTTGAGAGTGATTTGACGATGATTCAAAGATTAATTTTTCATTTGATTCGTGCCATTTAAGGTAGTTTCCAGAGTAAAGATCTTCAACAGCTCCTCTTTTAAGTTTTTGTGTTGGTCCAATAATTCCATTTTCTTGTGTCCATTCATCTTTTACAACTATCAATGTTGATATTTTTTTGTAATTAACAAGTTCACTATTAACTGAATTAAGTGTTTCAGTTAACATTTTTGACAGAGCATCTTTTGTTGCTTTATTACCAATTTCGGACAACTGAATTAGACAAAGTGGCTGAGCAATTCCAAGACCAACTACACAAACTTCTTCTATTTCATTAATATTGACAAAATATTGTTCCAAAGTAAGTGGCTCAATATACTCTCCTTTTGAAGTTTTAAAACTATCAGCTACTCTTCCAGTAATGTGTAAATATCCATCATCATCTAGGAACCCTTTATCTCCTGTGTGAAGCCAACCCCCTCTTAATGTTTGATTTGACAGCTCTTCATTTTTATAATAACCAATCATTACAAATGGTCCTCGCATAAGTATTTCGCCTGTTTCCTTCTCGATCTTAATCTCCACACCTTTTTGAGGTTTTCCAACAGTATTTAATTTACCAAAATCTTTTCCATCAACCGAGCTACAAATAGCGCAATTTTCAGTCATCCCATATCCGTTGGTTATATATACTCCAACTTTTCTAAACCATTCAATTAATTCAACTGGCATAGGAGCTGATCCTGACACAGTCACCCTAACTTTACCAAAACCAAGTCCTTTCCTGATTAATTTCTTCAGTATACTTGACAATACCGGAATTTTTAGTAAAGTGTCTAATTTTTTTTGAGGAAATTTAGATAAGATTCCCATTTGAAGTTTAGTCCAAACTCGAGGAGCAGCAGCAAAAACATGTGGTTGGACATCTTTAAGATTTTGCCCAAACTTTTCAATTGATTCCACAAATGAAATTGTTCCACCGTATCTAAAAGAAGTCCATTCAATAACCACTCTTTCAAAAATGTGATTTAGCGGTAGATAAGATATAAATTCATTATTACCATCATGTTTAATCCCTAAAGGGTTATCGGGGTCATCTAATACAACTTTAATTCCATCAATTGCTTGATATGTTAGCATAACTCCCTTTGGATTTCCCGTTGTGCCAGAGGTAAATATTATTGTCCATAAATCAGATAATTTAGGATTATGAGGATTTGTTATCGGTTCATGTTTGTTAATAAATTCATGCCATTTATGCCCTATATCAACATTTGAACAGCCAGCATAATTAGGAAATGTAATCATAGGCATATCTTTGGGTAAGTCATTTTTTATATCATCCCATGTCTCAATTTTACCTAAAAAAAGTGCATCAACATCTCCATAATCCATAATGTATGCAAGTTCTTTACCGTTTAAAGAAGGAAAGAAAGGAACTGAAACAT
>Ga0213868_10004503_pt1 | contig 12719 bp, 9 predicted proteins | sample PICome_9_FD_160087 | JGI IMG/M metagenome (GOLD analysis project Ga0213868, IMG submission 160087) | Coastal seawater microbial communities near Pivers Island, North Carolina, United States - PICO127 | ecosystem: Environmental > Aquatic > Marine > Coastal | place: USA: North Carolina | collected...
AACAAGGGAGGGTAAAAAAAAAAAAAAATAAAACAAGAAAAAAAAAAAAAAAAAAAAAAAAAAAAAAAGCAAGGGAAAAACGACCCACTTGATCGATCGATCAAAACGTTGTCTAACCCTAAATCTGAAGGCATGAAAAACAGCCTTCCTGCCCTACAAATTATGTATGCCCTGGTACACCTTGTGCAGTGTATTGTGCGAACTCGATGAAGACTGCAACTACTTACTTAGTGTAAGTGGCTGCTACATGAGATCTAAGTACATGTTATATCGTACACTCAGAATTCACTCTCTCACTCAGAACCGACAACGACCCCCAACGATCTGCCATACAACCTCTCAAACTCAAACTTTCTGATACTATATTGATAAGTATGAGCGAAGAGCGTGAATTTCACAGCGATTCCACATCATCTGGAGAAGTGAAGCCTGCAAATGATAACCTGTCGGACATCAGCGACTCATCCAGTGATTCTTCTGTGCTCGGTGACAATGTTCATTCACAAGTCCATCTTCCGGATGAACTTGATGAAAATACTCTTCGTTCAGACATTCATATGCTAAATTCACAACCTAGACGTGGATCCGGGGATCTATCATCAAATGGTGCTATATCTGGCGCTGCAATCATTAACAGCCGATCAGATTATGGATTGGCACCATCCCTTGGTTCTCGATTGAGACAAACGTTTACGAAACCTAAGGAACAGCGATCCCTTCCAAGTTGTCGAGGCTTTCAGCAAATGTACACAGCTAATAATCACAATGGTAATTGGTCTGATCCATGTCTGTCGGGCTCCAGAGGTTCTAGCACGGAAACGAGTTACATTTATGGGCAAAATGGGAGTTGGTTACGTTGGAAACCAAAGGAATTATCCGCATCGCAGCGCGAATCATTCATGTCCTCTAATGAGAGACATTCAATAGAAGATAACGAACTATCTAAGGCGGAAGACCAAAATTTAGGGCCCAAAGATATGATGGAAGGTGTTGATGAATCGAATGAGAAGAATGAAATGGCTCAAGCCCCCAACGATTCATTAGACAATAATGATCAGTACTTGGCTTCTGCTACCAATCCCCCTATAATTATCAACAGAGAATTGGAAATAGTAGAAATCGATCAAGTTTTACGAGATGTTGCACCAACATCCGTCATTGATGTACATATGGCCTCGCACTTATCAAAATACGATCGGTATAATTGTGCCATTGATCGTGTGCAAGGCGATAAGTCTATTGAAATTCCAATCCTTACATTTCGTCGCCCCCATATGCGTGCATTTCACTTCGCATGGATATCATTCTTTACAGCATTCTTTACATGGTTTGCCATTGCACCTTTGTTGAAAGAAATTAAGTCAACTCTAGACTTAGATCATGATCAAATTTGGCTGAGCAATGTTATGAACTCCGCTGCTGCCATCATTTGCAGACTTTTTGTGGGACCTTTGTGTGATGCATATGGAGCGAGATGGGTAATGGCATCTGTTTTGATCATTTCTGCTATTCCTGTTATGGCAACTGGCCTCGTTCAAACAGCAAAAGAATTATATATTCTGAGATTTTTCACTGGAATTGCTGGGGCATCTTTTGTCGTTTCTCAATACTGGACTTCTTCAATGTTTACAAAAGAGATTTCTGGTACTGCTAATTCATTGGTTGCAGGTTGGGGTAATCTTGGTGGGGCTTTTGCCCACCTTATTATGGGAAGTGCTCTGTTCCCACTTTTCAAATTGTTTTACAAAGGTACCGATCCCACTGAATTTGAAAAAGTCGAAGCCGCAGAAAAGGCTTGGCGTATCGTGTGCGTGGTACCAGCGTTGTTGTCGCTGATAATGGCTGTCATCGTGCTGAAGTATTCTGATGATTTACCGAAAGGAAATGTTTCGAGAATGAGACGGTTGGGACAAAGGCCTTCTGTTCAAGTTGTACAAGTGGCGAAGGAAGCTGCTTTAAATCGGAATACATGGTTGCTAGCTATCCACTATGGTTGTTCGTTCGGTGTGGAGGTGACAATGACTGCAGGAGCTGCCTTGTTCTTTAGCGAAACGTTCGATCTTAGTACTGAGTCCGCAGCAGCTATAGCATCTATATTTGGTTGGTTAAACTTATTTGCCCGTGGTCTTGGAGGCTTCATTAGTGACATATTGAACGTTAAGTTAGGTATGCGTGGTCGTTTACTATTTCAAACGGGAACATTGATTTTCCAGGGTGTCTTCCTGCTAGCATTCTCATATACAAAAACGCTGGGTGGGGCAATCGGGATAATGATCGTATTTAGTCTGTTTGTTCAGTTAGGGGAGGTGAGTAACACATTAACTTGAACATTCATAAAGAGAGTTAGATCGACTTCTGACACTTGATTCTGAAATGCTGTTCAGGGTTCTACATTTAGCATCGCACCATACGTTTGTCCTAATTCCGTCGGTTCTGTCGCTGGTATAGTAGGCGCTGGCGGAAATATAGGTAGTGTGATTTTCTTAATATTGATTCAAAAACTATCCTATCACGTTGCATTTCGAATCATCGGTATTATCGTGATGTGTTGCTCTGTTTCAACATTGTTCATACACATTAGAGGGCATGCATGCCTTCTATGGGGCAAAGATGCACCAGAACTGATTGAGATAAGACAGAATCGCCGAGGGAGCCTTGTAAGCCGCCGAGGGACATAATAAATCGCCATATGCTTATGATACAAAATTGTCTAATTGAATCTATCTGATGTATGATACAGCTTTTAACTATTTCAGTTCCAAAACAATTTTTACTAATTTTTAAAAAAATCTACGTAGTACAATTACGTCTTGTTTTTCTCTAGTGCCCTGGAAACAACCCAGCACAAAGCAATCAAGGCCAGTGAGTCAATTCATTAACCTTGAGCAAAATTGGCCATCCAGAGACAATTTGCCAAGCAAAGAGCCCCATTCCGCTGACGTTAGCGGCAACATGAATGGACCTAGCAGTTTCATTTCCCTTCTGCATAAAAGGAACGCATGCAGCGGCAGCCGCCCAGAGCACAACAAGAGCAGCTCCAGCGTAAAGGTGAGGTCCAGGGAAAAGTTTTCCCGCTCTGGCATAAGTATTGAGCGCTTTAAGGTGGTACCACGGAGTAAAGTGTTGGTTAAAAGTTTGCATTCGAACTGTGACCTACTTAAATACAAAAACAAATTTGAACTACTTACGTCCTTCAATAGCAAAAGCAGTGCCCATAAACGCTAAAATGGCCCCCTGATTCCAATGAGAGTCTCTCAAATTTTGCTTCGAAAGTTCTTTCCTCTCAGCAACCAAGGCATCAATATCACTTTGAATTGGTAAAGCAGCCTTCAGCTTCTTCGCAAGTGCAGCATCTTCGGCGCTTTCTGCTTCAGCGATTGCATCTTTGAGAGATCCAGCACCTCCAAGATTTGGTAGAGTCTTTTTCAGGGCAGTAATCTCATCTCCAAGAGTACGCTGCCTTTTGTATTGAAACCCCTTCAAAGCGGTGGTACAACTCAGAAGAAACATACTTCCCATGATAACAGGGTGTAACAAAGACCCTGTCTTGCCTTCAAATAGACCCCAATCCGGTCCTGCTGCATTTGCAGCCTCGGGGATAAGAGTGGCAGCCATAAGAGCAGCAGAAGCGATGGCAGGTTTAAATTCATTACCAATCAAATCTTCGCCAGAAAGATTTAGAGGGTCAAACGATTCATTTTCCATAAAAATAGCTGAGTTTGAACGGGGAGTGAAAGTTGCTCTCTTGGTAGTCGAGAAAGCATTAGCCGAAGTGGCCATGAAGATGATTGATGCAGCGTGTACCTTCATTATATTTCAATTTGTGTGTGCTTCGTATCTTCTTCGCTCTTTTTTCTGTCTACTTCTATTCACACAACATGGCAGAGAGTTCGGTTCTCGGTTCTCGGTCCTTTGTGCGTACTTACTTACTCATTCTCCTTTTCATCCGACGAGGATAATAAATTTGATGAACAAACGCGCCTTTTTCTCATCATTTTTGTTTGAGATTTGCCCCAAGTCTCTCTCTCCCTTACAGCTCTCTAGAGAGGTACTACTAATACAACCACATCTTACACGAAAGTACTCTCATACCTAGAGTAGATAAACAGTCTTATTAGTACAATTTACTACGGATTTATGGAGTAGAGACGCAATCTCGAACACCAGATTTTGTCACAGTGAAAAATGTTTTTCCGCAAGGCTTGTTAGCACTTTTCACTAGTTTGCAAATATGACGATCTTTATCACAAAAACCATTCGAATTTGGATCTTTCATGAGAAGCAGTCTAGTTGTTGTAGCGTGTGACCAAGATTCACCAAGTGCAGGAATCAGCTTCGTACTGCTACCAAAATCGGATCCATTCACTTCCATTTCAGACGGCTCACTTCCAAAGGACGCTTTACTTGTCATTTGATTGATGACAACAACAACGAGTTCAAATTTATTTGCCAATTCTGATAACTGGGCTGCAATAGTACTGAGAGACTTTGTCCGCGATTTGTAATCGGCAGTGGAACACTGATATTCAAAATGATGTGAGATAAACAGAAATCACGGCTGCAATGCCATCGCATAACACATCTTACCCTATAATGGAATGCAATCGAATCTACAACTAATAACTTGATCTGTTTCCCCTCATTCTTTCTTCTTTCAAGAAAATCAGACAAACCCATGATAGTTGCAGTTTGTGATGCTTCGTCATATACCCTAAAAACATGGATCGAGTCCAAAATTGCATCAACAGTAAAATTGGACGGAACAACTTTCTGTCCATTCGATCTTATCGAAGATGCATGCAGATGATCCACGAGCGCAACCGCCATATCATGACAACGCTCAGGACTAAAACTTCCTTCTGAATCAATGTATATACTGTCTCCGTCTACACCTCCAAAGGGTCTTGGTAATTTGGCATCTACGCATAGTTGCATTGCCAATTGAGTTTTACCTGTACCTGGCATTCCTACAATTTCAGTCACCTCATGAGGTTGAAATCCCCCTCCAAGCAATGAGTCTATAGATCGCACAAATGAAATTATGGGACGATAGTTTGCATTCTTGATACTTGCAGATAAAATTGCAGCAGCCGTCCGAGGAGCATCATTCATCTTCATTGGATTATTAGACAACTGTATCGAGGATTCTTCTCCACATGAGATGCATTTCAATGCACTTTCAACTTCCATACCAATGCTCGCGGCCTCTGCTAGGTCGACTTCAAGCTCAGCTGCCAAATTGGCAATGCCAGATTTCTTAGAGTGGAACACATCAGCAGTTGTGTGGAAGCCTCGCCTCGTTAACAGAGATAATGTTGAAGGTCTTAGTGGTATGTTGATAAGCTTCATATGGTGTCCTCGATCATTCATATTGGAGAGCCGTTTGTAGCAGGAAAGAGTCGGAACATTGTGCACTTGTTGTTGCCGTTGTTCTCCGTTGTTGGTTGTTGTCGTAAAAACACTAAAATTTGCCTCATTTTTCTGTTCGCAGTTCCTCCGCGGCTCCAAAACCAATCACTTTTTTTACTCCTTGTGTTCTATATCTAAAAAACCAAAATCATGGGAAAGAAAGGAGGAGAATTTTCCCAACGGAGACAAGGAAAAGGATCTAATTCTAATAGTGGGAGAAGTGGAGGCAATGGAAAAGTTTTGAGTCGTAATCGCGGTTATCAAAAGAGAGGATATCACGAGAACCATCATCGCGATGATATCCTCTGCAGCGAGGTTGGAACAGATGTGGAACAAGTAGAGAACCCATTCAAGGCACTTTCGGGTTTAAAACTACGAATGTGGGATTTTAGTCAATGTGATCCAAAACGATGCACTGGTGCGAGACTTGCCAGGCGAGGAATCTTTAAATCCATGCCTTTGAAACAACCGTTTCGAGGTCTCGTTTTGAGTCCTAATGGGTCGGAGTCTGTATCACCTGCCGATGCTGACATTCTTGATGAGCATGGACTGAGTGTGATTGACTGTTCATGGGCTCGATTGGCTGAGATTCCTTTTTCTCAAATGCGCTCTGGTCATCATAGACTTTTGCCATTTTTAGTTGCTGCAAATACTGTCAACTATGGTAAGCCAAGTAAACTCAGCTGTGCAGAAGCTGCGGCAGCCACATTGTATATTTGTGGGAAAGTAGATGCTGCCAAAGTTATTCTTAAGGAGTTTGGTTGGGGCCTTGAGTTTATAAAATTGAATAAGGAGCTTTTAGAATTATATCGTACTTCCAAAGATGCAGCAGAAGTTATTCAAAGACAAAATGAATGGCTTGCAAAAGCAGAGAGTGATAGCCAAAATTTTGCAATTTACAAAAGAAAAACAAAGCATTGGGAAGAAGATAGTGACGACGACGATGATTATGATGATTATGATGATACTTCTGTGAAGGATAGAGAGAGAGAATCTGGTGAAGAAGACTCATATATCGAAGACAACGATTGGAAAAATCATATAAAAAGAGATGAATTACCACCAAGTGATGATGATGAGTACTACGATGAATCTGAAGAGGAGTATGAGCTTGACAAATTTGGAAATATAATCGAAAAAGGAAGCAAATCTGATGAACACAGTGACGAAAGTAGTAATCATGATGACAGTTCACTGGTAATCCTACAGGATGGCATGAAACGACTGTAGCTTGTGATTCAAAATGGATTTAGTCTGAAATCATTCGAATCCAAACATACTTTGAATGGAAACTACTTACTTAGTAAACACATCTCTCTGTATTCTATGTTTGTGATTTGTGATAGGTCTATAGTAACCATGACAGATTGGGATGAGTCGAAAACCACTCATTTTCTCGTTTTTTATCAGCACTGGCACTCGGTCACAGTTCAATAGATGGAATGGAAAAAGTATCCTAAATTGATCAACAACACACATCCGAACCTTTAGATATCACAAAGAACTAAGTTATGGTATTCTTTTCTTGCGATAGCTGTGGAGAAAGTTTGAAGAAGAACAAGGTCGATCAACACGCTATGAAATGCGGTTGCGCCTCGGTCAGTTGTATTGATTGTTCAGAATCGTTTTGGGGAGGTACGTGATCGGACTGTCTATCATCGTTCAACAATTCTATTTGTTGAATGAAATGAGATTCCAAATGATTTAAAAGTTTTTTGTTCTTGACATGGTGAATAATCACAACCCAGTGGATGTAACAAAATGTTTTAATTAAACTATGATGGCAATTTAGATTTGATTTTAATAATCCAATCATATCATCCTCTTCAAAAAGACTATAATATTCACTCCTTCATTACTTTCTTTGTCTACACATTAGATGATTATAAGAAGCACACATCTTGTGTCACGGAGGCTGAGAGATATGAAAAAAGTATTTACAGAGGTCCAAAGAAGAATGACATTAAAGGGCGCAAATTGACACCACAAGAAATATGGAACGCTGTGATATCTGATGCATGCGAGACAGCCCCGCCTAATTTAAAGGAATATATGCAATTGCTCTCATCGTATGATAACGTTCCTCGGAAAGAGAAACCATTTCGAAATTTCTCCGCCAATTCTTTGAAGTTACGAGGAGCTTCTGGAGAAGCTACTATCACATCGATATGGACTCATCTAAACAGTATACGCTCTGAACATCAAAAAGCTGCTGACAGTTCAAAAAAACAAGAGGAATCGAAGCCTCAACCGCTAGAAGAAAAATCTGATGTCATAGCCGAGAAGATACCGACCCCTGAATTAAAAGTGTCCGAGGAAAGAAATCGAGGCAACATAGAACCGGTAAAGAAAGGATTGAAGAAGACTGTAGCCAAATCTATGAAAAAAGTTTTGAAGAAAGCACCGAACAAAGCATTAAAAATAAAAGAACTACGAAAGGCTATTCAGTCAAAAATGACCGAATTGAATGAACACTTTGATAAAGAGGAGTTGAAGAGACTCATGAGAGAAGCTATTGATGCAAGTGATGGAAATTTTCAATGGACTGATGAAAAGTACAAAAGTGTGAGACTTCTTAAGTAAGTAGTTTTTGATATAAATAGAAAGGTGATTACTGTTAAACTTCATCCTTGAATTCGTTTATCCGTGTTGATGTCTTGGGGGATAGATAGAAAATGTTCCGCCCGCGGCACATCAACGGCTATTTTTTCCATATCACCTTCCCCGCCTTCCGTCTCGTCAAAAGAGGTTCACCAGAGTTATATCGATATATCCTATCCCCAACAGACCGCTTATCAGAAAGTATGGAGGAATCTTTAGTAGGGTTAAGTCAAAGAAAGTCAGGTCCTCCTATACCTGGTGGCTTTACTAGCGTTTCTGATTCACCTTCGAGACCATCACCTGGAAAATCAGTTAGTTTCAATATAGGCGACTCATCTCATAGGTCGCCTTCGCCTTCGATCCGATCACGGCCTGTTCCGGGTGATATGACTAGCTCTGGTCGCGTGAAATCCGTTCCAGGTGATATGGTTAAATCAGATCGAGGTCTAACTAGTTTCAGGCAACCTCCAAACCCAGGAGGAATGGACGTGTTTTCTTCTCCAAGTCCTGGTGGCAGACCAAAGCGGGCTCCATCTCCAGGCAATTTTTCTTCGGCTCCTCCCGACTTGGCTGCTTCCAGTCAGAGTGGAAGTGATGATCCAAGCCCCACTAAAACAACAACTCAACAACGATTTATTTTTACAAAGAATGCCTCAGGAGTTGTACCTCCCTCTAGCTTGAGTGTGTCATCATCTGTTCAAAAGCACACAAATCAGGAAGAGATGAAACATTTCGTGTCAAATGAAAATATTCGAATCCAAAACCCAGTTGCATCTCCGCGGAAGCAAAAGGAAGTCAAGCCTATAACATCGAAGAAAAACAATCCTGTTGGACATGCATTTCTGCGGAAAATGAATTGGTCCGACTCCGATGAGTCTGATGAAGATGATTTGGAAGTGTATAGCCAATCGAAACTCAGTGAGCATACAGCGAAAGATAAAGATAAGAGCGGTCATTCGGATGAGATGATGAATGTTGTCACTGAATCAAGCAGGGTTCAAACATCTCGTGAAATTTATGAATCAAGTGGGGGTCAAGCGTCCCAAGACAAAGTTAAGAGTAATAAATCAATGATAGAGAACAAGGAAAGGAAAGATGACACTAAAATCTCTGATAGATTTAAAAACGTTATTGCAAAAGCATCAGGAAGCTCAGATGTCCAAACCAAAAAGGTTGAAACTCTGATTGAGGTGAAGGACACTGTCACTCAGAAAGCTGAAAAAGCACCGGTCACCGATACAAATGAGGGCTCTACGGACATTGAAAATGCGCTGAACATTGACAATGAGAAAACGATGAAATCTGATCGGGATGACTTGATAGTTGCCAAATTAGATAGAAAAGGAAAGAGCGTAGAGCCAAACTCGTCCTCCCCAAACTTACATGATGCTTCAAACTCAAAATCATCGAAGATGGCATTTTTATCAAGGGCAAATTTGGTGACAAAGAATAAAGAAATGAAATCTGTTCATTCAAGCTCGTATAAAGGAAATAGTGATAACGGTGCTAACAAGATTTCACTGACTTCGAAGAAGATAGGTTCGAAAGATTCGATTTCTCAAAAGCTAGATATTTCGAAAAAGATTGAGGACGATTTAGCAATCAAAGAACAAAAAATACAGAGCGCAACTTCTTCAGATAATGCATCCATTGGGTCATCTAGCTCTGCCAATATATTGAGCAGACGAGAGCAGTTCGATCGCGTTAAGAAGCTGATGGTGCGAGGTCGGTCCCCTTCTCCCGCATTACAAAAAGTCGGTTTGATTCCTCAAAAGGGCGCAAAACCCATATCAAAATCACCATCTCAATCGGGTAAGAAGAATCCATATACAGTAGACAAGACCATGATAATGAAGAGCAAATTTAACGTTCACAAGGTCAATGCAGCTTCAGATTCTAAAACAGTTTCTTCAACTCGTAGACCATCTCTTGTTTCGGCACCAAGCGATGAGAGTACAGCAACACAACTTTCAGTGACGAAAACGCACTCAAATGCAGATAGACTGAATGTTTTGCGACAGAAAGCTACAAAACTTCGTGACCAGCACAAAGGGACAGTCAATAATGATTTAAAAGGAAAATTGGATTATTTTGGAAATAGTTTAAAAGAAAGTGAAGATGACAAATCATTGAGAAGTCAAGTACAACATATAAGAAAATACGAAAGCCGATCTCAAGAAGAGCAAAACTATCTGGAGGAAGAACGCGCAGAACATATAGAGCATCATTCTGTCTCATCGCTTCCTCAAAAAGCTGAAAATGTTTATTCAGGTGCTTATTCTGATTTGCTTCCATGGTCCACAACTCCATTAATATTCCGAATGTATGCCCCCACACTACCCAGTAGTTTAGTGCACAATTCTGAATTGTCAGAAAAAAATCTGAGTCAAGCTGTCATAGTTGAAATGAAAACAGTGGACTCTTTTCGAGATGATGCTAGACGAATCTCGAATAACCCAGTCTCTGTTGACGACGAAGACATCAATCATTCACCAAATGAACCCACCTTACCCAGTAGTTTAGTGAACAACCAAGGTGTCATAGTCGAAATGAAAACCGCGGACTCTTTTCAAGATGATGCTGAACGAATCTCTAATAATCCAGTCTCTGTTGATGACCAAGATATCAATTATTCTCCAAAGGCTGAAGTTACCTCATATGTATCCCTTGCAAGGGAGACTTCAGTAAAATCAAGATCTTCTGAGAGTGATGACGGTAGTAATAATACGCCATCTGTACATTCTAAACGCGATAAAAATCTGGATTCAAATCAGATGATTGTATCGACCTCCACCGTTGAAAAACAAAATTTGGACATCGCTGAATGGTGGGATCAGTCATATGCACACAGCCAGGATGAAGAAGTTAATCAAGACGTAATGGAAGCTTTAAGTAATACTATGAATAAAAGTTTGGATAGCATGAAAGAATTTTCGGATACTCTAGATAAACTCACTTATAAGGAGGGCGAGGTAGGGGGAGATGAATCGGATGACGATGTTTTTTATGGATTGGATTCATATCCGTCTCCTGTTGCCAAAGCAACCGAGATAGATAAGAAGGAATCTAACGCACAAATAGACGATCTTGATGATATTATGGGTCGAGTTCCAAACATTAATCTGACTAACAACTCCAACGAAAACCCATTAAATGATGGCATTGAGCCAGTGCACTCGAGCCAACGGGGCAGAAATCGAGTTTCCAGAAAGGACACGTCAGAGCTGGTAGAAACTGGAGCGGCGCACGCAATAGGTAAGTAAATTGTTTGTTTTTCATGACACATACATGCTATTCTTACCATCTTTCTGTAGTCAAATCTCGCATGGATAGACCGTTTGATCATAGATCTAATTCGAGTCGAAGTACTAGCTCGGACTCCAATGATTCTGCGATTGCAGACAGAATGAGACTTTCCAAAAAGGTAGGTTTTTATTTTTTTAAGGCGCTGAATGTATTGGAAATACTAATATTTATTTGATCACAATAGGAACGTCGCAAGTGGAAAGATTGGGAGAAAAGGGATAATGGCAGTGTTGATTCCAGATCTGTATATTCTTCTGATTACACTCATAATTCTGAAGATGAAATACTTGAACGAAGATCTCGAGCTTACGAAAATTTATTATTGCATGCTTACACTGCACTTTCTAGACCTCCTCAGAAAATACCTGTAGAGAAAGGGATGGGGAATACAAAAATAACAGTTGGAATGGATCAAAGACAAATGCTTGATAAATTTTGTACTCAAATTAAGATATCCCCCTTGGAAGTTCTAAAGTTGAACAGAGAAAATAAGTGGCAAACGCGTTTTCTAACCACATCAAAGGAGGGATCTTGGCTCAAGAATGGGAATGGAATTGAACAAGGGGAGGCAGCATTTTGCCCCCTGGGGATTTTATGGGTGAAAAAATTGAGTAGAACACATGATTACAGTATTTCTTCTATTGATAATCAAGGCAAAGGTGGGGGTCTTTTTGCTAACTTAGCTCGTTTCAGTATCAGAGATGAGATTTTACGAGAGCACCCTTTGTCTAGAAAACAGAGTGAAAAGTTTCGTGACTGCATTGCCGTCAGTTTGTATTTTGATGGCGACCAGGACTCCTTTGTGACATTTGCCTGCTCTAGATCTTCTGCTGAGGTCATAACGACTGGATGTAGCGCCGTTATTGATATCCTTCGTGGCAGAGCGACAGAACCACCACTTCAACAAATACTGAAACCAGATGCACTTCGGAAACAGACGCAGTATGAAGGTATGAATCGGAATGTATATGTTAATCGTGGTCTGGTCTCGCCAAGCAATGTAAAAGTCCAAACTGTTAAAGTGGCACCGACTAAAGGAAAGAAAACTTATGTTGTTGCAAAAAACCTTTCAAATCAAGGAGCTCCGCACCTGTGGGAAGCTTAAAAGTGACATTTTATAAAACTTATTTCTTTGCAAAATGCTCATTCAAGAATTTCTGCCTGGCCCCTTTCAAATGCTTATTCAGCTCACCATCCCTATCAAACTGATGGGCGACTGCACTTATGGACTTGTCCCAGTTCAGAACTTTCATTTCATCATTCAAAAGTCCCCATTCTTTCAATGGCTTACTTCGTAGCACACCCAAATTATTGATGATCCCGCGTCCTTGCTCAAAAGTGACGACCTGTTCAATGCCTTCAACGCCATCAAGACTATGAGAGTAATACAAGTAATTATGAAA
>Ga0213868_10004504_pt1 | contig 12713 bp, 10 predicted proteins | sample PICome_9_FD_160087 | JGI IMG/M metagenome (GOLD analysis project Ga0213868, IMG submission 160087) | Coastal seawater microbial communities near Pivers Island, North Carolina, United States - PICO127 | ecosystem: Environmental > Aquatic > Marine > Coastal | place: USA: North Carolina...
TTATCTTTGCTCGATAAAGAAAAAATTTGGATGCTTACAGATGCTAAAGACCATATTATTTGGGTAATAGGTCTTAGAAAAGATCGACGTTATCTAGCAAGCAAAACAAGTAAAAATCGATTGAAAATATCCTATCTATCATGAAAAAATTAGGAATTCTCTTTTTATTGTTTTTTGTACTCAAGAGTTTTGCTCAAACAGAAAATAATCCAGCTGTTTTTTCTACCTCCATTGAAAAAATATCAGAAGACACCTACGATTTAATTTTTACCGTTAAGATCTTAGACCAATGGCATTTGTATTCTCAATACAATCCAGAAGATGCTTCGCTGCCGCTGGAAATTTCGGCTGCTAAAAACGCAACAGGGTTTGAGCTAGTTGGCAAAGCAGTAGAAAGCAAGACCTACAAAGAATACAGTGATGTATGGGAAAAAGAAGAGATTTTCTTTAAAGAAAAAGCCATTATTACCCAACGAATACAACTTACCAATACAGATATTACTAGTATTACATTAACCTTTTTTGCACAGGTATGTAAAGAGGTTTGTATTCAAATTGAAGAAGATTTTACCTTTTCTTTAGATGGAAAAGCGATTGTTACTGAAGAAGTTGAACTAGATGAAAAAAGTAAACTACTCTCTAAGCAATTAATACTTCCGCTAAAAAACAAGAGGCTTTTAGAACAAGATACAGACGGCAAACAACCAAAAGAAGGCTTATTTACCATTTTTTTAATTGGATTTATTGGAGGTTTATTAGCCCTTTTAACCCCCTGTGTATTTCCAATGATTCCCTTAACGGTATCATTCTTTACTAAACAATCTCAAGCCAAAGCGAAAGGAGTTAGCAATGCCATTCTATACGGTTTATGTATTGTTATTATTTACTTATTGTTAAGTCTTCCCTTCCACTTTTTAGATAGTGTAAATCCAGAAATTTTAAATACCATCTCAACCAATGTATGGTTAAATAGTTTCTTTTTTGCCATCTTAGTGTTCTTTGCCTTTTCTTTCTTTGGATATTATGAAATTACCTTACCAAGTTCTTGGGGAGATAAAATGGATACTGCTTCAAACGTTGGCGGGTTTATTGGTATTTTCTTTATGGCCCTAACCTTAGCTATAGTTTCATTCTCTTGTACCGGTCCTATTTTAGGTTCTTTATTGGCAGGATCTTTAACTGCAGACGGCGGAGCCATGCAATTAAGTGCTGGAATGACTGGTTTTGGATTGGCCTTAGCACTCCCCTTTACCTTGTTTGCCTTATTCCCAAATTGGTTAAAGTCTTTACCAAGCTCAGGAGGTTGGTTAAATACTACCAAAGTTATTCTTGGGTTTTTAGAATTGGCTTTTGCTTTTAAGTTCTTATCTAATGCCGATCTGGTTGCCCATTGGGACCTTTTAAAACGTGAGGTATTTATTGGCATATGGATTATTATTTTTATTGGATTGGCTCTATATACCTTAAAAAAAATACGCTTCCCACACGACAGTACCGATAAAAAAATCTCATTCTCTAGAGGCTCTTTTGGAATCTTAGTTCTTGCATTTGTAATCTATCTTATTCCTGGAACTTTTAAAACACCTAGCTGGAATTTAAGTTTATTGAGTGGTTTTCCACCTCCTCAATTTTACAGTATATACGAACAAGAAAACGATTGCCCCTTAGGCTTAAACTGCTATAAAGATTTTGAGGAAGGGCTGGCAGCTGCAAAAGCAGCAAACAAACCCATCTTATTAGATTTTACAGGTTGGGCCTGTGTTAATTGTAGAAAGGTAGAAGAAAATGTATGGAGTAACCCTGCCATATACAAACTTCTAAAAGAAAACTATATTTTAATTTCATTGTATGTAGATGACAGAAAGGAATTACCTGAAACAGCCCAATTTAACTTTAAGCGAGCCAACGGACAATTAAAAGAGATCACAACTGTTGGAGACAAGTGGGCTACCTTTCAAACGGTAAATTTTAAAACAGCCTCACAACCCTACTATGTTCAACTAACTTCAGAATTTGAAATACTAAATAGGGCTGAACAATATACAGATATAGATACTTACCTCGCTTGGTTGCAAGAAGGAATTATAAATTTTAAGAATGTCAAATAAGCTTAAACAGATTCTTAAGATTGGCCTACCTTGGGGGTTCGGAATGTTTGTTCTACTAACGTTTATTTTTCCTTATTTTAATGATGAAGACATCACTCTAAAAAAAATAGGCATTGCGTTTCCTTTGTGGATGTTGGGTGGTCTTCTTTTTGGATACTCTATGAATCGTTGGATGCCAAAAGAAAAATAACACCCTGTTTTTTACATCGTTTTCGTAGAAAAAACTAGTGAAATCAGTACCAAATAGGGTTTTTTTGTAATTTTACATTTCAATAATTTACCTATGTCTAGCGCACTGAACCTCTCTAAATTTAATGATAATGTAGTCTCAAAATACCAAATATACAATAGTATATTTATGACCTTACCTTTTGATTCTATTAGCAATACTGGAGTGTTATTACCGCTATTTCATGAGGTGTGTAAAAAAGGATTCTCACTTGGTGAAAACCCCACGCAAATAGTAGATTATTTCTTTAAAAAATACCAAGAAAACCCTACTGAAGAAGAAAAAATTCATTTATTATTTCGTTTCATACAGTATATAGAAAGACAAATTGTATTGTTTGATGCTATTGAAGATGCAGAATTTGAAAACGTAAATAACATGGAAGGTATTGGTACCTTACGAAGTTCTAAAGATGCTGCCTTCTCTCAAAATAAAAAAGAAGAACTACAGCAATATCTGAAAGAATTTAAAGTTCGTATTGTTCTTACAGCGCATCCTACTCAATTTTACCCGGGTAATGTTTTAGGAATTATTACAGATTTAGACAAAGCCATACAAAATGATGACTTATTACTCATCAAAAACTTGTTGGCTCAATTAGGAAAAACTCCTTTTTTCAAAAAACAAAAACCAACACCTTATGATGAGGCTGTAAGCCTTATTTGGTATCTAGAAAATGTATTATACCATTCTGTAAGTACAATCTACAATTTTGTACAACAACATGTATACGATGGTGAGGTTTTAGACAATGAAATTATAGATCTTGGTTTTTGGCCAGGAGGCGATAGAGATGGAAACCCATTTGTTACCACAGAAATTACCCTTAAAGTAGCTGAAAGATTGCGCCAAACCATTCTTAAAAACTACCACAGAGACATCAGAAAATTAAGAAGGAGGCTTACCTTTAAAGGAATAGAAGAAATCTTAATTAGAGTAGAAAAAAGACTGAATAAGCACATTACAAAAAGTTATAAAGTTGTGAATTTTTCTTCAAAAATTCTACTAGAAGAATTAAACAAAGCACGAGTAATTCTTGTTGAAGAACACAAATCATTGTTTTTGGAAGAGTTAGACGATTTAATTCACAAGGTATCTATTTTTGGCTTTCATTTTGCTACTCTAGACATTAGGCAAGACAGTAGAGTGCATCATAACGCTTTTACCAATATGGTGCAAGAGTTATTAGATGCCAAAGACACTACCTTTCCAGAAAACTACTTAACATTATCAGCAACGAAGCAAGTAGCTGTTCTATCAAGAATTAAAGGAGATATAGATCCAAGCATTTTTTCAGACGAGATGTTGGTAAAAACATTAAAATCTATACAAGCCATTAAAGAAATACAGTCTAGAAACGGAAAGCGCGGTGCCAATAGATATATTATTAGCAACAATCAAACTGCCTTAAATGTAATGCAAACCTTTGCCATGCTAAATCTCTCTGGCTTTGGCGATGTATTACCTGTAGATGTAATTCCTCTTTTTGAAACCGTAGATGATTTGCAAAATGCGGCCTCAGTAATGAGAACATTATATACAAATACAGCCTATAGGAAACATGTAAGCCAACGTAAAGACAAGCAGACTATTATGTTAGGTTTTTCAGACGGTACTAAAGATGGTGGGTATTTAATGGCCAATTGGTCTATTTTTAAAGCCAAAGAAGCACTCACTGCAATTTCTAGAGAATTTGGTATTGAAGTTATTTTCTTCGACGGACGTGGCGGACCACCAGCTCGTGGAGGAGGAAAAACACATCAGTTTTATGCCTCTTTAGGCCCTACCATAGAAGACAAAGAGATACAGCTTACCATACAAGGGCAAACCATTAGTTCTAATTTTGGAACCCTAAGTTCTTCTCAATTTAATCTAGAACAGTTATTGAGTTCTGGAATTAAAAATGAAGTATTTCAAAAAGATCAACTAAGTGATGCGCATCGTGTACTTATGAATGACATCGCAAACACCAGTTATGAAACCTATGTGGCCTTTAAAAACCATGAGAAGTTTTTACCGTATTTAGAAAAAATGAGTACGCTTCAATACTATGCAAAAACCAATATTGGAAGTAGACCAAGCAAGCGTTCACAATCTGACACCTTAGATTTTTCAGATTTAAGAGCCATTCCATTTGTAGGGAGTTGGAGCCAACTAAAACAAAATGTTCCAGGATTTTATGGGGTAGGAACTGCCTTAAAAAAGTACGAAGACAACGGAGAGTTTAATAAACTTATCGATTTTTACAACAACTCAGACTTTCTAAAAACACTTTTAGAAAATAGTGTCATGAGTTTAACAAAATCGTTTTTTGAACTCACCGCTTATATGGCAGACGACGAAGAATTTGGTGAATTTTGGAAACTTATTTACGAAGAATACAAGACTACCAAACGTTTGTTGCTAAAAATAGCAGACCATACAGAACTCATGGAAAACTACCCAGACGGAAAAGCTTCTATAGAGATACGAGAAGATATTGTACTGCCTTTGCTTACCATACAACAGTATGCTTTAAAAAAGATACAAGAAATTTTAGCTAGTAAAAAAGCTTCAAATAAAGAGCTAGAAGTATACCAAAAAATGGTCACACGCTCGTTGTTTGGTAATATTAATGCGAGTAGGAATTCGGCTTAAGGTATTTGTAATACATTATAAATAAATAGTATAGAGAATAACTAATAAAAAAGGACTTAGTAACATGAACATGATTAGTAGTCTTTTTAATATAGATACTTCATTTTTCCATTCTAATGTCCATACATTTTTAAAATACTTCTTTAATAGTGTCATTATTTTCTAGATTGCTTCTTTATATTATAATGGATTAACCAACCCATAAATATCCCAAAAATAAAGTTTGCTAAAAATTTTCCAATACTGAAATCTTGTTTGGAAGAGTAGTCAAATAACGTCATGAGTCCAGTATAAACAAGACCTCCAATTAAAGTACCTATCAGAATTGCTTTTGTTTGCTTATTTTTTAAGTCCACTCAACATCAAGTTTTTTCAATTCCGTTTTCAATTCCAATAATGATTCCTCATTTATTAATTGAATATTTATTTTAATTTTCTTTAATTCCGATTTCAATATATATTCTCCCGCAAAATGTTTAATTCCTTTTATTTCATTTAGATTCATTTTTTTTCCAAAAGGCCAATTTTGCTTTATAAATCCGTTTTCAATGGTCAAATAGTTGTAATTCTTTTGGTAAAAGTACATACCTAGATACATAAGAGAAATAACAATCCATCCATAATCAGTCCAATTTGGTTCCTCTTTCCCAAACACTCCGATAAAGAACCAAACCAACCAAATAAGTCCAAAAATCAAATTCACATTTAGGTGTCTTTTTTTATATCCTATTTTCATTTTTCAAACGTTTTACAACGTGTTTGTGTAAGGTTAGTTGCTGTTGTTAAGCAATAAAATTAATAAATAGTTACTGACAAATAAAATCCGCGAGAATTTTTCCTAAGTAAGCTAAAAAAAAGTAATTAATTTTGTACGGTGTTGGGTTTTAGTGCTTTTTTATTTGAAATAGTGAATTTTATTACCGTAAATATAATCTATAAAAAATCAATTTATAATTTAATTGCATATACTAATCTTATGAGTGCATATGCTCCATTACTAAAATTAGAACTTTCATTTAGCTGAGTTCTATTATCTCCAATTGTTGCAAGTGGCAAAGCCAAATCAATTTTGTCATCTAGATTATACTGAGAGTAACTTCTACCAAAAGAATATCCATATCTACCTTCTATATGAATTCCACCCACAATATTGTATCTAGCAAATAAACCTAAATCGATACTTCTTCTTTCTATATAGTCATTCTGATAAGTTTCTTCTCCCAAACGATATGAAGTTACCAAGCCAAAATGATGTATTCCTACATTTAATTTTTCGTTTACTTTGTATTTAACTTTAGAATAAATTGGAAGTAAACCTGACATAGACCATCTTTCAGAAATTTTCCATTCTAGGTTCACCAAAGGAACTACATTAGGACCAAATGTTTCTTGGTTATACAAGATTCCGTAACCGATTTTCAATCTCTTATGATACACTTTTTCATAAATAAATGTACCTCCAAATTGGAAGTGTCTAGAATCTATATTTCTAAAATCAGTCATTAACCTAGGGCTAAAAAGCACTTGAATAGAATTTCCGTTTGAAAGTTTCTGAATTAATCCTGTTCTTAAAATAAGTCCATGTACCTTGATTGGGTTAGCTATATTATCAGTCATATTAATATTATTATTAACATTCCACTGCATATAATTAACACTGTTATACCAAATTTGTTTTTCATTCAATACAATTGGAACAACTAAATTAACCATAGCTCCTCTTTCAGTTGTTTCTCCTGTGAAAGGAGATTCGGCTTCAAAAGGTTGTGGTTTACCAAAATGTCCTGATACCGTTAATATATCTAATGTTTCTTGAGCAGCAACAAACGACACTGAGCCTATAATCAATAATAAAACTAAACTTCTTTTCATATTTATCTTTTTTTTGAGTTTTATCAAGTTACTTCTTTTTATATTCTAAAAAGATTGAATTTTTTAATTTTAATAAGATTTTTCAGCATTAAACCCAACGTTGACTGTATGGTTAGTGGCGTATTAAAATGTTGTAAATATTCAGTTTAGCATTAAACTTTATAAAAAAGAGCTAACCTTAGGATTAGCTCTTTGAAGCCATTAATTATACGGATTGTTGTGGTTTCGTATTTTAATTATTTACCAATAATTTCAATTAAATCTGTTAACCTGTCATTATATGAGCCATGCTCTATCTTAATTAAAAACTTAGGATATGTGAGTTCTTTAATTTCAATAATTTTTGGATTTAATAATCCCTCAATCTTGTATAATTTACTCCAAACATAATAATCACCGTCAGGAGTTATGGAAACTAAATAGCTCACTAATGAACCATGATACTCTTTGAATTGACCTTTTGGAGTAGCTTTTGAATCTGATAACTTAAAAATATTTACGTGTAAACCATAATTATATAGCCACTTTGAATTAGGTTTCGAATCAGAAATTCTTGCAAAAATATAATTCATTTCAGATTCTCCTGACAAGTCAATTTTTTTTACTTCTTGTCCCTTGCAACTTAAAGTTGCGAATATTAATATTAAAATAAACATCCTCATTACATTAAATTTTATTTTCATATTGGTATATAAATATGATTAGATAGAATTTATTTTTATTGTATCTTTTTCAATTGTAATTGTAAATCTTCTATGTAAAGACCCCCCATTTGTATAATAGCCAAAACATTTTTTTTTGAGTATAGATCCTTTACTGTAAATAATCATATTATAACAACCATCATCTTTATTCCTTTTATCAAATAAAATTTTTCCTTCTATCTTTTCGTTAGGACTTAAAGAATAAAAGGTAGTTAACAAATTAATTGAAGTATAAGTCACTATGCTATCAATAGTAATTTCAGATTTATTTTTAATAATTAAAATAGGTTCGTCTGAGGGTGAAATACATGATTTAATAAAAAATATTATTGTAATAATTAATAATTTTTTTTTCATAATTCTAATTATTTGTTGGGATTAATTGTGATAAAGCTGTTGCTCTACCAGAACTACCTCCACCTTCAAGATGTGATAGATACCTTAACTCACCAGTTTCAATAGCATCTATGATGCTTTCAACTAGAGAAGAATAACCATCTGATAACCAATTACTCCTAGCTCTACCAATTTCATTGTTAAATAAATCCATTTGATTTTCTTTATAATTATACTGATAAAGTGGAGGTTTATCCTCATGTGCTGTTGATAAACTTTCCGCAAGACTTGAACCTAATAGTATAGTATTTAACGCATTAAAATATGCATGCCGGAAGGCATCTCCTTTACCATTATAATTTGAATTTATAAATAATTCATCAGTTTTCCATGAAGCTTTTTGAGCATTGAATAAATATGCAAGTTGTTTAGTTCTTGAGATAGATTCAAATATTGTAAGCTCTGAAGTTGACATAATAGACCTGTAATCTTGTTCATATTCTAAGGCTATAATAAGTTCATTAAAAGTAAGCGTATTATTGTAATCTAATAAGATTGTTATTGCTTGTTCCCCAAACTCTTTAGCCTCATTTGATAAAGTATCATCTACAGTATTCATATTTATATAAAGGTCAATTGCCATAATCTCATCATTTGTAGCATCATTATGCAACCAGACTAATTCACTTTCACTTAAATCAAGAGCATTTTTTATATTACTGATCATAGAAGAAATACTAGGCTCATTCACTCCAATCCCTCCAATAGGGTTTGAACTAGCACAACTCGGGCAGTCTTCAATTGTACGATTATTTGAATTTATTTGTATGCAATCCATAACTAGATGTATTGTAGCATTATTTATATTAGGACCACCGCAGCTTAATAAGGTATGCATATTGTTTGTATTAGAACCACCACATCCAGTAACATATACTCCTACTGAGCAAGAAGAACTACCTCCAGTACCACCCGAATCATTTCCAGGATTTGAATTAGGATTGCCATAATTTCCACCATCTCCGCCACCACCAGATGTATCACTACCGTCTATAGGTGCTTGTTCGCATGCTACAGGATCACCTACCGCATCAAGTTCTGGAGGGCAGCTACCTGTAGTTCTTGAAAAAGCATCTACAGAAAAGAAATCAGTATATACATAACGTTTTACCATTCCTTTAAAGTAATACATATTAAAATCATGGGCAATATAGTCCTCTAAAAAATTGTCATCACATATATATTTTAATACAAAAGGTGTTTTTAACACCCCTTCAGGGGTTCTTCCTATAACTAAGTTGTAAAACTCTCCCAGAGGTGTGTCTGGATATGTAAATCGTAAAGAGTAGTTCGTGTTTTGTAAAGTATCAATGATTTCCAATACATAGTCTTGATCAAAAATGGCGCCTTCTACTTCAGAAGTTTTGTTAATACCACTTTGTGGCATAAGATCATCTAGATGTTTTTTTACATCATAGATATCATCTAAAGCAATTATTCTTGAATGATAGTTGCTGGCTGTTTCTTCAAGAACAATATGTCCTCTAAATTCTTCTTTTTCGCAATTCCATAATAATAGAGAAATACCAAAGAATAAAATTCCAAATGGCACAATTTTTTTAAGGGTTCTTTTTTTCATAGTTGTTTAATTTAGGTTTAATAATTCATTTTTAAATTCAATTGATTGTAATTTTTAACGGAATGTTTCTGAATATGAACCACAACGGTTTGGCTATGCGTAGTGCGGGGATTAAAATGCACTTCACATTCATTTTGCCGTTATGTTTTTTAATATTCATTTACTTTAAGTTTAGCACCAAAACCCGCATTACGTATAGCCGTTGTTGTGGTGTCGTATTTTATTTTCATAATGGAAATCCTTCTCTCCTTAATTCACTTTTTTCTTGTTCGTTAAAGTTCTTCCTAATCAATTCCATCCTTGTTCTATTTTCCCTTTTCTGTCTTATCCAATGATATAAATTCCCCATTTTAGATTCGGTTAGAGACCAAATACCTTCTGGATTAATCGACTTGTTATAGCGAAATGATTTCCATTCTTCCGTTCTGTCCTTTTGACGAGTTCTAATTCTCCCTAATGGACGTTCTTCGTCAAATACTAAGTACCAAGCATCAACGATATCTTGTTGAATTTCGTCAGGGAGTTCATCAATTCTATCTCTTAAAGCACTATTAAATCTATTTTGAAAATTAGCTTTATTCGGATTTTCTCTTTCTAAAAGGTCATTGACAAATCTTGTGGCAGTATCTATTGGCGTCCTGCTTTTGGAAGACAAATCGAGTATGTCATTTATTTTTTCCATTATATCCAACTTTTTACCCGATTTGTTGGCTTTTTTTATTCCCTGAATCCAAGTGCCAAGTCGTACGCCTTTATATTCATATCGTTGACTCAAACCAATATTTTCTCCTTCATCAACTGTTTCTTGGAGTAACTTTAATTTAGTGTCCGCTTTCCATTCTTGCCACAACTTGTGGGCATCACCAAAGTAAAAATGCTCCTGTTTTAGTTGTTTTTCGTGGTCTTCTGGTAGTATTTTATTTTTGTGATAAATCTTTTGTTTCAGATACCAATTATAAAGTGAAGGGTTTTTGTAATCTCTTGGAACTGTAACGCTATATTTTTCTCCTTTATAACGATTTTCCTTTTTGAACTCTTTGAATAATTCAAAGAAATCAGGCCAAGAGTTTAAGTAGTCCTCAGTTATTGCAGGAATATAATCGGAGTCATTTTTGTATGAAGTTGGTTTTGATTCAATTTTACCTAAAGAATCCTTGTCGAACTTCAGTTTTTTTCTTTTGTCAAAAGCTTTTTTATTTGACTTTACAAATTCATATTCCGCATTTGTTTTCGATTCAGGCCAAATGAATCCTGATTGTTCTAGGTCAACAAGAACTTCTGTTGTCAATTTTTGAACGTTTTTATCTGTTCCATTGAGAATTGGGTCGAAATATTCTTCAAATTGCCTTACTAATTTTTTCCCTTGCTGATTATTCTTTGAAAACTCAAAAAATGTAGAGGCTTCTATATTATCAAATAGTCCAAAACTTGTCAAGTTTGAAGAACCTGTAATAAAGCGATAATTGTGCTTGCCTTGAAAAAAATAGATTTTTGGGTGAAACATTATTTGGTCACTTGTACAGAAAATCCAAGTGTCAATGTTGTTGTCAATTAAAAATTGAAGAGCTTCTCTCGAAGTTCCCTTTGGTACAATTCCAAGATAGAACTTTAATGACTTAAATTTTTTAGAAGCTTCAAGTAGTTCTCTCTTAATTCGATTTATTCCTGACATTTTCGTAAATGCAGAAAACCCAACAAAAGAGTAGTAGTCATCATTTTTAAACGAATCAATAATATAATGTCCAACCGTATTGGAATGGTCTTTATGAAGTCCGTGTCCTAAAAATTCAACTCTCATTTCGTTTTTTTATATGCACCACAACTCGTTATATGGAGAATAAACCTCCTGTTTATAGGTCTATATTTCCGGATAACAGGAATTTTTGTGACTTTTTTTTAAGAACAAGAAAAAGTTGTTTTTTTCTTTTTCCATAGCTTTTAATTGTAGTAAAAATGGTAAAAATAAATCGCCAAAACAATCCCTGTAAATGGGTAAATTTACACCTCCCTATTTATGGGGAGGCCTTGTCCTATATGATAAAAACATCAACTCTATCCTTTTATTTAGTAAAATTATTGAGTACATTTAAAGAAAAAAATGCTAGAAAAAGTATATGGCTCTGCCGTCTTTGGCATAGAAGCTACCACCATAACAGTAGAAGTAAACATAGACAAAGGAATAGGCTATCATTTAGTAGGCCTTCCAGACAATGCAGTACGTGAAAGTAGTTATCGAATTTCTGCAGCCCTTAACAACAACAACTTTAAATTACCCGGAAAGAAAATAACCATTAACATGGCTCCTGCAGACTTACGCAAAGAAGGCGCCGCCTATGATTTAACCTTAGCCATGGGAATTTTGGCTGCCTCTAAGCAAAGTATCTTTAAAGATATAGCAAAGTATATGATTATGGGAGAATTGTCTTTAGATGGCAGCGTACAACCTATAAAAGGAGCTTTACCTATTGCTATTAAAGCCAAAGAAGAGGGGTTTACATCCTTTATTCTTCCTCAAAAAAATGCTAGAGAAGCAGCCATTGTTGAAGGCCTAGAGGTATTGGGTGTAGACAACATTATGGAAGTGATAGATCATTTTAATGGCAAAAAAAAGATAGCACCCACTAAGGTAGATACCAAAGCCGAGTTTTATAAAAATATGGAATTCCCTGAGTTTGACTTTTCTGAGGTAAAAGGGCAAGAATCTATTAAGCGGTGCATGGAAATTGCTGCTGCTGGAGGGCACAATATAATTCTCATTGGCCCACCTGGGTCTGGTAAAACCATGTTGGCAAAAAGACTACCTTCTATTTTACCGCCCATGTCTTTAGAAGAAGCCTTAGAAACTACCAAAATTCATTCTGTAGTTGGTAAAACAAAAGATCATGGTTTGTTATATGAACGGCCGTTTAGAGCCCCACATCACACCATATCGGATGTAGCTCTAGTTGGTGGCGGACAATACCCCCAACCCGGAGAGATCTCTTTATCTCATAATGGGGTATTGTTTTTAGATGAACTACCAGAGTTTAAGCGCACAGTTTTAGAAGTAATGAGGCAACCCCTAGAAGATAGAGAGGTAACCATCTCTAGGGCACGTTTTACGGTTACCTACCCTAGTAGTTTTATGTTGGTGGCCAGTATGAATCCAAGCCCTTCTGGTTTTTTTAATGATGGAAACAACCCCTTGG
>Ga0213868_10004506_pt1 | contig 12713 bp, 9 predicted proteins | sample PICome_9_FD_160087 | JGI IMG/M metagenome (GOLD analysis project Ga0213868, IMG submission 160087) | Coastal seawater microbial communities near Pivers Island, North Carolina, United States - PICO127 | ecosystem: Environmental > Aquatic > Marine > Coastal | place: USA: North Carolina | collected...
AGGGCGAATGTGTAGCGGTAACGCACGAAGGACGAGAAGAAATCAAGGCTCCATACATGGGACAGACTCAACCAGGTATGAAACGAGTAATATACGCAATTACTGATACGGTGTGGACAACCTTCCACGTTACCGAGGAAACAGATGTGGATAAGATAGCAGAAGAAATATTGGAGGCTGTATGAGCTGGGTAATAACTGCAATAGCTGTTACTGCTACCGCTGGTGCTGTATCAGCTAGAGGTCAATATGTAGCTGGCAAGACCCAAGAGATTGAGCTTAAACGTCAGGCCGAAGAAGAAAGAATGGCTGCTCAAAGTCGTGAATTGCAACGTAGAGAAGAATTGAATCGAGCACTTGCCTCTAACGTAGTAGGTCAGGCTATGTCTGGGATATCTGGAGAAGGTACACCAGCTAGTATTGCATTGGCTAGTGCTGAAAGAGCCAGTCTTAGCGAAGCTACTATTGGGCTATCTGAGAAATTAAAACAAGCTCAATTGCGCCGTCAAGCAAGTTCGGCCAAACAAGCAGGATATTTAGCCGCTACGTCTACATTGTTAAAAACTGGTGCTCAAGCGGCATCATTGGCTAGCGGAGAGTAACATGGCCCAGAAGCCTATTGGATATTACGGAGAGTTCAGACCCACGGGAGTAGATACGTCTGCTGCGCGTAGGTTTGAGGCGCTTGCTGGTTTAGCGGGACAGGTAGGCGATATTGCTGCTGCATTTGGCAAAAAGAAAGTTGCAGAACAAGCCTTTTTAAAAGAAAAAAACGATATAGCTGCTGCTGAAAAAGCGGCAAAACTTGCTGGTAATGCGTCTGCCCTTAGTGCTACCCCGCTAGAGCTCAGGGAGTACGATGATGTTAAAACTTACGAGCAAGATAGGGTTTTTAACGCTACTGCTGAAGCTGCATATACTGCTGGGATTCAAAACGAAATAACTGGCATAGTTTCAAGAGCTGCGGCTGCAAACCCAGAAGACATTGAAGGGTATAGAAACCTAACGTCAAGCGGTATGAACGGCTTGCTTAGTGTTGCTCCAGAAGAAATGCGTCCAGCTTTTGAAAGCTATTTCTCACAGTTAAATCAAACCTCTGCATCTAGGATTTGGAAGGCTCAACAGAAGAAACAGAACGACATTGATTCAGCAACTATTCAAACGGCATTAGTCGATCAATCAGTAAATCTCGTTAACCTTGCAAGAAGTGGGGATGCGGAACAGCTCCGTAATGCAGGATTAATTTGGGCGGAAACAGGCAAGCAAGCAATTGCTAAAGGTTTAGTTGAGCCCACTAAATTTGCTACTCAAACAACAGAACTCAGAGATCGATTAGCAACGCAGTCTGCCCTTGGAAGATTTGATTCAATAATCAGAAATGAAGATCAAACAGTAGAGCAAAGGATTGCGTCTGGTCAAAACGTAATTGATCAAATTAATGATAGAGATACGTTTCAGGTAGAAGACCCGTTTGATCCTGAAAAGATGATTACGCTAGATGCTGACGAAAAAGATGCTCTTGTAAAAGATTTAGAAAGTGAATTAAAAGACTTTGAATCTGAAGAAATCAAGAAGGTTGAATCAGAGATCCAGGCTAGCAGATTTACGCAAATTTCTAACTATTCCTCTGCAATGGAAACGGTTCAAGATGTTTCAATAAGCGATAATGATAAATTATTTTCTATTGCTGAATCAGAAATGAAAGGAAGCATTGGGCGAGAAGAAGCCGTATTGCTTAGAAGGTACGTTACGTCAGCTAAGGCCCTCAATGCTGTTACAAACTCTGAAGTCATGGGTGATATTGTAGCTAGAGCATACGATCTAAATGCCGACTTTGACATGGATGCTAACTCAAATAACTACTTGCAAGGTGTAAACAATCTTAGAGAAGACATATTGATTGCCAGATCAAAGGGCGATCTAACTTCTGACGATGAACTAAAGTTAAATAATCAATTAAAGACGCTAACTGCTGCAAAGATCGCAGGAGCAACATCAGAGATTGCTAATGCTAATTCAAAAGCAGACCGAACAATCAAAGAATCATTGCAGCCAGACTTGTGGGGTGTTGCTAGACGAGACTTATTAGACGCTGTTCGTTTAAGAAAACAAGAAATTGAAGACGAAGGTCGTACAGTAAGTAGGCGGGAAGAAATAAATCTATGGTCAGAGCTGGCTCCAAGCGTAGTATCTGGCATACAAGAAAAGAGAAGGGCAAGATCTATAGAAAGGGTTAATGCAGTTTTAAACCCATCGTTAGAACCTTCAAAAATTCCACAGCAACCACAAACGAGGCAGGTTGGTAGATTTACAATAAAGGTTGTTGAATAATGCCGGATTACGAAGTTACTGATTCTGTTACCGGCTTAACATTAAGTCTATCTGGAGATTCTCCACCAACAGATGATGAGTTGTCACAAATTTTTGATGTTTATCGTCAAGACCAATCTGATCCCATTAAAGTTAACATTCCAGAGACTAATTCTTTAGCACTGGGAAATACAATCAAGCCCGACACAAAAGATCCAGAAGGTATTGAGCTATTAGATGAGGCTGACGCTCAACGGCAGCAAATGATTGCCTTAGCATCGACTAGATTTCCGCCTGATGTAGTAGAAGGCTGGAAAGACAACCCGATTGGTTTTGGTGAAACTGGAGATTTTTTAACTTGGTCTCAAGTCTTGCCTGGTGGCGGCATTGCTCAAGGCGTAGAGGCATTAAATATCCTTTCTGTTTCAAAAAAAGTAGAAGCTGGAGAAGAATTAACTACTTCAGAACAGTCTACATTAGACGAATTTGTTAACAAGCAAATAGAAATGTCTGTAAGAGGCATGACTTATGGCGGTGAATTTCGGTACTACGGATCTCAAATGCCAGCGTTTATGCTTGAATTTGCTGCATCTGGAGGCCCAGGAAAGGCCGTTCAAACTGCGACTGTACAAGCAATAACAAAGGGTGTTGCCAAAAGTGCATTGCAACAAGCTACTGCAAAACAAGTTGGACGAGTAGCAAGAGTAGCTACACAATCAGGTCTTATGGTTCCAATGGGGATCGCTAATTATGGCGAGCAAAGACTTGGGCCTTGGATGGTTACTGATAAAGGTCAGTTGATTTTTACGGAATCTAAAGATACCCCTGCCCTGAGTGCATTAAAGGCTTATGCCCATGTTAGCGCAGAAGTGGCTAGTGAATTGTCTGGCGCCACTATTGCTAAGTACGCAATTAATCCTGTTACTAAACGGTTAAAAACACCGTTAATCAATGGAATTAACAATCTGCCAGAAGGTTTAAAGCTGGGATTGTTTGAGGCATATAAGAAGATTAAACCTAACGCTACCATATCTAAAGCATTTACCGCTGGCGGATGGAATGGAATGCTGGCAGAGCTAGGTGAAGAACGTGTTGCCGATGTTTTGAGAGAAACAACCAACATTGTACTGGAAGAAGGCTATACGTTTGACCAGGTGTTAGACGGGATTACGCCTACAAAAGATCAGTTATTACTAGAAGCTGGTTTGATTTCTGCATTGGGCGGTATTAAAGCTGCATCAAATGTTGCTACTAATTTGCTTATTCAAAAAGGGTTTACCCGAAAGGAAGCTGAGGAAACTGTCAGCAATATGACAATGACTGAGCAAGAGGCATTTGTTGAAGGTCAATTGCAATTAGAGTCTGCGGTAGTAGAAACAGAACGAGAAGCCGCTACTGGCAAAATCCCTACTAGCGTTCAGTCCGCAATACTAGAATCTTATGACCAGCTAAAAGAAGGCGACATAACTGAAGTCTACAAGGCAAAAGAAGAAAGCCTAAAGAAGTTGGGTAAGGCCAGAACTAATGCGTCTAGGGCCAATACTCCGTTGGCAAAACTTATAGCGTTTGTAAATCAAACTACTGTTCAAACTGCTGCTGGTGAAAGCAAAGACAATACCAAGTCTGGTATCAACATTGATTCCTATGTGATGGAAACTGGCGCTGAAAAGTCAGAATTAAGATCAATCAATAAGAAGCTAGGTTACACGTTATTCCGAGCTGAAGGTGGAATGTTAATTGACCAGATAGTCGAAAGTTTGCCGCAAACTGAATACTGGGGGCCTGAGTCAACTTTAGCTGACGTAATAGAGGTTATTGACCAGATTGTAGCAAACCCAAAGCTGCCAGCTTATAACGAAAAACAAGCTGACTTGGACATTATTGAAAAAGAAATCGAGGTTCTTGAGCAGACTAAAAACGAAGAACTTGAAGACTACTATAAGAATTTACAGACTCGTCAAGAAGTCGAAACTGCGGAACTAGAAAGGATTAGCCTAGACGAGCTTGAAGCAAGTTTAGAGCAGGAATACCCAACTATTAGCCTGGAAGAATTTGATGCTTCTATGAAGTTAATGGAAGATTATATTGCGTTACAAGAGTCTCTAGTAGAATCGTTTGATAACCCTATTTTAGAATCTCAAACAGATGCAGGATTAGAGTCAGAAGGGTTAAACATAGACCCTAATGAAAGCATCTTTAATGATTTTTACTACACATGGTTTGACAGATTTGGCGCGTTAGTAGATTTATCTAGGGAAGCTGTGAAACGAGGCGCTACCTTAGCAGACGGGCAAACTACGGATTACTTGATTCGTCAGTATTATTCTGTTGCTGGATTGGCCAAGCAAATACTAACGGTCAACACCAACACTATAAATCCAGACGGTCAGATAGAGATTACAGGCAGAGGCTTGCGTTCTATCTTGGATGATTTTGACAATCTTATTATTCGACTGGAACCTAATAAGAATCAACGCAATCAAGATCTAAAAGACTACCTAATAGCTAGAAGGTACTGGAATGATCTGCAACAACGAGAAGATGTTGAGGTTACTGAACAGCAAAAATTAGATTCTGCCAAGACGCTAGATTCTTTGGCTATGAAATATGGCGATAGTCTGAAATGGTTTGATGAGACGGCTAAAGAAATTTATGAGTTTCAGAAACGTGTCCTGCGTATAGCAGTTGATTCTGGCAATATGAAGGAAGAAACCTATAAGAATATTACTGATAAGAACCAAAACTACATTCCGTTTCAGCGTGTTTTAGATGAAGAATTTGGCAAGTACGATTCTGCTGGTCAGGGGAAAGTATTCACTAACGCTACAATCAATCGGGTTATAAAGAAGATTGTAGGTTCTGAGCGAGAAGTTAAAGATCCAATAGAATCTATAATTAAAAATACTTTTAGGATAGTAGACCTTGCGGCTCAAAACAGGGTTGCTCTCTCTATCTCCTCTCTTGCAGACATTATGCCTGAGTATATCCAGCCTATTGGCCCGTTAATGGAGACAATAGAAGTAGACGGCAAGAAGGTAAAGCGCCCAAGCAAGGAAGCACCTAAAGGCACTGTCACTGTATTTGAAGATGGGAAAAGAAAGTATTACAGGGTAGCACCACCAATATTGAAAGCTGTTGAGCAGATGAGGCCAGAACAATTTAATTTTGTTCAGAAATTCCTGCAAGCTCCAGCATCTGTTCTAAGAGCAGGAGCAACATTGATCCCTGAGTTTTGGGTGCGTAACGTGCTGCGAGATATGCAAAGTGCGTTTATCCAATCGGAATCTAGACCTATCCCTATCATTGATCCTATTCGCGGGTTAGTAGCATTAATTGGAAAAACAGACTTACACAACCAATGGATGCAAGCTGGTGGTTCGTTTAATAATTACATGGAATTAACCGATAATGGCATGGCTAAAGCTCAGAAAGAGCTTATTAGTAATGACGGGAAGATAGCCAGGTACTTAAAGAATCCACTACGAATACCTGAAGATATAAGTTTAACGTTTGAGCAAGCAGTTAGGATTGGTACGTTTGCTGCCGCCAAGCGAAAAGGCATGTCAGATACCAAGGCTGCATTTGAGTCTAGGGATGCTACTTTAGACTTTGCTAGGGGCGGTACTGCGTCTAAGGCAATCAATAAATACGTTCCATTCTTTAATGCAGGGATGCAGGGTGCAGATAAGCTCTACCGTTCTATGCGAGACAATCCAAAAGCTACTACGATGTGGGCAGTCGGCACGATTACAATGCCTAGCTTAATTCTATCTGGTTATTATTTGTATGGCGCTCCAGATGATGAGCGAGAAGAATACTCTGAAATTCCCCAGTGGCAAAAGGATATGTTTTGGATATTCAAAATGGATGGTGAGTGGCATCGGTATCCAAAGCCATTTTCATTAGGGTATCTATTTGGTTCTGTCCCAGAAAGATTCATGGCTTGGGGTCAGTCTAAGGGCATTAAGGATGTGCAAGATTTTTGGATGCAGTTAGTCAAGGGAGTAGTTGGTTCTATTAGCCCAATTTACGATCCTAGTGCCGCAATCCCTCCGTTAGTTAAAGTGACCATTGAGAACATTGCCAACTATAACTTCTTTCAAGGTCGTAATATTTATCCTGCATGGATGGAAGATTTGCCTCCAGAAGAAAGAAAAAGCAAGTACACCAGTAGAACTGCGGAAGAAATTGGGGAAATACTAGGCGTTTCACCGGCCAAAGTAGATAATACAATGAGGGGCTTACTTGCCGGTAGTTCTCAGTATGTTACAGATGCTGGCGACTACATTCTCAATGAAGTAGATAAATGGAACGGGGAAGAAATACCAGCTAGGCCAACTAGCCCTATGGATACGCCGTTAATTAGAGCCTTTGCGATGAGGCCGCCAACGGGATCAGTAGCAGAAAGTACGGGTATATTTTATGATTCTGCTGGGTTAATTAAGCAAACCACTAACAAGCTAGATGATCTTAGGGGCGAAGAACGGGCGGAATACAGAGAAGAAAATATAGCATTAGTCAGATCGGAAAGAGCTTTTAACTCTGCAACTAAAAATATTAGTCGATTAAATAAAAGACGAAATTTAATTTATGACAACCTGGTGATGACTGGCCAGGAAAAACAAGAAGAACTCAGAAGACTTGATGATTTGATTCTTGAACAAGCTAAAAGAGCTAATGCAGTGCTAGATCAGAACATTAGAAATTTAGAATTAAATGGGATGGGTGTAAGATAGTAGGTCGTTATTAACCGATATTTTTGATAAAATCAAACGAATTACAGGTGCCCTATGACAGTATTAGACAACACTCCAAGAGACCAATACACCGCTACCGGTGGCCAAGTTGCGTTTTCATACACGTTTGAGATCGCTGCTGAAGGTGATATTGCGGTCTTACAGAACGGCGTACTGCTCAGTTTAGGCACTGGTGCTGGCGAATATGCGGTTACTGGCGTAGGCTCAGACACAGGCGGCGTGGTCACACTGGTCACTGGCGCTACTGCTGGGGACATTATAACCCTATACCGTGACATGGCATTAGAGCGTCTCACGTCCTACACCAATGGCGGTGACTTCCTAGCGGCAGACGTAAACAACGACTATGACCGTCTATGGTTGGCACTCCAGCAGAATACTGGCACGTCAAACCGAGCCCTAGTAGCGCCTAATACTGATCCTACTAGCATTGACATGACGATACCCGCTAAGGCTGATCGAGAAGGCAAGTTTTTGTCATTTGATTCGGTTACGGGCAATCCCACAGTAACATCTATTAGTGATGTATTTGGCTCCGGTACTCTCAAGGTATATAACTTTGTCGGCGACGGGGCTACTACTGCATTCACACTAGGTTCTGATCCTGGCGTTGAGAACAACACTCAGGTCTATATCGACGGTGTATACCAGCAAAAGAACGGTTACACGGTATCTGGCACGACTTTGACCTTTTCTGCTGCACCACCTAATCTCAGCACTATTGAGGTTATGGTTATCCAGCCTACTGCCATTAATACTACAGATGCGGCTTCAGTATCCTTTACACAAGCAGGATCAAACGACACTCGCACAGTACAGACCAAGCTAGAAGAATCAGTATCGGTTAAAGACTTTGGTGCTGTCGGTGATGGGGTGACGGATGACACTGCGGCTATTCAGGCGGCTATTGATGCTGTACAAGCTGCTGGCGGCGGCACTGTTTATGTTCCCAAAGGGCAGTACAAGACCACAGATGTTATTCGCATTACTGGCAAGGTAAATCTAATTGGAGCTAATCGGACTAATGTTTCGGCAATCGTGGCTCATCATACAGGTGCCGCTATTTTATCCTTAAAAGGATCAACTGGTTCTTGTGTGAAGTTTTTATGGCTTGGAACGGATGCAACGACATATCCAAAAACAGGTATCACTTTAGGGCGTAGTAGCGCCGCATCTGCTGGGCATCATCTTATTGAGCATATTCGTATCCAAGGATATTTCTCTGTTGCGGCTGTTTACAGTATTGCGTCTGAAGTAAACACATTTGTTGATCTATATGCGTGGATTTTAGGTGGTGGCGCTTTATATGGATTTTATACAAGCGCCGTTGATGACTTTTCTGTTGATGGGCTCGTTACTTCTACAAACTTGGTATGTAATTTGTTTCAGCCTTACATAATAAACAATACAAACGATGCTAACGCGGCTTGCGTTTATATTAACTCAAGCGAAAGCATGGGTAGCTGGAACTTTTTTGGTGGCTATTTTATTCCCAAAAACGGCTCATATCTTGCAATACACAACACTGATGACGCGCAAGCACTTGGCCCATATAACTTTGTTGGTTGTAGCGGCGAAAGATTATCTGGTGGAGATCCGATTTATGGATTTAAGGTTACGTCAGATGTCGCTTGTAATTACAAGGGTATAAATATTCAAGGATCTCGTTTTGATTTAGTGGCGGGAACAAGCCGTTATGTATTTTGGACAGATACAAACTGCACGTTTACCGCTCCAAATATTTTAATGCAACCTCCAGAGGCATTCCCTTACGCTTCATCAATTTACTACGAGGCCAAGATAAAGGGCGGTCAATTCCGTGTTGGTCGAGAATATGAATGGGTTGCTCCTACTTTAGCAGGATCTTGGGCCAATCAATTCGGTGCGCCTTATGCCCAAGCTGGTTATCAAAAAGATGACACAGGAATAGTATCGCTGCGCGGAACATTAACCTCTGGAACTGGAACCATATTCACTTTGCCAGCAAACTTCAGGCCAGAGGCAGATCAGTTCTTTGGTATTTATGGAAACGGCTCTATGGCAAGATTAAAAATTACATCTGCGGGTGTTGTCTCTTTGTCGGCTGGGGCAGCTCCTATTGACATTTCTGGAATAAACTTTATAGCGGGTGCATAAAATGAGTATTAAACAACAAGGCGGCGTCTTTGGTCGCAACCCTACATTTAACGATGTAGAGGTTGAAGGCAATTTAACGGTTGATGGAGAGCAAATTCCTGCCGCATCAAATATTGCAAAACTAGATACAGCGAATACTTTTACTGAAAGACAAACCGTTAGTGGCACATACAGTATTGATAGCGTTTGGACAGGAGCATCAAGTGCTGGTGTTGGCGGTGCGTTTAGAGCCGTTCAAGATGATGGTGCTGCCATGGCTTCTGGTGATCGCATTGGTTATTTAATCTGGGGCGGTGCTTATGATGGCGCAAACAATATTGGATACAATGCTGCAATTAGTGGATATGCTTCTGAAAACTGGACAGCAGGAGCCAGAGGCACAGAAGTTATTATCCAAACAACGGATAATGGAACAACAGCAAGAAACAATAGACTGGTTGTGCGAAATACCGGAAATGTAGAGATTAGTCGAAACCTCGTTATCAGTACATCAGGTTACGGCATCGACTTCTCTGCTACCGCTGGCACTGGCACCTCTGAGCTGCTCGATGATTACGAGGAGGGGACGTGGACGCCTGTCGTTGCCGATGCTTCCTCTGGCGGAAACACTGCGAGTGGAACCTTTTATGGTCATTACACAAAAGTTGGAAACCTAGTCACTATAACTGGTTCTCTTCGAGATATTAATACATCTGGTATGACAACAGGTAACCCAATTTATGTTCAGGGATTACCTTATACTTGTTCTTCTTTAACTGGAACGGTTATATTTACAGGCTCTGTTCAGGCTACGACTCTGTCATTCTCTGGGTTTGTTTCTGGGTCTGTAGCTGACGGAACTTCCTACTTGCGGTTTTTCGATACTTCATCTGGTGGGGGTTTTTCCACAGTTCCTTTGTCGGCAATAACAAGTGGAACAACTGACATTTACTTTACAACTACATACCAAGCATGAGGTCAATAAAATGGCTCTGACAAAAGCACATAACAGAATGATTGCTGGATCAACGGCTAATGTTGTTGATTACGGAGCAGACCCATCTGGCGTATCTGATAGCACTTCAGCAATACAGTCTGCTCTAAATTCTGGGCTTACTGTAACATTTCCAAATGGAAACTACTTAGTCTCAAGCAGCATGACCGTTAATGGTGATGCTCGTTTAGTGTTTCAAGATGGTGCAAAAGTAACTGCAAACTCAGGAACATATAGCACTGGATATGTGTTTAACTTCTTGGGTTCAGCTACTCAAATTTCAGACTTAGGTTCTAATGCTTCTGCTGGAGATGATACTGTAACATTTGCATCGGCCCCTGATTTGTCATTTGGCGATAGCTTTGTTATCTACAATCCAACAAACGGTTCATTTTTAGGAACAAGAAATGAGTATAAGGCAGGTGAATTTTGCTTTGTAGATAGTATTTCTGGGTCAACTGTAAATCTTGGTAATGCTTTATACGACAGTTATACAACTTCTGCTGTTGATGTGTATAAAGTCAGTCCGATTTCAGTTCACATTGAAAATGCTTGCATTGAAAGTGATGGGACACCAACGGGTTTGATTAAAATTGATTATGGAAAAAATGTTCGGATAACAAACCCAAAATTAACTCATGCAAATAATTCTTGCATTTTTATTCTTCGTAGCACTGATGTTTATATTGATGGTGGTAAAGTTTACAATGAAGGTGATGGTGGAGATGATTACGGTTTATCTGTAGCAAACTCACAAGATGTTATTTGTGTCGGAGGTTCATATCATGCAAGTCGACATGCGGTAACAACTGGCGGTGTCGATGATGTAAATTCTGTTCCATGTCGAAATATTCGTTTTTCAAACATGATCCTTTCAAATGATCGTTCTTCAGGAACTCATACAGCAGACTTGCATGGTAACTCTGAATATTGTGCTTTTACTGATTGCACAATTAGGGGGGCTGTTGGGTTGCGTGGCGCTAATGTTAGCCTGATAGATTGTAATATTTATACAGGTATTTCTGTTGGCGTAGGGATGCTGGCCTCAGAAGTGCTTGGTGGTTATTACAAGATGATTGGTAATACATTTACACTATATGCTGACCCTAACTCCACAAACCGTGGGGTCATAGATTTTGGTGGAAATGCCACGGCTGTAGATGCAAACACAACTCGTGATTTGACTGTAATCTTTGAAGGAAACCAGATTGTAAGTTCTGCGTTTGGTTCTTCGACTTCTATGTTGCTTATTCGAAATAGAGGCACATCCAAAAAAATAAACGTTAAGTGTGAAAACAATACTTATCTTGTCAATGATATGGGAAATTCTGTTAATGTCAGGTTAAACAGTGGGACTGCGGCTTCTGATTTTATTATATCTGACAACAACACTGCGACGGTATCAGGTGCTTACAGTATTAGTGCAGATGGTGATTATTCTGCATTAAGTGTTCTTCGATGCCAATCTCACTGCTGGACAGATACAGTAACAACGTCAACAAGTGCTGGATATGTTACTGGAACATCAGAAACATTCACTTGGGCGTTCCCAAGAGAGCCTTCTGTAACTTCATCTGCAATAGATAAAAGATTTATTGGATCTGATGCGGCATTAGCAACTGTTAATCCCGTCTCCTTAACGGCAGCAACACTTGAGCTTGTGAATTATGATAGTTCAAATTTCACTTCTGTTACAGATGTAAAAATATCAGGCAATGCAACAATCAAAGAAGTTTAATGCGCCTAGTGCGTGGACAGTCCAACCAAGGAGATAAAATGGCACTTACTGAAGAAACAAAGAACGACAAGATCGAAGTATTACAACTAGCTGGCTATCCAGTAATCCAAGTTCGTACTGCAACGATCATCAAGCGTGATGACACAGAGATCTCACGATCATTCCATCGTCATGTACTGACACCAGATGCAGACCTGTCTGGCGAAGATGCTGACGTTGTAGCAATTGCTGGCACAGTATTCACGGATGATGCCAAGGCTGCACATGCTGCTGCCCAGGAGGCTGAATAATGACTACATATATTGAGAAACAGCTCTTTGCCGAAGACACCTTTAGCCAGTCAACTAGGTTCGAGGGAGACTTTAACTTCTCTATCCGAGGCATCTTCAACGCTGGTACTACTGTCACCGTACAGCGTAGTGTGGATAACTCTAATTGGCTAGACGTTGATACCTTTACGTCTACCGGCGAGAGTGTAGGCTATGAACCTGAGCTAATTTACTATCGTGCTGGGATCAAGGCTGGAGAGTTCGGCGCTGGAACCAACATCTTTATACGATTTGGTGGCAAGTGGATTACTGGCGTTCCTGTAGCTTGACCCATGCAAGAAGAAGCTAAAACAGTTATGGATTCATTAGCAGTAGGCGGCACTGTGGCTACACTGGCTGGCTGGCTTCCTAGTGTCGCCAGTTTATTCACGATCATCTGGTTAGCGTTGCGTATCTGGGAGTCTGATACTATTCAGAAGCTCGTTAAACGAGATGGCTAATGATTGCTGAACTTGCTGCATTTAACGCTGC
>Ga0213868_10004511_pt1 | contig 12704 bp, 12 predicted proteins | sample PICome_9_FD_160087 | JGI IMG/M metagenome (GOLD analysis project Ga0213868, IMG submission 160087) | Coastal seawater microbial communities near Pivers Island, North Carolina, United States - PICO127 | ecosystem: Environmental > Aquatic > Marine > Coastal | place: USA: North Carolina...
GTCCATCACTTGTTCCTCTCTCGGACATCAGATATGCACACATATCTTTTGTTCGGGATTACATTCTAATCATCGAATGAGGTTCATGGTTCGAGGTCCAAGAGGTCTAAGCCTTTTTATTTTTTTTCATATAGTCTATCGTAAGCGCAATCTACGCCTGCCTCTACGTGTAAAATCGTACATGCAACAACTTCTCAAGTAAAATAGTCATACGGCCATGTGCGCATTGCTTGATTGAAGGACACGAACACGATCGAACAATCCATCGAGCGTACAAACGCAAACGCACTATACCTAATCACGTCGTGCGTAGACGACAACGAAACATGAAATCAATATACTGCGATGTGTGCGGGAGACACCTCGACGTACGCTTGACAATGGAATGCTCGAAAGGACATCATCAGTGTGGCTATTGTTACACGAGACGCGGTCGAGAGATGTTTGCGCGAACAAGAAACGCGAATAATCCACAAGTGATGGTGGAATTACAAAAGTGCTTCATTTGTAAAATTCCTTTAGATGATCATCAAATTTCAAAAGATCTTGATGGCATCATCATGCGAATGATAGCGGGAGGAATGGCTGATAGATATAATGTTACACATGTAAAAAAAAGAGAGAAGTTCATTTCACATCTGTTGAAAAAAATGCGACACATCAATCCTGCGTGTTTCTTCGAGACTCAAGAACTCGATCTCATGAATGACCAAGCATATCTTGATCATAGAATTACAATAGAAAAAGCTTTCGAGACTCGCGATGAAGTCCATAGACTTGCAAAAAAATCATTTTTCGCGTGCTGTTCAGCTACAGAATTAGACGCGATTCATTTACTGCATACGCTATATTATCCAGAAGAACACCCGGCTTTTGTTAGTGATTTAGATGATTGTGAGTTCTTTGAAGACGCCTTTGAAGGTGAAATCATAGATCTTACCTTGTTGCATAGTGTTGCATAGTATAACTACTTAGAGAAACTACCCTGGTCGTTAAAAAAGCAGGGATGCAATGTTAATCGACTAGGGCGGTATAGTTTCAGGTATGCGCCCGGAGGATGCAGCAGGGGCAGGGGTGGGTCCTGGGGATGTACGCGGGGTGTTCACTATATTAAGTGACGCGGTTTCTTCATTTCGCCTCCAAATGTATAATCACACGAAGGACATGAATTCTTTCTTATATGAATACTAGCACCACATTCCGGACATTGCTTCTGCGGTCCTCCTTTTTTGATCGCGACAGACTTTGACGCGGCTTTCGCGGCTTTTTTAGGACGACCCCGTTTCTTCGTCACGGGTGGGAGAGTTTCTTCACAACATGGGAGATCATAATCATCGTCTGCGACATCTTTATCGCCTGCGGCATCTTTATCGTCTGCGATGTCTTTATCTTTCGGGACGTCTTTATCGTCTGCGGCGTCTTTATCGTCTGCGGTGTCTTTATCTTTCGGGACGTCTTTATCGACTGCGATTTCGTCTTTATCGTCCGTGACGATTTTAAACTTAAGCTGTCCGCCAAGCCCAACCTCAACCTCGGACATGTGCCTCTAAAGCTAGTATATGTGCGTCGCTACAAAAATCTAGTGGAGAGAGACTAGGGCGGTCTAGTTTCAGGTATGCGCCCTAAGGGTGCAGCAGGGGCAGTGGTGGGGACTTTGGGTATGGACTGAAGGGGAGGGGTGATCTGACTTCTGGTAGGGAACTCGCATCTGCCAGGGATATTGGCTTGTGGGCTTGTGGATTTCATTCAAGATATTGCATGTGGCGCGTTTGATGAACTCGAGTATGATCTCAGCGACATCATCCATGGATGCACTATTGTTTTAAGTCGAGTGGTTGCCTCTTCCCAATCTTGAAAGTCTTGCTCTGCCTTCAACTGCTCGAATCTATCGCGAATATATTTTTGTGAAGCGCGTTGTTTATGATCCATAATCATACTATTTTGGAAAATAGGAAAGATGAATTGAGTTTTGAACAATAACCCAAAACAAAAAGACATTGTACTCGCTGCCAAAGGTGAGGCCATACAATAATGGTATGCTTCACCATACATAATGATTACACATGTGGATGAGAGGTTGAGTGAGTGAAATATGGTATGATGCGTAAGAGATGATGTCATAAGCGGCCAGCTGAAGGAAATCACTACTTGTAACATTGCATCAAGATTCAGAAAATCATGATCATGATTGAAAGGTGATAAAGACATCGCGCTCCAGTAATGATGTCTTTCAATCATGTGCGCGATGCGCTGTTCTTTATCTTCAGAGTAAAGTACGAATACATATATTTTATATGCGTGTACAGAAACAATAATAGGTGTAAGAAAAAAGTAATCAAAACCAATGAGCTTTTTTTCTAAGATGTGATACGAGTTAATGTGTGGTTGTTTCGCGTAAATGAATATTATATAAGCGACCACAACATAGACATGAATCACATGAATTGCTATCAAGTTATCAAAACAACTCTCTCCAGAATGAGAACATATATACAATGTCATCAAAGCATAACAAATGAAAATTACAATATGACATCGTATCACGAGCGTCCGAAGCGACGCTTCTATTTGGTTTGTCAGATTTGCAGACGATATCTCGTAGGAAAGACCACTGTCTACCGACGCATCAGTGTCACTCACCGTGAGAGAAGGAGACGGCGAAGAGTCTCTCGATTGAAACATGCTCTCACACGTGAGATTTCACTTTAATACGTCACAGTTCAATGTGGGAAAAACAGGTGACCGAGCGTCTTATTATCGATAATTTATAGAGAGCGTGCTCGGCGTCGTAGGGCGTCGTAGGGCGTCGTAGGGAGTCGTCGTGCGTCGTCGTGCGTCGTAGTGTGTCGTTCGGATGGACGACGCATTACGTGCGTCATGCGCCGATCTTCTTTGTCGTGAGGGTACGGCCCCGATGCACGACATCGCACGTCTCTTTGCGAGCGATATATCGACGTCGACCACGTACAAGACCTTCGTGAATGCTCACGGCGAGATTATTATTGGTATGAACATGTTCGTACATCGTGTGAACCGGTATGAACAACCCATTGAGTTCTTGACTCTGTTGCGTGCAATGAATCCACGCGATGTAAAAGAAATATCGCGCCATGCTCCCAAAGTTATACTGTTTGACGCGTGGAAGTGTCAGACTCTTCACATTATCACTACAACTCAGATATTGGCCTCATCTATGTGTTACGGTCAATCTTTCTTCTCACCTAAAAAATCTCAAACGAATTTTTCACCAAATTTGATTTCCATCGCGTCAGAGGCATACGCGCCACAAGTAGTATGCGATAAATTCAATCAAAGTGTCAACAATATTATGTATATCACTTCCGTGAGTGGATCTGTCGATATGACCAATCAAATCGTAGAATATGCGAAAAAACACACAAAACCTTTGATAGTTGTCAAATTGAATGATGATAACTTATTGAATGTAGCACTTTTTGAGACATTAGTGATTGGTGATTTGACTTACTTATTTCATCACACTGCACTCCGAGATGCCATGACACCCGCAACTCCATCTGCTAAAAAATTCAAACAATCTCATGAATCTTGTGATTCTCTGCACTCATTCAGTCCTCTATCTAATTTCTCCGCGTTCTCCGCGTTATCCCCAACACAATTAAACAATATATTTGATAGCGTTGATAGTGATGATGAAAATATTTCTGCTGAGCTGCGTGGTGAATCAGGTGTCATTACTGGAAAATCATTGTTTTCATTGGGAAAACCAACAAAAAAAATAGTCAATCATGCTCAATTATTGCATTCTAGCCTCGCGAAGGCCAAAGAAATGGTTTGCAGTAGTGAAGCTTGTAGTCTCAATGAATACACTGGATTATATAAAGAATTGCCGAACTTTCTAGAAAATTCCAAATACAAACTTGGAGATGATAACACAACCATCATGATCTTTATCATATCAAATCAAAAGAATACATCTAGTGACACGCTCGAATTGTTATCGCATTGTGACAAGCTTGACATTGAGTATGACGATGTGTTTACAAATCTATCATTAGACAAATTGTTGTCTATTTTCACAGCATTATGCACATATGATCAAGATGATCTCGACTTTCAATGCGCGGACATGCTTTTCTACTTGATTGGTCAAATAATAAATAAGACATTTGCATTTGATTGCCACGAAACAACATTATCTCTCAGTTCGATGACCGCATCCCTTCTTGCAATCATGATACTGAACTATAAGAAACTTGAGGAAAAGATTGATCTCCCACTCTACTCTCATATCAAAGACATATGCAATGATTTAAGTTTGAATGTAGATTCGGACATGATTCACAATTTCATCATGAACGATGTCATCGCTCAGATTCCGTCTTTCGAAAGTTGCGAGATTCAATAAAGTTGTGGAGATAACCGGCAAAGTTACCCTCCAAGAATGAGACGCGAAAAGTCCACACGCGCTCCCCTAGTATATCCCAAGTAGGGACCCCCCGATAAGCCAGTTTAAAAGGGCTTAGTGTTTATATGTAGATGCGCGTAGTTTTGAGGGTAGATGGGGGGTAGATGAGAGGGTTAGCCTAGATCCCGGGGACTGCAGTCTCTACTAAGAGGCTTAGTGTTTCTATGTAGATGCGCGTAGTTTTGAGGGTAGATGGGGGGATGGTGTGGTGGCGGATTTGCGCGGAAGCGCGGCTTGAAGGGGGACTGCGCGGTGGCGCAGGTCGGTAGGATAACGCGCGTGAACTTGGAATCTGTGGTTGCGAGCTAACGCTGAGGACAGGTGCGGCAGTTATGGCCGGATTGTTTGCGAATGCTTACTGATCAAGCATCTGCTTCACCCTCAAGCAGAGAACATCAGTCTTCGCGCCATTCATGTTGTATATCGTGCCGTTGGGGGCTTGGTAGACTGTCATTGTGTCGCAAGGGCAGAGACAAACAAGTGGATTCATACCAAGTACGACAAATAACATCCACGTGGTCTTGCCGACATAATTCACTACAATACATTTACCACCGGGAGGAGTTCCGGGAGGATTCACGGCCTTGGGTTGGGCGAGTACGACCGTAATGTTACCGGCATGTAGATTAGAAATTTCACGAATATCAGACATAGAATTTGAAATTTCAGCAATATCGGACACAGAATCCTCCATTGTATAGAGAACGGTTGGTAGAACCTGAGTCGCGTAACGCGTAACTCTTCGATAAATTTATGAGGATAAAATGGGAGATAGCATATAAATACAAATTCAAATGAGGGAGATAGAGTGCATCAAATTATCCTTTTCGAAAAAAAATGGAGGGATAAGGTTTACGCGTAGAGGATGGCCGCGGAATGTTGAGACGCGATCAGTTTGATCGATGATTGAGGGGGCATGTGTAAGTCTCGTTCGATAGTCTCTCACGACTGAATGCGTGAACCAATCTCCGTCGGGTGAATGAGTGAATCGGGGGAGTTACTCGGCGGGGGAAGATTCTATCGACGACTCGACGAGCGATAACGATCGCCACGTGATCCCGTAAAAAAACCGGACACCGTATGGACGCACGAGATGATGTACGAGGGCACGAGATGATGTACGGGGACACGAGATGATGTACGGGGACACGAGATGGGTCGGAGGAGGTGTTGGTAGGCGCACACAAGAGCTGTCGTTGATGAGCGAGTTCGACTAGATCGAGCAGTATAATGCTCTAAATCGAGCAATACAATGCTCTGCCGCGCTATCTCGAAGATCTTTTGTCCGATAATTTAGCTGCTAAATTTAGCCTAGATCCAGTTTCGAGTAAACGTCTTCCATTAAATTAGAAAACGCCGGTTTATTCGGGTTCGATTGGTCGTGAATTATTTTTTTAAGTTCCCCGACCTCTAGTTTGAGTTCCTCGTTTTCCTTTCGCAATTTGCAATTGTTATTGAAATACTGATCAATTTTTGTGTAAAGAGATTCAATTTTTTCTTCCAGTTCGTCAATAGACAAGGCCATTCTTCTGTTTGTGATTGTATTAAACTACACATAAAAAAATTTGAATCACTTTTCATTAATTTTTATATATATATATTTATAATGCTTGAAGATATAGTAAAAGGTTGGGCAAATGAGAACAAAGAACTCCTGGTCGTATACATAGTTACAATATTTTCGGGTGTCTTTGCTGGATATTACATGATCCCTTCGATTTCATCGAAAGTCATAAAATCAATTCAGACGACAGGTTCAGTAAAAAACCTCTTAATAATTAGTCTATTTGCAGCGTATGCATTCATTTCGTGTGCTGATTTAGCAAAGAGATATTTGGAGGATATTTTTGTTCCAGATTTCAATCGCGACATCCGTAACGAGATCTATCGTTATGTTATATCAAGTTACGACAAAGGAAAGGATATCGAGCTTGGAAAACTCCTAAATATTATGAGTTATCTGCCATCTTCAATTCGGAATATCATGTTAGATATGATGAGAATTTTTTTGCCATTATCGATTGCTTTACTTGTCATGCTCGTTTACTTTTTCAGGTTGAACCGTAATGTTGCTTATGTGCAAATTGGCACATTACTTGTTTTAGTAACCGTAATGTATTTCCATGCGAACAAATTGATACGAGAATCAGATGAATCTATGGACGATTACTTGAAGATTAGCGAGAAATCAAAAGATCGCATTGCAAATTTAGGATCAATTTTTACATCAAATCAAGAGAACTATGAACTGGACAGATACAAAAAACAGAATCAGAAGAATATAGAGTTATACAGAAAATCTCTGCGTGATAATTGGGGACTGAATGCTAGAAATGAAATTCTAATATTCACTTCATTTGCGGTTTTCAATTTTGTTTTGTTTAAACAAAAAATTTCGAATGAAGTAAAAATGAGCATATTCGTAGCTGAAATATATTATTTCCTTAAAATTTTCCAAGAATCTCAAAAAGAAATCGTCGGTTTGTTTGTAAATGTAGGAGAATCGAGAGCGTTACTCAGATATTTAGATGATATTGTTGAAACACTCCGCGATGATAAAAATGTCAAGAAACGTATAAAAAACGACAGATTGCCAGCCGTCAGTTTCAAAGATGTCGACTTCGGCTATGATGTTGATGATAAAAAAATGATTCTTGAGGAATTCAATATGAACATTTTTAAAGGTGAACGAGTTTTCCTGAAAGGAGCGTCTGGTTCTGGAAAATCCACGATTTTCCAGTTGCTTTTAGATGGACTACAACCAACAAATGGAGACATAGAAATCTTCGGTCGTTCTAATGAAGATATGCGGGGTCACATTTTTTTAGTAGACCAGAGAACTAACTTGTTTAATGAATCGGTCATCAGGAACATTCGATATGGAAATGATTTCGTCGAAGAAGAAGAAATTGAGAACCTTATTGATAAAATTGGAGTCAATATCTTTGATAAACTACCGGATGGTTTACAAACTAAAGTGGGTATAGACGGATCAAAGGTCAGCGGTGGTCAGCGTCAGCTAATTATCCTTTTACGTGCGTATTTCTCGGACGCGAAAATCATCCTCCTGGATGAGCCCATTGCATCGATAGACACTGAGAATGTCCCTTTGATTATCAAGATGATCAATGAGATCGGAAAGAACCGCACTATTATAGCAATTTCGCATAATGAAGAAATAGAGAGTGTGTTGAATCGTTCTATTGAACTTTAAACTCTCATTGCGTTTAAACTGCTAACTAAATTTCAATCGATACTTAATCGAAGAATGGAAGAATTAAAGAGAGACTTCGAACTATTTGGTTTGGACGAAAAATTTGATTTGAAGTCTCTTAAAAGGGCGTATTATGATTTAGCTTTGATTGTTCATCCCGACCGAAATACTTGTATTGACAAAAAGGAAGCGAATGATGAAATGGAATATCTAACGAAATCGTATAAGAAGTTGAAAGTATTCTTTGAAAAGCGAGACTTTGAGAACGAAATCACCAATTCAAATGATTTGAAAGAAAATTACAATGAGTCACTCGTGACTTTCCAAGATATCTTCTACGAAACACAAGATGAAATCTTTAAGGAGAAAGTTTGGAATGATACTGAGTTTACATCTGATGACTTTGTGATAAATACAGGTTCTGGGTTTCAATCTGAAATTCAATCAGATTATAGAAACTCAGACTTCAATAAAGTTACATATGATCCCAATGTAGAAACTGACGAAAAAGTCGAAGAATTCAAAACATCTGATGCAATAATACCGATTGAAAACATAGGGACTCTATCACTGAATGACATATCTTCAGACTATCCACATGATTCCTTTCCAAATCCCAATCTGGTAGAGCGGTTACCAAAAGACATTAATGAAAGGTTTGAAAACTTGCAAGATATTGACCTATTGCTCAAAAAAAAACTGAGCGAACGCTCAGAGATTTCTTGATTCAGAGAACAAGTCCATCAGAACTTAACCAAACTATTTTTTCAGCTTTTTGATAGCATTTTTCGCTATTTTACGAACTTTTCTTTTACTCATGTTCAGCTTAGAACTTGTAAGCTTCAGATTGTTTTTATAGTAGTATCGGTAAAAGATCACGAGCTTCTCATTTTCTTCTAAATTTGATATGATTGAATCATACAAACTATTTTCAATAGATGATCCTGGATCATATACTAAAGTATCAATCAACACATTGTCACTTGAAACAGAATATGTATCAAACGATAGTGTATCTAGTGATGCCTTTTTAATTTTTTCGAGTTTCTCTTTCTTCATATTGAGAATTTTATCAATTTCGGTATAAGTATTGTTAGTTTCAGCTTTTTTCATGATTCGCAATTTATCATGAATATGATATGGCAATCTGATCATTCGAGCTTGATTCTGAATACAATTATTTATATAAGCTTTGATCCAATAAGTAGCATATGTCGCAAATTTAACATCTTTTGAAACATCAAACATGTCGATAGCCTTTACTAAACCGAAATTTCCTTCTTGAATGATATCATTGATCTCAAGTCCTGTATAGAAATACTTTTTAACGATACTTCGCACAAGTCCTTGGTTACGATAAACCAACTCTTCGCGACATTTATTAGAAATATCGAAAGTCTTTGAGTTCAGGTTTCTAAAGAGGTCATGTTCTTCCTCTTTTGTCAATAAAGAATAATCATTTCTTTTGTTGAATAATTTGGTCTTCTCATAAGATAATCCCGTATGTTTGTTCAATAGAAATGAATCAACATGATAATTTAGAAATAAAATAACAGGAAAACGAATTAACATCCTTATATATTTTGTTTTTGTGTCGTTTTTGTGTTGTTTTGTGTCGTTTTGTATTGTTTTGACTTTTACTATTTGTAGTAATAAGCTCACTAAGTATTTTTCTAAATCATTTTTGATAAAATATAATATATAGAATATAGGTTTAAGCTCTTATTTGAATCACCTTTTTACTTTTTTTCCAAAAAAAACCTTTTTATTTTCGTTTTTTTTTCGTTTTTTTCGCTTTATGAACTCTCTTGCTTAAATGGTACAGTTTTAGAACATCTCCCGTGTAATCTCAACATTCGACATATTCCATCGCGAAATGTCCTGTTTGAAATCATCAGCACCAAAGAACATATAAGACATGTCTAACACACTTGATGTTTTCCACTCAGAAATGTCCTTATTGAACTTTTTCGCATGATGGAACATGTAACTCATAGTCATCACCTTAGAAGTATTCCATTTTCCAATAGGTTGATTAAAACTGTAAGCGTGCCAGAACATACATCTCATATAAAGCACTCTTGAAGTATCCCAGTCACAAATAGGTTGATTAAAATTCATAGCATTATGAAACATATAACTCATATCAGTCACATTAGACATATTCCATTTTCCAATAGGTTGATTGAATTTGTTTGCCATCTCAAAAGTATACATCATATAAGTAACACGAGAAGTATCCCATTCACCAATAGGTTGATTAAACATTGTAGCGTATGAGAACATATGTTTCATAGTATAGACTTTTGAAGTATCCCAGACACCAATAGGTTGATTGAATGTTGCCGCACAATGAAACATATATTCCATATTCGTCACATTAGAAGTATCCCAACGTGAAATGTCATCATTAAAATCTCGATTATGTTTAAATAAAGAGGACATATTTGTCACTTGACTTGTATCCCAGTATTTGATGTTACAATATACTTTTTCCATAGCATTTTTATCATCACCTCCTTTGAAATGATTTTTAACAGCCAACCGTATAGAATCATTATCTAATGGTTTCTTTCGGAATTCTGCAATGTATCGTTCTAGATCATATGGTAGAAGACGTGAAATCATATTCACAATCTTAATCTGCTCTTCTTGAGTTTTACTACACATCTTATAGTGTTTTGCTAACTCAAAGTCTAGCTTCGCTAATACTTCCGGAACTCAGTATATGAAGAGTGTGTAGGTTTAAGCTCTTATTTGAATCATTTTTACAGATGTCATTCCCCATTTTTATTATACCGAATGACATTTCTTCCATATGAAATTACGAAAAATTACGAAAAATGACATGTAGTGACATATAAAGGTAAATGATTCTATCATCTAAACGAACATGAAATATTATGAAGTGTGCTTACTCTGGTAAAACTATCGAACGGTCTGCAACCGCGGCAGACGGTTTTACATACGAAAAAACGGTTATTTTCAATTACGTACGAAAATTCAAAAGATCTCCTATAACCAAAGAAGCATTGACAATTGAGGACATCATATGTGAAGATGACAAAGAAGACACAGTGAATACAAACATTCTTGATGATGTTAGGGAAGATTTAAACGAATACATAGAAGTTTTGAAACAGCCTCAGAATTTTAAAACATTTGATCAAAATTTAAAGGTCTTCTTAAACAAGGACAAAAAGATATCTGTAATTTTTCATGAAATTGTCGATGAAACGGCTAAGAAATCTATGGATGTTCATTTGAAGCACGAACTAAAAGCTGCGTTCCTTGTTCTCAAGGGAATCAGTGGATACTTTCGCTATGAGAATCAGAAAGTTTACGCTCCAAAAAGTTCCATGAACTTTCTATGTAAAAAGCTTGTCACTAGTGAAGAAATCGAAATCTCAAGATATAGCTCTTATTCGAATGAGGCAGAAGTTAAGAAATGGATTGATTCGTTATTTATTGATGAGATTGTTTCAAGACCCATCAAAAATTTGTTAGGACTAGAAAAATACCACGAACAAATGTTTGAAAGAACAGTCGAAATTTCACATTTGAACACAGAGCAATGCAAAGTTATAGATAATATGAAGGCGTTCAATGTTGTCGAAGGTCCACCGGGAACAGGCAAGACAACAGTAATTTCAACAGCAGTGAATCATATAGATTCACAGAATTTTGAAAACAAACATTATACTATTATTTTGAGTGAGAAGAATAAGGCAATCCGGGCGGTGATGGAAAAATTCAAAGCAGATCAGTATTTCAAAGTTTTGGCATTTGGGTCAAACGATTCGATAGATGAATTGGTAGAACATTATCAAATCGACAAAAAAATTTACAATCATCCGAACATTCAAAGGATTTACTTACAAATGAATTGCTTGATTCATGAATTCAATAAACTATTGAAGAAACTCAAAAATATTTCATATAAGGGAATCGATAGAAAAATCCATAGGTTGTTCGGATGGGACGTAGATTTCATACATTACAATATCAGTCATTCTAAACTTTACCGGAATTCAAAACAGATTTGCTTTGAAATCGTTGATGAACTACATGAATTGAGAAAACAATATAAGGACTTGGAACACAATTTCAAATATTCACTGGAAAAAACAAAGGAAATTGTTGCAAACGATTGCTCTATTATCTTATCTACATTTGGAAGTTTGAATAAAGTCATGAAGTTCATAAAAGAACATAACGAAGAGAGAGTTTCTATCTCTGTAATCGTGGATGAAGCGTCAACGGTGAATACTTGGGACGTCTTATTTCTTGAAAAGCAATTTCAAGAACTAGGAGAGTTTACTAATCTAATTCTGATAGGAGATACTCGACAGTTGCCAGTTTACTTTCCATCAAATGATAGCGTATCTAAAGAATCTATAATGGATTTAGCCTTGAACTTCAATGATCCAATTCAATTGAAGATTCAATATCGATGCCCTAAAAAAATAATGGACATTATGAATAGATTGTATTATGATAATACTCTAATTTCAGGGAAAGATATCGGAACCGATGTTTCCAATTCGATTTCTTTCATACACTCAAATGGTGTTGAAAATGAAGAGGAAAATGAAATAGAAGCTCAAGAGATTATGAAAATCATAATGAAATCTGTAAAAATTGATAAGAAAATTCTGATCTTGTCACCTTACAATAGGCAAGTTGCAGTTATACAGGAAAAAATTGATAAAATTGGCTTTGCTAACGTTGATGTGACTACTATTGATAAATCACAAGGAAATGAAGCTGACATTGTCATTTTGAGTTTAGTGAAATCACGACCCACAAGCTTTTTAGATAAAAAAAGAAGCAATGTTATGATATCTAGAACGAAAGAGAAGCTGATTGTGTTGGCAAATCGTCAAAAGTGTCTTGAGTCCCCAAACTCGACATTGAGAATTCTCGCAAAAAACAAAGGATTTTCAAACTTGAAGGAAATATGTGTTCATCTTAACGATAGGTCATAAAGCGAGACGCAAGACTCAAGACGCAAGACGCAAGACGCGAGATGTGAGACGAGAG
>Ga0213868_10004517_pt1 | contig 12698 bp, 8 predicted proteins | sample PICome_9_FD_160087 | JGI IMG/M metagenome (GOLD analysis project Ga0213868, IMG submission 160087) | Coastal seawater microbial communities near Pivers Island, North Carolina, United States - PICO127 | ecosystem: Environmental > Aquatic > Marine > Coastal | place: USA: North Carolina | collected...
CATGCCAAATATACCAAAATCTTCGGATGCACGCATGGGTACACCAATACTGCCATAATTTATATTCAAAGTTTTCATAGCATTAACCGCAATATCATATGCTTCTTCATGATTTATTGACGCTGCAAAATGATCAAAAATTTCAAAATCAAGGTTTAGTTTAAAATGTATTGAAATATTTGATATTAATATACGAACGTCTTTATTAAGTTGGTTTAAACTATCATCATTTGATGTTCGAAGAGTAACAAATATTGTAGCTTCTCCAGGTGATATTCCAAATGATTGTTCGCCGATTTGGACATATGTAACAGTAGCCAAGCTAAAATTTTTGCTAAGTTCGTTACCATGGTTAAATTTGTTTATTTTTTGTATAAATTCTGCAACTGCATGTGATGGTGATATTCCATCATCTGGATCAGCTGCATGAGCAGTTTTACCATGAAGAGTAATTTTTAATCCTAGAGATGCACAATTCATCAAACCAGGGCGGGTAGAGACATAACCAAATGGTCGCCCTGGTTCAATATGAATTGCAAATGCTAAATCAGGTTTGATTTGTTCATAACGTGGGTCAGATACAACCGCCCTTGCTCCCTGACCATTTTCTTCGGATGGTTGAAACATTAACACGACTTTACCATATTTTATTGGTTTGCGAGAAATTACTCTACCCAAAGCTAAAAGCATTGTCATATGGCCATCATGACCACAAGTGTGGCTTACTCCGGGTAATTTGGAGATCCAAGACAAATTATTTTTTTCTTGAATAGGTAAAGCATCTAGTTCAGCACGGAACAGTAGAGTAGGGCCTTTCTCTTGACTATCAAATATTGCAGCTAATCCATGCCCTCCCATTTTATCGATAATTTTTGAAGGCTTCATATCTTTTAAAGCGTGTAAAATCTTTTGAGCAGTTTTTATTTCTTTTCCAGAAAGCTCGGGATATTGATGAAGTTCTCTGCGAAATTTAGTTAATTGAATTAAGTCATGACTGGTTAACATAGAAAAACCTTTTTTGGATATAAGAGTATATTATAAGTTTCTAAAAAACATAAAATGATAATTCTAAAATTGATTATTTGGAGATTGATCATATCAGTGTCTCAGACCTTTGATGGCTTTAAATCTTTACGATCATTTGCAAATAATCATATTTATTGATTATATTCCTAATAAGTTAAAGACCTGATTATGGAGCTAAAGTTTTATGATAAACTATTCAATTAAGTGGATAAGAAAAATTTGTAAAAATATTTTCTTTATATCATTACTTACTTGCGCTGGATTTCCAGCTATAGCAAATGACGTTCAAAAGGCTCAGAGATTACTAACGGAGTTAGGTTTTAATCCAGGACCTATTGATGGTGCATTTGGCAATAAAACCGAACGTGCTTTAATAAATTTTTACAATTCAAATGGCAGAGTTTATGATGGGAATTTAGATGATAATGAAATCATTGATTTAGTGAACTTCCAAAAGAATTCGTCTGTAGATTGCTCATTTGTAGATAATGCAACGGCCATTAAGCAAAATGAATACATAGATGAAATGTTAGATATATATGATGATACATTTTCTAATAAAAAATATTTTCCAAATTATAGAGATACACGTTATGGGCCCTTTTTATATTGGATGTATGAGAACTCTAAAGAATTTACCAAAAATTTCAAACCAGTTGATTTAGATCAAAATCAAAAAAATAAATTAATTAAGCTAGAAAAAATTCAATGCTCTCTAGAAGCTTCCGGAAGAGGGCAAAGGGCTTATACATTAGCTATATTGGATTTGTTATACTCTTTAAAAGGTTTTAATAAGCGCTGGATACAAGAAGGTAATGCGATTTTATGGGATGAGTTTCCATATATTGAAACTGGCAATAATGTAATTGATGCACCTAAATTAAAAGGCCTGGAGTATTATAAAAAATATATTTCAACATCAGGGGTAATGATTGTTGGTGGCCAAAACATAAGTGATAAAGCTATGCTTTCTGCCCGAGCGATGCTCAAATACCAACTTTCTGCTCGGCCTGATTTGCACTACTTATTTCAAGAAAATAAAATGCGTATTTCATTGTTTAGAAAAAATACATGCACATTGCCAGAGTTTGACACTTTTTGTGAAGATGGAGGTTTCGCGATGAGTGAAACAGATGCTACTATGACTGTAAACTCTGATTGGCTCTGCTATCCGGGTAATAAAGAAATTGGTGGAAACCCTTTGTTTCATGAATGGGCTCATTCAATGCAACACATAATATTTGAGAGCACTAACGATCTATACTTTTATGAAAGATTACCAAGTTTAATAGACCAAGCTTACAGAAGAAATATTGCTCCTAGACAAATGCCTGCAGGAGAAGTTTGGGCAATTGCAGTTGAAGGGTATATGATGGATGGTGGTAAGAGGTTCAAGGATTCTTATCATTCAAGAGAGTATATTAAGAAAAAACATCCAGAAATGTATCAAATGATTACTAGATACTTTCCGACAACTCCATCAAATTATTGCCGATTTTAGCTAGAAATGAAAAAAAGATATACGCTTATAGGAGATAATGATCACGAAAATGTGAAGAATGTGAGATGGTTTCGCCCAGAGATTGATGTCAAAGATATCCGATTACTGATGGAAAAGTCAGATAAATTAGCTTTGAGAGACACTCTTATTTGGCTTGGAGTAATGTTTGTTTCTGCGTTTCTAGCTATTATGTTTTCTCCCTCTTTATTATCAGTTCCTTTTTGGTTGATCTATGGAGTGATGTATGGATCTGCTGCTGATGCCAGGTGGCATGAATGTGGCCATAGAACAGCTTTTAAAACTTTATGGTTGAATGAATTTGTTTATCAAATTTCATGTTTCATGATGATGAGAAACCCAATCACTTGGCGGTCAAGTCACGTAAGGCACCACACTGATACAATAATTGTGGGGCGTGATCCTGAAATTGTAGCTATGCGTCCACCGGATCTAGGAAGAATTATTTTAAATCTTTTTGGGATAATTGATGTCTTTGAAGCATTTAAAAGAATTTTTTTGCACGCCAATGGTCGTATAAATGATGAAGAGGCTACATATGTAAGAACAAAAGATTATGCTAAAGTTTTTTTAATTGCCAGAATATGGTTGCTATTATATTTATGTATTATTTTAATGTGCTTAAATTTGAATTCAATATTACCCCTCATGGTTGTTGGTTTGCCAAGACTTTATGGAGCTTGGCATCATGTTTTGACAGGGGTGCTGCAGCATCTAGGTCTAGCTGAAAATGTGTCGGATCATCGTTTAAATACACGAACTGTGCTGATGAATCCAATTAGCCGCTTTATTTATTTAAATATGAATTATCATTTAGAGCATCATATGTTTACAATGGTACCTTATTATAACCTTCCAAAATTGCATGAACTAATAAAGCACGATGTACCTAAACCTGAAACATCAATTTTTAATGCATATAAACGATTAATCCCGGTATTAATAAAGCAATTGAAATATGAAGATGCTGTTATTGTTCCAGATCTTCCTGAGGGAGCAACTCCTTACCAAAAAGAGGTAAATAAATTATTGAAAAATGCAGTTTAATTTATTGGGTCATGGCTGATAGATAGAATATGTACTATATTTGCATATTATTTGTACTATTCAAACAAAACAGCTTGCACATATAACTGAGCCATGTTTTCTATTTCTGGGATTTTATAGTATATAAATATGAATGGAATTATAAATATGCGCTTTCTCTTAACTTTTACCTTCATCTTAATAAGTTTAGATGCATCAGCAAATAAATTGCCATTGCCTTTAAAGGACAGTGATTACAGATCTGTTGATGAGAATGAGGCCAAGTTGGGGCAACTTTTATTTTATGATCCAATTTTATCTGGAAACAAAGAAGTTGCATGTGCCACTTGCCACCATCCAAGTTTAGGTACGGGTGATGGATTATCTTTATCTCTTGGAGATGGTGGTAAGGGTCTAGGAAGTAAACGAATTGTAGACTACGAAAATCTCCCTGAACAAAGAGTGCCTCGAAATGCTCAACCATTATTTAATTTGGGTGCAAAACAATTTAAGACATTATTCCATGATGGAAGAGTTCAAGTTGATTTGTCACGTCCTTCCGGATTGCGTACTCCACTAGAAGAAGAAATGGTTGAAGGTTTTAGTTCAATTATATCTGCTCAGACGATGTTTCCAGTTCTATCTGCAGATGAAATGGCCGGTCATTATTCAGAAAACGAAATCTCTGAGGCAGTTAGACGAGGTACACTTACTGGAAAAGGTGGAGCTTGGGATTTGATATCTAAAAGAGTACAAGCAATTCCTGAGTATTCTGATTTTTTCATTGATACTTATGATCATATTGAAACAGCACAAGATATTAAATTCACTGATATCTCAAATGCTGTTGCAGCTTTTATGGAATTTGAATGGAGATCTGATACATCACCATTTGATGATTTTTTACAAGGTAGGTTGGATTTAGCCATTTCCCAAGAAAAGGGTATGGAATTATTTTATGGTAAAGCGAATTGTTCCAGTTGCCATGCTGGTGCACTATTTACTGATCATCAATTTCACGCAACTGGTCAACCCCAAGTTGGTCCAGGAAAAGCAGCGAGATTTCAAAGTCATTCACGTGACTTAGGTCGCTTCCGTGTAACAGGAAATATTAAAGATAAATACGCATTTCGAACTCCATCTTTACGAAATGTTGAATTGACTGGTCCATGGGGACATGCGGGTGCTTACAGCAATCTAGAAGCATTCGTATATGCGCACTTAAATCCTTATTTAGCTTTATCTAATTATGATAAATCGAATGTTACTTTAACAAAGTATGATGCTAATGATTGGAAAATTATGGATAATGCGAATGAAGTGAAAGCTATAGCAGACTCAATAACCATAAAGCCGGTAATAATCTCAGATGGCGAAGTTACGGATCTCCTAGCTTTTTTAGGAACTTTGACAGATATAAAAGCTCAAAAGGGACGATTAGGCATTCCAGAAACTGTACCAAGTGGTCTTGAAATTCCTAACCCTCAATGACGGATTTTTAAAATTTGATTTGTATTTGTTCTGTGTTCAGTTAATGAGCCATCTGGCCACTCGATATTAATGATTGCAGTTTTTGCATCTCCTAATCCAAAGTGAATAGGTAATGCTTGTCCGCCCGCATGACCCCCACCAATTGTGACCTGCTGACTATCTTTCCCTATAGTTATCCTAGAGCCAATGGCGTTTATATTTCCACCTTTCTGGACCAATTGAATAGCTAACCAATTGCCTGTATTTTTTGTAACGTTTCGGTAAATTTCCATTGGAGCACGTCTATTCATTACTAAGATATCAATTCGTCCATCAAGGTCAAAGTCAGCTAAAGCTGCACCACGACCTCTTTCAAGACTTGCTATCCCAGCTTCTAAGCCAACTTCTTGAAATAACCCATTTGTTTGCTGAATTAATAAGTTATTAGGGTCTTTAATTGCATTAGAGGGCATTTGATCGACATTCCCTTTGGCTATAAAAAGATCTGCCAGTCCATCATTGTTAATATCACTAAATTGTGCGTGCCATCCAGTTGAAGGCCGACCATCATCACCAAAATATGGTTTATGTGCATATGTTCCTATTTCAAATGGTGCATTTTTATATGTGCCGTCAGAATTTGCTAATCTTAATAACTGGTCCCCCATTGATGTGAGTACGACTTCATCTCTTCCGTCACCTGTTATATCTCGACTTGCAATTCCCATGCCCCAGATTGAAAATTTATCCCATCCATCTGCCTCTGTTAAGAAGCGCTGATCGTATAAATCCCACATTTGCTCATAACCGTTCCGCACATAATATTGCCGATCATTTGATATCCTTAACCTCATTTCCCCACTGGCATCTTTTGCCGTGAGCATCGACAGTGAACAAAAACCTGGCTCAAGTTTATTAGATTTATAAATATTACCGTTTGGTTCTAATATTTGATGAGTATCACAAGCAAAAAATGGCCCCTTTGGGTCATTCAAATCAACATAATTTCCTACAGCCATGAATGGTAACCCATCATTTTGCCACCAGGCAGTAAATGCAGTTGACCATTGAGATGTATCAGGAATATTAAATTCTTTAGTAGCATCAGAAAAACTACAATCAGGACCACCCTTAAGAAGTATGTTTGGTCCTAGTTGAAGTACAAAGAGGTCCATGTATCCATCTGCATTTATATCAATGGGGTAGGCCCCAGTAGATCCAGTGATTTCTGGAATATGCTTTTGACTAAATCTGAAATTGGCTTCATTTACAAAAAGTTTTGATGGTGAAGTTCCTCCAGCTGCAAAAATATCAGGTAAGGCATCGTTATTACAATCCATAACTGCAACACCTCCACCAACAAAATGGTTCCATTCACCTGAATAACTATGTTGAGGTAAATTATTTGATAGATCTTCAAAAAGTGGAGCAGCATACACTTGCGAGGAGATTAAAAAAGTTAATATGAAAGTAGTTTTCAAATTTTAGTGTCCTTCAACTACAACAGTTTTTGTTAGTTCAGTGAGTGCAAGTGCTGTTGCTCCGCGTGCCCAAACCATACTGCCCCATGACTGAATTTCAATTTGGGTGTCATATCGACTTTTATACAATGCAAGGGATCTCATCTCTGTTTGCATTTCTTCATCATATAAAAATTCATATTGCATTGGTTTCCCAGACAAAATGATTAATTTTGGATCAAATAAATGTATTACATTTGAAATTGCCACAGCTAGATATCTTCCTGCACGCTTAAATATCTTCAGGCTCGCTTGATCGCCTAGCTTTGCCATTTCGTATAAATCTTTTAGGTAGTCATTCAAGTTTTGTCTTTTGGTTGGAGGTGTTATGAGTGCTGTCGATGCTTCTCGTGCCAATGCATAATCTGCAAGATAGGCTTCAAGACACCCACGTTGCCCACACCGACATAATGCACCATCAAGATGAACTTTGCTGTGACCTAATTCTAGACCCATGCTATGTGCGCCCCGAAAAAGCCTATTATCACTTACAAAGCCCATTCCAACTCCATGTTCAATAGTTATGACTGCAAAATTGCTTAATGCCCTGCCTGCTCCAAACCAAAGTTCAGCGAGTGTTAAAACATTTGCATCATTATCTATACAAACAGGTGTTTCAAAGTGTGTAGAAAATATATTGCCTAGAGGTGTGTCTAAATCTTCAAGAAGTGGTGACCATGAAACAACACCCGTTGTGTAATTTACTATGCCTGAAATACCTACTCCAATTGCAGATATTGATTTTTGAGGTAATTTAGCGCTTTCACAAACTTTTTTAATTAATACTTCAGTTTCTGATAACAGTTGATTTGCAGTTTTTTTATCTGCGTTAGTGATATGTGAAGCACTTGCTAATGCATTACCACCAAAATCGGTTAAGGTTGCTGTGTGTACTTCATCTGAAAGCTTTACACCTATTACATATAGTGCATCTGGAACTAGTTCGAGTGCAACAGGTGGTCGACCGCGACTTATTTCTCTAGATATTTCTTCGACTTCTCGTAAAAACCCATCTGATATTAATTCTGCAGTCAGTGCTGTTACTGATCCTGGGCTGATGTTTAATGTCCGTGCTATTTTTGCCCTAGCAATTCTACCTGATGCTCGCACCAGTTCAAAAATTTGTTGGCGTAATGAATATGTTTCTCGGGCTGTTGGTCGAAGTATTGGACCATAACCCTCTGAAGGACGAATCATCCCTGAGCTGTTTTCTATGATTTTTACTGACATTAATTCACTCCCTGAATTAAATATTGGTAAAAATTTATTATTGTCAATGAATATTACAAAGTTAAAATACTAAATTATAACTAAATCGATACAAATTGGTGCATTTTTGTATAAAACTGAAAGATTTAGTTTGACAACTGAATTAATTCAAGCAGTATGTATTGGTGGCTTTAATAGGTTACTGCTCTATTAGAGCATCAAAAAAATTTTTTTGGGAGAAATATAATGAATAAGTTAATTTTAGCAGCTGCTGTCGTTGCTGCAGGATTTTCAGGCTCTTCAGTATTCGCTGAAGGCAAATCAATCGGCGTATCTTGGGCAAGTTTCCAAGAGGAGCGTTGGAAGATAGATGAAGCAGCAATGGTTGCAGCAATTGAAGCAGAAGGTAATACATATGTATCTGCTGATGCTGAGTCATCATCTGCAAAACAACTTACTGATATCGAAGCTTTGATTACTCAAGGCGTAGACGCTTTGATTATTAATGCATGGGACAAAGATGCTATTGCACCAGCAATTGAAGCTGCTGCAAACGAAGGTATTCCTGTAGTTGGTTATGACCGTCTTATCGAAGATGCGCGTACTTTTTACCTAACATTTGATAATGTAGGTGTTGGCCGTATAATTGCAAAATCAGTTAAAGCAGTTCAGCCTACAGGTAACTATGCAATCATTAAAGGTGATGCAGGTGATCCTAATGCGATGTTCCTATTGCAAGGTATGATGGAAGTAATCGGTGGAGATGTAGAATCTGGTAAAATTAAAATTGTTGGTGAATCATTCACTGATAGCTGGAAGCCAGAAAATGCACAGAAAAACATGGAGCAAATCCTAACTGCAAACAATAACAACGTTGATGCTGTTCTATCTGAGAATGACGGCATGGCTGGCGGTGTTGTTGCTGCTCTATCTGCACAAGGTCTTGTTATCCCAGTTGGTGGACAAGATGGTGATTTAGCAGCTATCAACCGCGTTGCACGTGGATCACAAACAGTTTCTGTTTGGAAAGATGCACGTAACTTAGGTAAAGCAGCTGGTGAGATCGCATCTGCATTAGCAGACGGTACAGCAATGTCTGACATTGAAGGTGCTTCAATCTTTGATGGCGGTGAAAAAGGTATTGCAATTAATGCAATCTTAATGGAGCCAACTCCTTTGACACGTGACAACTTAAGCGTAGCAATCGACGGTGGCCACATCAGCAAAGCACAAGCTTGTGCAGGCGCTCTTGACGGCGTTAATGGCTGTTAATTAGTCTAACGGCTTGGCGCTAATCTCGATTTGATTGGCGCCAAGCTTTTTTTTTTGAATTATGGTTATTTCTTGTTGAGCTAAAATTGTTTAATACAGAATTATGTATTTATTATTGCTCCAAAATTAACCCCTAAACGTGCTGGATTTACCCATGAACGATACTACCTCATCTGATAACGCTAATGATAAACAAGAAAGTTTAATCTCGCGTTTTATAACCTCAACAGAAATTGATCCACGTTTATTAGGAATGCTAGGTGCATTAGCCCTAATATGGTTTGGGTTTCATTTTTATGGTGTAATATTTAATAACTTCGGAGCATTTTTAACTCCTCGAAACTTATGGAACTTATCAGTTCAAACTTCATCAATAGGTATTATGGCAACTGGTATGGTACTTGTTATTGTTACCAGGAATATTGATTTATCAGTAGGCTCAATGATTGGCGTCATAGCAATGGCAATGGGGCTTTTGCAAGTGGAATATTTGCCACAATTCGTGGGTCTTGGTCATTGGTCAATATGGATGATTGCAGTTGTTTTTGGACTTATCTTTGGCACACTTATTGGTGCTCTTCATGGTTGGTTAATTGCATATAGAGAAATACCTGCTTTTATTGTAACGCTCGGCGGATTAATGGTTTGGCGTGGTATGGCTTTCTTGTCAGGAGGAGGCAGAACAATTTCACCTGTTGATCCAACTTTTGCACTTCTTGGTGGAGGCCCTTACGGCGCAGTCGGTGCAACATTAAGCTGGGTTATTGGTATAGTTGCTTGCCTAGGTGTTGCTTATATTCTTTATTCTGGCCGTCAATCACGTATAAAGCATGACTTTCATTTGCGTCCGATGTGGGCTGAAGTAATGTTAGCCTTGGTGGGGTGGGCTACTATTATTGGTTCCGTACTCTTAGTTAACTCCTATCCATGGCCCAAAGGAATTGTCAGACAGTATGGCGCTCGAATTGGACAAGATTTAGAGGGATCGTTTATAAGTCATGGCTTTGCAATACCTGTTTTAATTCTAGCAGCAGTAGGTATTGGAATGACTATTCTAATGACAAGAACACGGTTTGGCCGTTACGTATTCGCCATCGGTGGAAATCCTGAAGCGGCGTCACTCGCTGGTATCGATACTAAGTGGGTTACCATGAAAGTTTTTGCATTAATGGGAATGTTAACTGCAATTGCATCAGTAATAGCTTCGGCTAGACTTAATTCTGCAACTAACGCACTTGGAATTCTCGATGAACTTTATGTTATTGCTGCGGCAGTTATTGGTGGAACATCTTTGGCTGGTGGTGTCGGGAAAATTTATGGTGCAATATTAGGAGCTTTAGTTATGCAAAGCCTACAATCAGGAATGGTTTTGATTGGATTTGATAGTGCGATCCAACGCATAGTTGTAGGTATGGTTCTAGTTTTCGCCGTATATCTAGATATTGTATATAATAAACGTGTTAAAAAGTGAGGAGATAGAAAATGACAAATAAAGGTACTCCTCTAGTTGAGTTAAAAGATATTTCAATTTCTTTTGGTGGAATTAAAGCTGTAGATAAAGTTAGTGTGGATTTGCATCCAGGTGAGGTTGTTGGTTTGCTTGGCCATAACGGTGCGGGAAAATCTACATTAATTAAATGCTTATCTGGTGCCTATAATGCTGAAGCAGGTGAAATATTTATAAATGGTGAAAAAGTTATCATAAATAACCCGCGTGATGCACGTGACCATAATATTGAAACAATTTATCAAACTCTAGCATTGGCTGATAACTTAGATGCAGCTTCTAATCTCTTTCTAGGAAGAGAGATCATAACTAAATCTGGCTTCTTAGACGAGAGTACAATGGAAGCTGAAACTAGAAAAATTATGGCAAGATTAAACCCAAATTTTAAGAAGTTTGATGTTCCAGTATCCGCTTTATCTGGTGGCCAAAGACAGTCAGTGGCAATCGCTCGTGCAGTTTATTTTGATGCTAAAATATTAATAATGGATGAACCAACTGCTGCTTTAGGGCCACAAGAATCTGAAATGGTTGCTGAATTAATTCAAGAGCTAAAGAAACAAGGCCTTGGGATATTCCTCATTGAACACGACATTCATAATGTAATGAAGTTATGTGATAGGGCTAGTGTTATGAAGAATGGTAAGCTCGTAGGAACAGAAAATGTTGCTAACGTTACAGAAGATGATATTCTTTCAATGATTATTTTAGGAAAAAACCCAAAAGATAAGGATTAAAATGTGTTTATAGGTCTTGATCTAGGGACATCTCATTTGAAGGGCATCGTCATTGACGATGCCCAAAATGTTTGTGCTGAAGCATCAGTTTCTTTAAGCTTAATGCGTCCAAAAAATGGTTGGTCTGAACAAAATCCACAAGATTGGCTTGATGCTACAGAAAATGTAATGGCTTCACTTGCAAATAAAGTTAATCTCAAAAAGGTTAATGCAATTGGATTATCTGGACAAATGCATGGGGCTACATTGCTAGATAAAAATGATAATGTGTTAAGACCATGCATATTATGGAATGATACAAGATCTGCTGAAGAGGCATCTTATCTTGATTCAAAGACTATTTTTCGAAATTTAACTGGCAATATCGTATTTCCTGGATTTACTGCACCTAAACTGGCTTGGGTACGTAAGCATGAACCAAATATCTTTGCAAAAATTTCAAAAGTCTTGTTACCAAAAGATTATCTTCGACTTTGGCTTTGTGGCGAATATGTTGCTGAAATGTCAGATGCTGCGGGGACTTCCTGGCTGGATGTAAAAAGACGTGATTGGTCTGATGCATTACTTGCTGAAACTGACCTTGATAGATCTCAAATGCCGACGTTAATTGAAGGTTGTGAGATATCAGGTGTATTAAAGAAAACACATGCATCTAAATGGGGTTTGCCTCATGGGGTAATAATTGCTGGTGGTGGTGGAGATAATGCTGCAAGTGCTATTGGAGTTGGGGTAGTAAAGGCTGGTGATGCGTTTGTAAGTTTAGGTACCTCAGGTGTACTTTTTGCCGCATCAGATGAATATCAACCTGATGCAGCTAGTGCAGTTCACACATTTTGCCATGCGCTTCCTAATACATGGCATCAGATGGGTGTAATTTTAGCGGCAACGGATGCAATGAATTGGTTTGGTCAAGTTCTAAACTCATCTGCCCAAGAAATGACAAATGATCTTGGTGTATTGAAAGCGCCGTCCAAGACTTTATTTTTACCATATCTAGGCGGAGAAAGAACTCCACATAATGATGCTCAAATTCGTGCTTCATTTATAAATTTAGATCATAATGCAGATCGTCAAGCAATGATCCGTGCTGTAATTGAAGGGGTTGCATTTGCCTTTCGGGATTGCTTCGATGCTCTGAGCTCGACGGGGACTAAGATAAACCAATTAGTAGCTGTTGGCGGAGGTGCAAAGTCTGAATATTGGGTCCAAGCAATTGCTACAACGCTAGGTTTGCCAATAAGTATTCCCGTAGCCGGTGACTATGGAGGTGCATTTGGCGCTGCAAGGCTCGGTATGATAGCTTATGGTATTAATCGATATGATGTTGCTATTTCACCCAAGATTAAACACATAATTGAACCAGTTATGTCATTGCATGATGATTATCTATCTGCTTTAAAATCATATCGTGAAAC
>Ga0213868_10004519_pt1 | contig 12695 bp, 12 predicted proteins | sample PICome_9_FD_160087 | JGI IMG/M metagenome (GOLD analysis project Ga0213868, IMG submission 160087) | Coastal seawater microbial communities near Pivers Island, North Carolina, United States - PICO127 | ecosystem: Environmental > Aquatic > Marine > Coastal | place: USA: North Carolina...
ACGACGGGCAATCAAACCACCCCGCCAGCCGTGCGCCAAAAAATACTCTGCCGTTTCGCGGCCGATACCACTGCTGGCACCTGTGATGATGATTGATTTCATATCTCTTCGCTCCTCAGTTCAAGGGGGACGGCGGGGACTTCTAGGTCATCGACCCGCAATATCCCCTGCGGCCGCCCAAGACGGTTTCTTACGACCCAGCGCAATTGGGTCTCGGCCCGGGTAATCGCCACATAGGCCAAGCGCTTCCAAAGCGGCTGCCCTGCCTCGATCCGACCCATCCGCGAGGCGGCATAAATGTCGGGAGCAAAGACTTGTACCGTGTCCCATTGCGACCCTTGGGCTTTGTGGATCGTGACCGCCGCACCATGCAAAAACGTAGCCCCCATACGGGCGGCAAACGGAATGAACGGTTCAGCATCGCCTTCTTGTTCGATTTTCACAATCGAGGCAGCACTGACCTGCGGATCTTCTGCGCCCATCACGTGTAGACGCGAAAATCCCGGTTTGCGGCCAGGTCCCAAATAGATGACTTGCGCGCCTTTGATCAGGCCGCGCGCCTCTAGATCAAGGCGCTTTTTACGGTGTTTCAGCGGCAATTCAATCCCGTCACAGACCAATGGCTCGCCTGCCAACAACTCGTCGGCGGGCGCGTCAAAAGCGGCCCGAAACGCATGAATTAAACGAATACGTGTTGCATTGCGCCATACCAAACAAGGCGAACGCGCCATCAAATCCGCCTCGACCCTCTGGGCCATCACGACACGTTCATCAGTTTGAGAGGCTTCTTCTACCATCCGTTCAAACGCGTGAAAATCAAGCTGGGGATCGGCAAGCGCATGGGCCAAATCAAGGATCGGGTTGCCTGCATCTTGGCGATGAATACGGCTAAGTGTCAGAACACGCGGGGCTGGCAAAGTCTCAAACACCATGCCACCACTCGATTGCACTGGCGGCAACTGCGCGGGATCACCAAACAGAAGGAGTGTCGGGAAAATCTCTTGAAGGTCCTCAAACTGCTTTGCGTCCAACATCGAGCTTTCATCGACAAACCCGATGTCCAGCCCCTCTTCGCGGCGCTTCCAACCTGTAATAAAATCGCTGCCGCGCAATCCGGCCGCGGCAAGTGCTGCAGGGATCGATTTGTTGATTTGATAAGACGCAAAGGCGCGATCAAGTGCAATCTCTGTCAGCCCTTCAATGTCGGGCTTTTCACCCTGCCCCGCCAGCCATTCCGCGACCTTTTCATATTCGGGATCATAGACGGGCGTGTACAGAATGCGGTGGATCGTGGTCGCGGGGACACCGTGATTGCGCAGGACGCTAGCCGCTTTATTGGTAGGCGCCAGAATAGCCAAGGTGCGGCGATCCTTGCGTTTACGCCCTTCCCAGTCGCCAGAGATAATATCGACGCCTGCGTCTTCCAACGCGCGATAAAGCTTGGCCAGCAACATCGTTTTGCCCGACCCCGCCTTGCCGATTACGGCCAGAACAGATGGGCTATCCGATTGCGGCGGCTGCAGCAGACTATCGTCTAAATCAATGCCGGACTGGCGCAAGACAGCTGCGATATTATCCCAAGCCTCTGCTTGATCTTCCGAAAATGTAATGGTGGGTGCGTTCATGCGGTGACTGTATCTGGACCAACCAAGTGCTGCCAGCGCTATTGGCGTCTAGTCTTTGCCAATTGCATCCGAAGGCGCACTGTCATCACCTGACCATTGCGCGGGATGATGTCGCCGCGTGGCAACTTCGACCGTAGCGATAAGCATAGCTTCATCTAACTGCGCGCATAACAGCGGCATGTCATTGTGATCGGCAAATGACTGTAAGTCAGCCAGAACCTCGATGATCCAGTCGTTGCCCATGCGTGACCGTCGCTGGGAAACATTAATTATCCATTAACAATTGAAGGCAAAGACCGAAGGTGCATAAAAAAGGGCGCAGCCTTTTCTGACCGCGCCCAGCTTAGGAATAAAAATGCCTTAGCGGTTTTGCGACGCTTCCAAGGTATCCTCGAAAGTACGCAAACCCATCACTGGCGCTTGCACGAGTACCGCCATATTGCCGGGCTTATGCTCATTGCGTCGCATTTTCGTGTGCGCCTTGGGAATATCCGCCCAGTCAAAGCATTCGGACATGCACGGATCGAGGCGTTGCTCGCGCATCAAATTGTTGGCGGCACTGGCCTGCTTGAGATGGGCAAAATGGCTGCCTTGCAGGCGCTTTTGATGCATCCACATATACCGCACGTCGAAAGTGCAGTTAAAGCCTGTGGTGCCCGCACAAATCACGACCATGCCACCCTTTTTACAGACCAAAGATGACACAGGAAATGTCGCCTCGCCGGGGTGTTCAAAGACCATGTCTACGTTAACGCCTTTACCTGTGATCGCCCAAATCGCTTTGCCGAACTTGCGCGCCTCTTTCAGCCAAATATCATATTCGGGGGTGTTCACGGTAGGCAATTGGCCCCAGCAGCTAAAATCATTGCGGTTGATGACGCCCTTGGCACCCAACGACATAACAAACTCGCGCTTGCTTTCGTCGCTGATGACACCGATTGCGTTGGCACCAGCGGTATTGATCAACTGGATCGCATAAGAGCCCAGACCGCCAGATGCGCCCCATACCAGCACGTTCTGACCGGGCTTGAGGTCATGCGGTTCGTGACCGAACAACATCCGATATGCAGTCGCAAGTGTCAGCGTGTAGCAAGCACTTTCTTCCCATGTGAGGTGCTGTGGGCGCGGCATCAATTGCTGGGACTGCACGCATGTAAACTGCGCAAATGATCCGTCGGGTGTTTCATACCCCCAAATCCGCTGGCTTTCAGAAAACATCGGATCGCCACCATTGCATTCCTCGTCGTCGCCGTCGTCCTGATTGCAATGGATCACGACTTCATCGCCGACCTTCCAACGCTTGACCTTGTCACCAACGGCCCAAACGATGCCAGCGGCATCAGAACCTGCAATGTGAAAATCTGCCTTGTGTACGTCAAAAGGACTGATCGGCACGCCGAGGCCTGCCCAGACACCATTGTAATTCACACCAGCGGCCATAACCAACACCAAGACTTCGTTGCTATCGGGCTTGGGACAATCGACAACTTCCAACTGGAAGGCCTTATCAGGCTCTCCGTGGCGTTCACGGCGGATCGTCCATGCGTGCATCTGACCGGGAACGTAACCTAACGGAGGCATTTCGCCCATGTCATAAAGATCTTTTTCGGGCGCTGCATAAGTTGCCCCGTGGGCAGATTGGTCAAGGGCCATCTCGGTCTCCATCACTCAGTTTTCAAATTTCGCCGCACCGCAGAATCGATGCCGTTGGCAAATGGATACAAGATCGCAAAGTAACTTTGCAACCCATTATGGTCCAGTTTTGTAATTTAATTACCCTGCAACCGCAGCAATTTCGTCCGTTTTTGCTGCAACTGCATCAAAATGATGCGCTATCGAGTTCGCATAGAAGGTCAAGACAGCCCGCCCTTGGTCGGTGACACTGACGCCTGCATCTGATTCCACGACAAGACCACGGGCCGTCAAACGGCTCATCGCATCTTTCACGACCTCCCCTGACTTTCGGCGCGGGCAGGGCACACGGCGCTCATTCAACGATGCTAGCGACCGTGTCACAGCCGCTTCCAGATCTGGAATCAGGATTGGCTCACTGTTTAGAATGTGTCGGGACACTAACGGAACCGCCAGAACAGGGGTCACGTTGGCGATACGCTGCATCAGTTCATTCGCGATTGCATGCGTCAGGTCGCTGTCACCTTCAACATGGTACTTCGACAGTTCAAGCGGCTCTCCAAAGCTAACAGATGCCACGCCAAATCCGCGGAAACGCCGCGTCATGCGCAAAATGATGTGGCGTCCCACGCGTCTGAAAACAGCAAACATCGACGGCTTGAAACGGCGCGTTCCTGATTGATCGGCTTTGATCAGGATCGTATCCTCAAGCACGCGGTCATAGTTAATCGCGACCGGCACAAAGATCACTTCGCGTGCGGCAGGGTCAAAGTCTTCGACAATATAATTCAGCAAACCCATACGGGGCGGGGCAAGCAAACCGTTTAGACTTAGCCCGCCTTCGGGGAACACAGCTTGGCTCACGCCGCCACGTGTGGCCATCTGCACATAACGCGCAAGCACCTTGCGATACAGCGCGCCGCGCGATCTGCGCCGGATGAAATAGGCACCCATCGCCCGAATAACCGCCGACAACGGCCAGACCCGCGCCCATTCCCCGACTGCATAAGACAGCGCACCAGCGTTGGCCGCCAGATACGTTACCAACACATAGTCCATGTTACTGCGGTGGTTGATGACAAAGATTACGGCGGCATCTGGATCGATTTTCTCAAGGCGCTTACGGTCAAATGTACCCAGCTTGATCCGGTAGAGCGACTTTGAAAGCCAGCGCGCCAGCCGGATACCAACACCGAAGTAAGCAGTCGCCGAAAACGATGGGACAATTTCGCGAGCATAGCGACGCGCCTGCTCGAACGCTACGTTCTCGGGGATCTTCTCGCTGCGGGCATGTTCAACAATCGCCTGCGTGACTTGCGGGTCATAAAGCAGGCGTTGGATCATGTCATAACGCAATGCCAACTTGAACGGTTCAATCGGGCGCTGCAGCCGCTTGTTGACCTTTGCAATCACCCGCTCTGCACGTTTACGGAAAAACCACCGCACAGACGGGAATAAGAAGTGGGACGCAAAAGTGACCCCTGCAAACAGGAGAATCAAAACAAAAACCCAGACGGGCATAGAGACAGTTTGCGTCATCTCATGAACGTGACAGGGAACGCGGGGAAGGTAAATCCCGTCATGCCGCAACGCAGCGAATTGACAGCGCCACAAAATGTCCGATAAACACCTCCATGAGTAATTAAATTACCCAAATTGATTCAGGAGTACCCCGTATGTCGCAACCGCAGAAAGATCGCCCTTGGCTGTTTCGGACATATGCAGGTCACTCTACCGCGAAAGCATCGAATGCGCTGTATCGCGGCAACCTTGCCAAGGGCCAAACCGGACTCTCGGTTGCCTTCGATCTGCCAACGCAAACGGGATATGACAGCGATCATATCTTGGCGAAAGGCGAGGTCGGCAAAGTTGGTGTGCCTGTTAACCACTTGGGCGATATGCGCGCCTTGTTTGACGATATTCCGCTCGATCAGATGAACACGTCTATGACGATCAACGCGACCGCCCCTTGGTTGCTGTCGCTTTATATCGCCGTGGCCGAAGAACAAGGTGCCGACATCAGCGCACTGCAAGGCACCGTGCAAAACGACATCATCAAGGAATACCTGTCGCGCGGCACTTACATCTGCCCGCCAGAACCATCGCTTCGCATGATCACGGACGTCGCCGCCTACACCCGTGAACACCTGCCCAAATGGAACCCGATGAACGTGTGTTCCTATCACTTGCAAGAAGCCGGAGCGACACCCGAGGAAGAACTCGCCTTTGCATTGGCCACCGCCACCGCCGTTCTAGACGATCTGAAAGGCAAAGTACCCGCCGAACATTTCCCCGCGATGGTGGGTCGCATTTCGTTTTTCGTAAATGCCGGAATTCGGTTCGTGACTGAGTTGTGCAAAATGCGCGCATTCGTAGAGCTTTGGGACGAGATTTGCGCAACACGCTATAATGTCGAAGACGCGAAATATCGCCGCTTCCGGTATGGCGTACAGGTTAATTCGCTTGGATTGACCGAACAGCAACCCGAAAATAACGTCTACCGTATTCTGCTGGAAACGCTTGCTGTGACGCTTTCGAAAAATGCCCGTGCGCGCGCAGTGCAATTGCCTGCATGGAACGAAGCATTGGGGTTGCCCCGCCCTTGGGACCAGCAATGGTCACTGCGGATGCAACAAATTCTGGCTTATGAAACAGACCTTTTGGAATTTGACGATCTATTCGACGGAAACCCCGCAATTGACCGCAAAGTAAATGAACTCAAAGAAGGGGCGCGTGCTGAATTGGCGCAGATCGACGGCATGGGTGGCGCAGTAGGCGCGATTGCTTATATGAAATCCCGTCTTGTCGAAAGTAACGCAGCGCGCATCGGCGGTATTGAACGCGGTGACACAATCGTTGTTGGCGTGAACAAGTGGCAAGCGGGCGAACCTTCACCGCTGACAGCTGGCGACGACGCAATCATGATTGCCGATCCGCAAGCCGAAGCCGATCAGCTGAACCGTTTATCCAAATGGAAATCGGCACGCGATGACAATGCCGTTCAAGCAGCACTTGGTGCCCTGCGTGCAGCCGCAAAAGACGGCAGCAACGTTATGCCGCCATCAATTCTATGTGCGCGCGCAGGTGTCACAACAGGCGAATGGTCGGACGTGATCCGCAGTGTTTTCGGGCAATACCGCGCGCCAACTGGCGTCAGCAGCAATCAGTCAAACCGGACCGAAGGGCTAGAGGAGTTGCGCGAACAGGTCGATCTGGTCAGTGCAGCCTTGGGTCGTCGCCTCAAGTTCCTTGTCGGAAAGCCGGGGTTGGATGGCCATTCCAACGGGGCAGAGCAAATCGCAACCCGTGCGCGTGATTGCGGAATGGATATTGACTACGAAGGTATTCGGCTAACCCCCGAAGAAATCGTGAGTGCGGCCCAGAATGGCGATGTGCATGTTATTGGCCTGTCCATTCTGTCCGGCTCGCATATTCCACTCGTGCGCGATGTCATGGCGCGTTTGAATACCGCTGGTATCACCCATATTCCGGTGATTGCAGGCGGTATTATTCCCGAAGACGACGCGCGTGAATTGCGCGCCATGGGTGTAGCGAAAGTCTACACGCCGAAGGATTTCGAATTGAATAAGATCATGGCAGATATCGTTACATTGGTTGATCCGCGCTCTGTTGCGGCAGAATAGTCGGCGATTTTTTACGCTTTAGTATAGGTGCTTCACTTTGAGGGTGTCCCTCGTAAAAACTGCTGCTATTGCCTGTTCCCAAAAACGGGAGAATACGATCATGAAATTTGAACTCAAAAATATGTCGAGAAAAGAGTTGGAAAAACTCAAGCTGAATGTCGAAAAGGCACTCGCGAAACTATCTGCCGCAGACAAAAAGGCCGCACTTCTCGCTGCCGAAAAAGCCGCAGCAGCGCATGGTTTTTCGCTGGCCGAAATCACTGGCGAGGCGGCACCGCGCAAAGCCAAGACAGGTCCCAAAAAGATCTCCGCGCCAAAATACCAGAACCCTTCGGACGCCGCACAGACATGGACCGGCAAAGGACGCCAACCTGACTGGTTCAAAGGTGCAATTGCCGCGGGCATTACACCTGACGCGATGGAAATCTAGGTTTCACCTTTGCGGCGATGTGACATAAACTGGGCCTCTTACATATCGGAGGCCCAACTATGACTATCCATATCGGCGCAGAAAAAGGCGATATCGCCCCAACCGTCCTAATGCCCGGCGATCCTTATCGCGCGAAATGGGCCGCAGAGACTTTTCTCAAAGACGCGCGCTGCATCAACGAAGTGCGCGGCATGCTGGGCTTTACCGGCACTTGGAATGGCCATCCGGTCACGATCCAAGGCTCTGGAATGGGCATGCCGTCCTTATCCATCTACGCCAATGAATTGATCCAAGACTATGACGTGCAAACGCTGATCCGCATTGGGTCCTGCGGCGGCATGCAAGATCACGTCGGCATCCGCGATGTGATCCTCGCGATGACAGCATCCACGCTATCCACACCGTCACGCGGTATTTTCAAAGAACTGAATTTTGCGCCCTGCGCGGACTATGGGTTGCTTTCCGCGGCCCACGACGCCGCAAAGGCAAAAGGCGTGCCAACCCATGTGGGCGGCATTTATTCTTCGGACGTGTTTTACGACGAACGCCCCGATCTGAACGAACAGATGATCCGCCACGGAATTTTGGGCGTCGAGATGGAAGCGGCAGAGCTATATAACCTCGCCGCCCGCCACGGTCGCCGCGCCTTGGCTGTACTGACGGTCAGCGACCACCTGATCACGCACGAAGCCCTGCCTGCAGAAGATCGCGAACGGTCCTTTGGTGATATGGTCGAAATCGCTTTGACGGCGGCTTTCAAATGAAACAGCGCAAGTTAGGAGACGCTGGTCCGCATGTTGGCGCATTGGGTCTGGGATGCATGTCATTTGGCGGGCTGACAGGCCCCACGAATGAAGCCGACAGCTTTGCCGTTCTCGACAAAGCTTGGGACATGGGCATGACCCATTTTGACACGGCGAACATCTACGGCCCTTACACTTCAGAAGAAGTCATGGGTCGTTGGCTCGCTTCGCGCGGTCACAAGCCAAGCATCGCCACCAAGGCCAGTATCACGCGCGATGGCAAACACCCCGTCAGCAACGATCCTGCCTATCTCGAAGCTGAGTTGGAAGGATCATTCAAACGCCTTGGCGTTGACTACGTTGACCTGTTCTACATCCACCGCCGCGAACCCGCAGTTCCCGTAGAAGATGTCGCAGGCTTTATGGGCCGGATGATTGAGGCTGGAAAAATCGGCGGCTGGGGCATGTCAGAGATATCCCCAACAACGCTGCGCCGTGGGCATGCGGTAACGCCTGTCAGCGCGGTGCAAAATGAGTATTCACTTTGGACCAGGCTGCCAGAATTGGGATTATTGCAAGAATGCGGGCGTCTGGGCGTCTCCTTTGTCGCGTTCTCGCCTTTGGCACGTGGCGTTTTTGGGCGCAGCGTGATCGACCCAAACCACCCCGATTTTGGCGCGTTCCGGTTAGAGATGCCGCGGTTCCAAGCCCCCAATTGGGCGCAAAACAGATCCCGTGCGCAGGCGTTCCAGACACTCGCCGCAGAATACGGACACAGCGCTCCTGCTTTGGCGCTAGCTTGGCTTTTGGCGCAAGGCGATCATGTGATCCCTATTCCGGGCAGCCGCACGGCAGCGCACGTCGGCGATTGGGAGGGTGCGGATCAAATCGACATGACACCTGACCTGGTCGCCAAGATCGACGCTATCTTGCCCGTCGGATGGGCATGGGGTGATCGCTATAGCGAAGGGCAATCGAAAGCACCTGAACGCTATTGCTAAACGCAGAACGCCGCCCTCATCGGGGCGGCGTTTTTCATTCCATTAGTAAGATCTAAACGACCCGTTCAACCATCATACCTTTGATGTGCGAAATCGCGGCAGCAGGGTTCAGACCCTTCGGGCACGTCTTAGCACAGTTCATAATGGTGTGGCAGCGGTACAGCTTGAACGGATCTTCCAACTCGTCCAAACGCTCGCCTGTTGCCTCATCGCGGCTGTCGATAATCCAACGGTAAGCATGCAACAAAGCGGCTGGTCCAAGGTACCGATCGCCATTCCACCAGTATGATGGGCAGGACGTGGAACAACACGCGCACATCACGCATTCGTAAAGACCATCCAGCTTTTTGCGGTCATCAATCGACTGCTTCCACTCTTTGGCGGGGCGGTTTGTTTTCGTCTCAAGCCACGGCATTACAGATGCATGCTGGGCGTAGAAGTGGGTCAGATCAGGGATCAAGTCCTTGATGACAGGCATGTGCGGCAGCGGATAAATCTTCACGTCGCCTTTGACTTCATCCATGCCGTAAATACAGGCCAGCGTATTGATCCCGTCGATGTTCATCGCGCACGATCCGCAAATCCCTTCACGGCAAGAGCGACGGAATGTCAGCGTTGGGTCAGTCTCGTTTTTGATCTTGATCAGCGCGTCCAAAATCATCGGACCACAGCTATCCATATCGACAAAATAGGTATCCAGCTGCGGGTTTTTGCCATCATCCGGATTCCAGCGATAGACTTGAACCTTACGTAGGTTGGTCGCGCCCTCTGGCTTTGGCCAGGTCTTGCCCACGTTCATGCGGGAATTCTTTGGAAGTGTCAGTTGTACCATATTCTTCTCTTTTCTCGCGTAGCTTAAATATCGCGCAAACGCGCAGGCCGGATCGGGAGTTCACCGGTCAAATTCATCACACAGCTTTCGTAGACAGCCAAAGGATCGCGACCCATGATCGCATCTGTGCTAATTCCAAGGCTCGCGCCACCAAACACGCCCGTTTGGTTGCTCACACCCATCGTCAGACCGATCTCTGGCCCCTGTGCGGCGCGCGCGCGTTCTTCGCAGCGATCTGCGGCGCGCTCTGGGGTCATTGGCGCGCAGGCTGCAAGGCCTGACGCGCAAAGAGCTATGAAACCGATCCGCCGCATTAGAACGTCCGTTCTTTCGGGGCAATCTTCGCCTCTGAAATTCCGCCTTCGGCCTCTGTGGTCAGGCCTTTGGTGATAACGGGGCGGTAGCTCAGCTTAACCTTGGCACCATCAACATGGCTGATCGTATGCACCCGCCAGTTTTCATCATCACGGGTCGAATAATCCTCGTGGGCATGCGCGCCGCGGCTTTCTTTGCGCGCTTCGGCACCGACAATCGTAGCCAGTGCGTTTGGCATCAGGTTGGTCAGTTCCAGCGTTTCCATCAGGTCGCTGTTCCAGACCATGCTGCGGTCGGTGACGAACAGATCATCCATTTTGCCGGCAATCTTGGTCATCTTTTCGACGCCTTCGGCCAGCGTTTTATCGGTGCGGAATACCGCCGCATCAGCCTGCATCGCCTGTTGCATTTCCAACCGCAATTCTGGTGTGCCGACGCTGCCTTTGGCGTGACGCAAGCCGTCGAAACGGTCAAAGCACGCATCAACCGACGCTTGGTTCAATGTCGGGTTGGGGGCTTTGCGGTCCACAACTTCGCCAGCACGGATCGCGGCCGCACGGCCAAAGACCACAAGGTCGATCAAGCTGTTGGATCCAAGACGGTTCGCACCATGCACAGAGGCACAGCCGGCTTCGCCCACAGCCATCAGGCCGGGAACAATTGCGGTCGGGTCTTTCTTGGTCGGGTTCAGAACCTCACCATGATAATTCGTCGGAATACCGCCCATGTTGTAATGCACAGTTGGCAGCACAGGGATCGCTTCCTTTGTCACATCAACGCCTGCGAAAATGCGCGCGCTTTCCGAGATACCAGGCAGACGTTCGGCCAATGCCTCTTTGGGGAGGTGGTTCAGGTTCAGGCTGATATGGTCGCCGTTGGCACCCACACCGCGGCCTTCACGGATTTCCATCGTCATGCAGCGACTGACATAGTCACGCGGGGCAAGGTCTTTGTAATTCGGCGCATAGCGCTCCATAAAGCGTTCGCCTTCGGAGTTGGTCAGATAACCACCTTCGCCGCGCGCACCCTCAGTAATCAGACAGCCAGCGCCGTAAATACCGGTTGGGTGGAATTGCACGAATTCCATATCCTGCAATGGCAGACCCTGACGGGCCACCATGCCGCCGCCATCACCCGTGCAAGTGTGCGCGGACGTGGCAGAGAAATAGGCGCGGCCATAGCCACCCGTCGCCAGAACCACAGTTTTCGCGTTGAAGACGTGCATCGTGCCGTCGTCAAGTTTCCATGCGATCACGCCTTGGCAAACACCGTCTTCGGACATGATCAGATCAAGCGCGAAATATTCAATATAGAACTCGGCCTGTTGCTTGAGCGACTGGCCATAAAGCGTGTGTAGGATCGCGTGGCCGGTCCGGTCGGCTGCGGCACAAGTACGTTGCACGGGCGGGCCTTCACCGAATTCGGTTGTGTGACCACCAAAGGGGCGCTGATAAATTTTGCCCTCTTCGGTGCGCGAGAACGGCACGCCGTAATGCTCTAGCTCGTAAACCGCTTTGGGGGCTTCACGGGCCAGATACTCCATCGCGTCGGTATCACCCAACCAGTCAGAGCCTTTAACCGTGTCATACATGTGCCACTGCCAGCTATCCGGTCCCATGTTGCCAAGGGACGCCGCGATGCCGCCTTGTGCAGCAACAGTGTGCGAGCGTGTCGGGAAAACCTTTGTGATACAGGCCGTGCGCAGCCCTTGTTCAGCAAGGCCCAGCGTCGCGCGCAGACCAGCACCACCAGCGCCTACAACAATTGCGTCATAGGTGTGGGTTTCATATTCATATGCAGCCATAAAAAGTGCTCCGCGGGAATTAAAGGGCGATACGGACGATTGCGAAAATCGCAAATGCCGCCGCACCGTAGGACAGGCAGATCATGCCGATGATCGCCACTTTGCGGGCGAAACCATGAACATAGTCTTCGATCAGTGTTTGGACACCACCACGAAAGTGGTAAAAGCCAACCAGCATCGTCAAAGCTGCCACGACGGCGGGGAATGGACGTTGGTAATAGGCAATCACCTCTTCATAGGACGACCCAAGGATCGACCCGAAGGTGAAAACAAACATTGGAATTAGCAGCAGCAGCGCCACAGAGGACACCATCATTTGCCAGTGATGTTCGGTTCCAGTTTTCGCAGAACCCATGCCAACGGCGCGTTTGCGGTCAGTTAAGAATGCCATGATGTTGTTCCTTATGTCGCGATGACAGTGAAGATGGTCAGCAGCACCGCCAAAACCATCATCATTTGCGCAGCCATTTCTGACTTGTCGACGTCCAGCATACGGCCACTGTCCCACACAAGGTGACGCAAACCGCCAAGCGTGTGATACCAAAGGCCCAGCACCGACAGCGTCATAATCAAATCACCGAACCAGCTGGTGATAAATCCGTTCGCGGTCGCAAATGCCTCTGGTCCAGATGCGACGGCGACGAACCACCAAACAATCCACACTGCCGC
>Ga0213868_10004520_pt1 | contig 12695 bp, 23 predicted proteins | sample PICome_9_FD_160087 | JGI IMG/M metagenome (GOLD analysis project Ga0213868, IMG submission 160087) | Coastal seawater microbial communities near Pivers Island, North Carolina, United States - PICO127 | ecosystem: Environmental > Aquatic > Marine > Coastal | place: USA: North Carolina...
AGGCGGCGAAACTAACCTTGGTGTAACCAAAAGAGTTTATGAAGAGTGGGGTGGAACTAAAGACATGAAGGATTTGCTTGTCGAAGATGTTGCTCCTATCTATGAGAAAAACTATTGGGGGCGACTAAAATGTGATGATATTCCATCAGGGCTTGACCTCTGCGTATTCGATTTCGGAGTAAACGCTGGTACAGGCCGCAGTGCAAAGTATTTGCAGACAATGATTGGAACAGTTGCAGATGGTGGCATCGGCCCCAATACACTAAAAACACTTGGTGAGTATATTGATGAACATGGTCTTGAAACAACTATTAAGAACTTTCAAGAAGCCCGTCAGGCATACTATGAAAAACTGAAAACCTTTGAAACATTCGGTAGAGGATGGACTCGTAGGGTAAACGAAACTACACAATCTGCTCTAAAAATGTGTTGACAAAACGGCTATTTTTTAGTATTATATAACAGTTGGGGGTTGTTGAACTCTTCTCTCTCAAACTCTCTCACTCCCCCCAACACAGAAATCCCCTGAGAAATCAGGGGATTTTTTTTGAAAAAGCTATTGACAAATGTGGTTTGTTTTGATAGCATATAAGAGTAATAAGAAAGGTGATTCGTATGAATTATATTGAAGTTATCGGTGGAAACAAGTTTCAGAAACATACTGCTGAAGTAGTTGTTGGACAGATGATTCAAGCTCTTATGCCTAGAATAAGAACATTAGAGATTACAGTCAACATCAAGAAACTAACAGGTGATGCTGTTGGTTGGTGTATGATGGAAGATACTAATCGTGAATTTACGATTGACGTTCACAACAAACTGACACTGAAAGATTTTGTGACTACTATCTGTCACGAGATGGTTCATGTTAAACAGTACGCCCGTAAAGAGACTTGTGGTTATGGTAAGAAGTGGAAGGGTAAGAAGATTGCCCCTAAGACTGCTTACTATGATTTACCTTGGGAAAAGGAAGCGTACAAACTGCAAGACAATCTTGCACAACTAGTATGGGATGCAGATGTACTCTAAAGAAATAAGAAATAGGATTAAGTTATCAATAGCCGCATATGCATATGAGTTTCTAGGCGACAGTATTATGACAGATCATCAATATGATGAATTAAGTTTGGAGATAAATCCAAATGAGAAAACTGGTAATGAAAAGATGGATAATTTTTTCAAGACACAGTTTGAACCATGTACAGGAATGTGGATTAGAAAGCATCCAGAGATAAAAAGGTTAGATTACCTGTACAAAAAATACTATAAAACTACTTGACAAAGTGTTGACAGTCTGTTATAGTAGCTATGTAAGATGAAAAAGAGAGGAATATATTATGGGTAAATTAAAAGGTTACATTATGGATATCGAAGAGGATGTCTATGCAATTGAAGGTTTGGAAGAGAAGATTTCTGAATCAGAAGATATTTCAGAGGTGCAGACTTTTGTAGTTGATGCACTTCAATTGAAAACCTCATTTGACATTGAGATTGCCAAGGATGCAGTCTCTAGTATGTGGAATGAAGGTTGGGCCTATTATCAGTAAGAGAGGATTATATTATGACACAAGTTGCAGTTATTCACACAGCGTTTGAAGATTCACCACGAACAGTTGCGTTTGTTGAAGTGGGTGAACGGATTGGTACGGAAGCTCTTGAGTATGCGTATCGTTGGACACAAAATATCTTTGATAGTTGGTCATTGAAGATGCCTGAAGATGGTAACGATGATGTTACTGTTATGGGTGAGATTGTTAATGGTATGGGTTTGCGCTCCACTTCAGTTGGTGATCAGATTTTAATGGGTACTACAAAATATAAAGTTGCTCCCTGTGGTTTTGAAGAAGTTTAGTATATTGTTGACTATGTTTGCACTATCTGGTTGTGTATCAACGCCCGAGTTGGTGATTGAAATATACCAGAAGTGTAAATATAGGAATGATTGTATTGGTGATAGAATAGGAGAAATGTTAAATGTTGGGTAAAACTACAACGGCTCTTCTTATCGTATCTCTTGGTGGGTGCCATCCAGCGTTTGCAGAAGCACCTTGTGAGTACGATAAGACAGTAGAGACTAATTGGACACAACAAATCGAAAAGACTTCTAATATAGACAAGAAGGTTTTTCCATATGTTGACGATACCAGAAAATGTGTTATGACTATGGATGTAACGATTGAAGGTACTACATATCCCACTGATGGTAACTATGTTTTTGGGCCTGACATGACAGAAAATGACGCTTGTGAACAAGCGACTATCAAGGCAAAGAAAAAAGTAATCGGTGAGGTTTCACCAGAAGTTCTGACAGCAAGAACAGAAATGAACTGTTCTACTAAAGAAGAATTACCTGTTCATGCGGCCGCACCACAACCAGAAGTGACTATTACTGAGAGTTCGCCCGTAATTACAGAACGTATTATTAATGAACCAGTGGTTACTGAAAGAATTATTTCTAGAAAAATTGTTGACGTAACGCCATCTACTGTGGTACAGTATATACCTAATAGAAATAAAGGTATTACTATTGGAGGCATAACACTCACTTTCGACCCACACAGTAACAAACGTGGTAAGTGTTATGCAAACTGGCAAACTGGTGGAACGGACTGTTACTAATGTTCAAGTTGATTATAGGAATTATATTGGGTATTGTGTTGATTACATACTATCCACAAATCGGTTCAGTATTAGGTGACTTGTTTACCGAATCTGGAATGCGTGATGATCTAGTGAAACTTTTAGAAGGGATATAACATGAATAAGATCATATTGCTTGGATGCACTGCACTACTTGGTGCTTGTAGTTCAACAAAAACTGTGGAGACATTGACAAATGTTCCACCAAACAGTATCGTAGACAAAAAGGTATACGAATACAAAGCACAGGCTGTAGTCGACCAGATTGAGGTTATGCCTGAGTGGTTTTTGAAACCACCAACTAGTGAGACTTCAATCTATTCAGTAGGAACTGCTGTCTCACCTGACTTGCAACTTACTGTAGATATTGCAGTACTGAATGCAAAGACAACTCTTGCAGACCGTATCAATGGTAGGGTTCGTTCTCAAACCAAAACCTTTATTGCAAAGATTGGTTCTGAAGAAACAGACACTTCTATCTTGTCAGAAGTTGAGAAGGCGACAAAGAATATCATCTCTGATGTAGATGTTGCTGGTTACAAGGTTTCTGAGAGTTCAGTGGTTGCAAACGGTACACAGTATCGTGCATATGTTTTATTGGAGTATTCTGATAAGGAGGCGAATAAGATTATTATGAACCGACTTAGAAAAGATAGGATGCTCTTATCAAAGATACGTTCAACCAAGGCTTGGAAAGAACTTGATGAGTCTGTAAATGAACAACACAATAATGATTCACAAGAATCACTAACCAATATGGAGATACTTACAAGTGATTAAAGAACTGATGTTGTCTTTCCTATCTATCGCCGCAGAACCATCTTTTGCAGATGATGTGACGATACCACAAGGAAACGATTTCGCTGTCGAAGAGGCGATTTGCCTCGCCGACAACGTATATCACGAAGCACGAAATCAACCAACTGCTGGACAGATGGCGGTTATCTCCGTGACTGTAAATCGTGTAAATGACCCTCGTTTTCCTAACACTATCTGTGAGGTAGTGAAGGAAGGGCCACATCGACCAACTTGGAAAGGTACTGGCGAAATGATACCTGTAAGGCATCGTTGCCAGTTCTCTTGGTATTGTGATGGAAAGTCTGATAGGATACATGATACAGAAACTTGGAATAACATATATCTATTGACAAAAGGTATTGTTTCTGGTACACTACAAATACTGGATATTACAGAGGGTGCAACACACTATCATGCAGACTATGTATCACCAGCGTGGGCAAAGACAAAGACTAAAACAATAGAGATTGAAGATCATATCTTTTATCGGTGGGAGCGAGTAGAATGAATTTATTTTGGTTAGATGAAGACCCTTTCAAATCTATTGAATACCACTGTGACAAACACATTGTAAAGATGCCAACAGAGTACAAACAAATGCTCTGTACGGCACATCGTGTTTTGGACGGTACAGAGTATATTGATAGAACTAAAAGTGGTGCAAGAATCAAACGATGGAAACACCCAGACAGAACGATGGAGAAAATATTATTCAAGGCTTCTCATGTCAATCATCCTACTAACAAGTGGGTTCGTATGTGTCGTGAGAACTATTCTATGATGTTTACTTATTACATACTATGTTGTAATGAGTATGAACATCGTTATAATAAAATACATGGTGCAAAAGATTATTGGGATATGTTGCGTGAACCACCAAAGAATATGCCATCTAGTATTATGGGGCATACACCTGTACCACAGGCGATGAAACAGTTTCCAGAATGTATGGTGAAAGATGATAGTGTTCAGGCATATCGCAACTTTTACAATGTTGCCAAGAGGCGTTTTGCCACTTGGAAGGAAAGAGAAAGGCCTTATTGGTATGAAAGTAACCGATTACGAGTTGCCTGATTTGAGGGCAAAGATTGGTGCATTGCAATCAGAAAACAATCTCTTGAGGGAAGACCTCAAAAATATGACAGCCGCTTACTATGGACTCCTAAATAGGATCAAAGAACTAAGTGAAGAGAAAATAGATAATGCCAACATATAGATTTAAAAATAATGATACAGGTGAGGAGTTTGATGATTTTATCAGCAACTCTCGTAGAGAAGAACTCTTAGAAAAAAATCCTCACATATCTCAGGTGCCATTACCATTTGGAATTGTTTCAACAACAGGTTCAATTGATAGTAAAACTGACGGTGGTTGGAAAGAGGTTCTTAATAAAGTTACTGATGCCCACCCAGATAGTCCACTTGCAGATAGATATGCAAGAAAGTCTATTAAGGATGTTAAGACTAAACAGGTGGTAGATAAACATCGACATAAATGGAGAAGCAATTAATGGCCAAAGCAAAAGACATTCGTATTGATAATATGGTAACAGTTAGTCCTGTTACTGATAATCAAAAACGTGCCTTTCAAGAATATAAGAATGATAAGAATCTTTTCTTGTACGGTGCGGCTGGTACAGGTAAAACATTTATTACGTTATATCTTGCAATGCAAGAAGTGTTGAAAAATGAAACAAAGTTTGATTGTGTTTATATTGTTCGTAGTGCAGTTCCAACTCGTGAGATTGGATTCTTGCCGGGCGATGAAGAAGATAAGACAGCACTGTTCCAAGTTCCTTATCAGAACATGGTGAAGTTTATGTTTGAACAACCCAATGAACAAGCGTTTAGTATGTTATATGACAGACTAAAGAATCAAGGTTCACTAATGTTCTTGACAACTTCCTTTTTGCGTGGTATAACATTAGACAATGCAATCATCATTGTGGATGAGGCACAGAATTTGACATTCCATGAACTGGATACAATCATTACTCGTGTGGGTATGGATTCAAAAATTATGTTCTGTGGTGATTTCTTCCAGAGTGATTTGCAGAAGAGTATTGATAAGGCTGGAATGCAACACTTTATGAAAATTCTAAGGGGTATGGATTCCTTTGCAAATATTGAATTTACACTTGGCGACATTGTTCGTTCTGGTATGGTTAAAGAATACCTTATCAGTAAGATTAAAACGGAAGGTGATGAGTAATGGGTAAAAAGAAATCAAGGGCGCATCAGACTTCCAAAGGGGAACGCCGATGTGTCGCACGAGATATTGTGAAAGCAACTCGTAGAGATTATATGCAAAGTGACAAGAGGATTACAAATCAACTTGCCGCATTTCTAAGGGGCAAGAATGTCATGTTGACAATTCCAAACCCAAATAAGAATGAAACGAATAAAAGGTTTATTCGTGTTCCAGCCGCTGAACAGTGGCGCCGTGGTGGCAAATCAAATAAAGGAGTATAGATTATGGAAGTAATAGCAATTATTGCCGCAATGGCAGCAGGCGCACATTATCTTAATAAAGATGATGTGTCAGATAATGTAGTTCACAGTTCGCAAACTACAGCAGAAATTTCAAGGTTTCAGACAGATATATACAACGAACTAAATCTGGCAAGCATTGATTGGAGCAAAGCAGGCAATTCTATTGTAGGCGATTCAAGTGAGAATGGCATACAGTGGGTTTTTATTACTAACTAATTGAAGGACTATATTATGTTTAATCATGTACCAGTGGAGATACCAGAGGTATCTACTAAGACTATCAACAAGAAGCGTTTCTATGACACTCCTACAGGGTTCTATCCCTCTATTACAACAGTATTAGGTGTTCGTAAAGAAAAGCAAGAAGGACTGCGTTTATGGCGTGAACGTGTGGGCAACGATGTTGCGAATCACATCATGCGTACTGCGGCAGGCCGTGGAACTGCTGTTCACCATATGTGTGAGGACTTCCTTAACAATAAAGAGGTTATCCAAGAAGAACAAAAGTTCCTACCTTGGTGTTTGTTCTCACAACTAAAACCCACGTTAGAAAAAAGTATAAATAATATTTTCGCACAAGAATGTGGATTGTGGAGTGAGAAATATCGACTTGCTGGGCGAGTGGATTGTATCGCTGAATGGAATGGTGTTCCTTCTATTATTGACTTCAAGACTTCACGTTCTGAACGAAAAGATGATTACAATTTTGAATATTATATGCAGGCATCAGCCTATGCAGAAATGTTTGAAGAACGAACAGGAATTGAAATCAATCAGATTGTAATTCTTGTTGTAACAGAAGATGGACTAGTTCAAGAGTTTGTTAAAGAGAAGCACGAATATCTGCAACCTCTTATTGAAACCATTGATATGTTCACAGAACAATGGGAAAAAGAAAATGAAGAAGTTGATGAAAGTCCTGCCTTTATCGGTGCTCCTGTTTAGTAGCGCTGTTTTAGCAGAACCGAAAGATTTAGAAAAGCAAACACCACCTCAAGTATTTACCTCTGACAAACCAGTTACTTGTACTACTGATGAATATGATGTAGTCAAACAAAACTTCTTGGAATCACATGGAGAAGTTGGTTTTATGAGATATATAAGTGACAGTAAAACTGGTGTTGAAATAATTGGCAATCCTGATACTGGTACTATCAGTATCTTGGAGTTTATACCATCAAACAAGTATACTTGCTTTATTTCTGTGGGAAAAGAACTACAGGTAAACAGTAACGTATTTGAACAGGTAAAACGAGGCATAGAAACTAAACTTTCTATAGTAAAACTTCTTGACAATTGAAACCCCCTATGGTATAAATAATATACAGTTTGTTGATACAAACCGAATACTAGACAGGACGCCGGGGCAGTACCGGCCGCCTCCACCATAAGGACACTGATATGTGGATATATAAATGTGATGCTGGTACATATACCGAAGATAGTTTTACTAAACTTCTTTATGTAATATTTGCACACAGATTTAGTCACCTGTTAAAAGGTGAAGGTTTTAGAGATTAGTGTCTTTATGATGGGGGCGAAACAGGATCGACTGATAGGGATAGGTAAGAGTAGAGCTGTGGGATGGATGCCTAATAGTCCAAAAAAACTAAACGCAAACGATAACTTTGCACCTCAAGATTTTGCTCTAGCAGCATAATCGGATAGGGTTTCGGTAGGTTTCCTAGTAACAGAATAACCTACCACTTAATTATGGAGTTAGTATGTACAGAGTGACAGGATATTTTAGAGAACAAAAGGTAGTCAGATACTTCACTGATGTATATGACGCTATTGATTTCAAAGATATGGTTGATGCAAACTATCCTCTGAAAGTGACGTTTGAAAAAGGAGTATATCCAGTGAGAAGTTTTATTGTAGACAGTTGGAATGCTGTTATGAATTCGGAGTACAATCCACTTAGTGCGATTCCACACACTGGTACTAGACATATGATTATGCAAGTACTAGCGTGGATGTGGGTGATTGTATTCACAGTAGTGACAGGTACATGGGCATGGGTTGGTATTAATATCGTTGTCCATACTCTATTACTTGGTGCTATTGTGGTTACTGTTGCAACATTTGAAACCGCCAAACGTAAACCAGAATTTTTTGGTGGATTTGGTAGGGCACAAGGTGGTGAACACGAATAGGGTGATGCCTTAATACATCCACACAGACCAACGGTTAGTCTGTAAACGATGCACCCAGCATTTATACACTGGCTCTGCTTTATTAGATGGGGGGAAGAGTATTCCTTTCGCTTCCCCTCATCACTTTACAGGAGTAGATTATGAATCTAGAAGAACTAGCAGTGATGACACCAAAGAAGTTTGCAATCAAGATTGAAGAGATTGTAAAAGAAGGACTTGGACAAACTACATATATGGACGCTATCCTAGACTATTGCGAAAGAAACCAAATGGAGCCAGATACAGTTGCTCCACTTATCTCAAAACCCCTCAAGGAAAAAATAGAGGCCGATGCAAGAGAACTAAACTTTCTTCCAAGAGTTGCAACATTACCAATCTAAGGAGTTGTTATGGAAGCATGGGAAGCCTATCAGATGTATCTTGGTCTAAAATTGCATTTCACAACAGATTATGATTACACTAGGTATGGGGGTAAAACTTCAGCCACTAAGGCATCTTTCCTCAAAAGAAAGGATAGATATTTTTTCGCCAGAGTTGCAAAAAAGTATGATGATAAAACCCTAGAGTATTATGTTTCAAATTTTATTAAATCACCAAAGGGGTGGTTAGGAGATTTCAAAGAAGAAAACTATCTGGATTGGTCTAAAAACAAACAATCATTGACATATAATTTTCTTACAGATATGTCATTTTTATTTTCGATTGTAGACGATTTTAATTCAATTTTCTCTTGCCAAAACGGCCAACATCCAGTATTATTAAAGAACTTCCTCGCCAAGAGGATATCAGTTGAAACGATGGTAATCCTACAGGGGTTACTGAACTATGTCAGAAAATGGGATAAGGAATTAGAAGATGATTTAGTATGGCCTGATAGTAGACGTTTAATCGTCAAGTATGGTGCATTTCTTGATTATGATAAAGAGAAATGTAAAACGAAACTTCTTAAACTGACTAAGGAGACTTTCTGATGAAACAGGAAGAACTAGTAAGGGAAAGAGATTTTTACAGAGCAAAACTCAAAGAAGAGAAGTCTCTGGTAAAAACACTAAGGTTTGAGTGTGCAGAACTGCAAAAGCGTGATGCCGAAGTAACCAAAAGATTGTCAGAAATGGCAAATCGCCCAGTGATGCGGCCCCGTAACAAGCGTCCTCACTAAATAACATTTCCTGAGTATGAATCAAAACTGCTCATTGACATTTAATAGGAAGGTGAAGATTGGTATGAAGAATAAGGAAAACTATATGCTTACAACTGCTAAACTGGTATCGTATTCGATGCCAACTGAAGCCTTTGAACAGGAAGGGTTAAAGAACGTACAGGACTTAATCTCTTACTGTGCTCGTGTATCAAATCCGGCAAACCAATTTAATAATAAAACCTCGACAAAACTTATACAATACTTGATTAAACATAAACATTGGTCGCCGCTTGAGATGGCGAGTGCTTGTTTGGAGATTGAAACAACTCGTGATATTGCACACCAACTAGTGCGTCACAGAAGTTTCAGTTTTCAAGAATTTAGTCAGCGATATGCTGACCCACAATCAATGGGTGATGCGTTTACTTTGCGTGAATGCAGACTCCAAGACCCTGAGAACAGGCAGAACTCTATTGAAATAGAAAGTGACCCATCTTTACAATTAGACTTGCATAGACAAGAATTGATTACAGAATGGCAACGTAGACAACATGGTATTATTAATCAATCTAAAGAATTGTATAACTGGGCAATACAAAACGGTATTGCAAAAGAACAGGCTCGTGCAGTCCTACCAGAAGGGTTAACTAAAACTCGTGTGATGATGAATGGTACGTTGCGTTCTTGGGTTCACTATATAGAACTAAGGGGTGCGAATGGAACTCAAAAAGAACACATGGAAATCGCACAGGCAGCCGCAAAGGAAATTGCCAAAATCTTCCCACTCATGGAGAAACTATAATGGAAAAATACATTAGAACCAGAATAGAGCAACTCAGTGACGATAGAGATAAAGCACACGATGAACACGACAAACAATGGTACACTCGTTGTATCCAAGAATTAGATTGGGTACTGATGATGGGTGAAAAGAAACCAAAACGAAATTGCAGTCAGGAATATTTGAAAGAGAAACAAGCAAATATTCAATCTGATGCAACAACCTGGCCATTCAATATGAATGCAAAATGGACTCAAGATATGACTGGCACAGGAAGTTATCTTACACTAGGTGATTATAAGGTAACTTACAAATAATTTATTTACCCTAATATCCAAAAACATATTGACAAACGTGAGATATTAGGGTATTATAAATACTAATATATAATGAATAATGTGAAATACTTAAACATACGCTAACATACATTAACATAAGGAGAAAATATATGTCTATTTCAGCGCTAAGAAACCAGAACTCTCTGGACAAACTTCTACAACAAGTCCAAAAGGACGAATCACCATCAACTGAGAAAAAGTCATACGTTGACGAAAGACTTTGGAAGCCTCAGGTTGACAAGGCAGGTAATGGGTACGCAGTACTACGATTTCTGCCAGCACCAAAAGGCGAAGAGTTGCCGTGGGTTCGTGTTTGGAATCATGCATTCCAAGGCCCAACTGGACAGTGGTTCATTGAGAACTCACTAACTACGTTGAACCAGAAAGATCCAGTAAGTGAGTACAACTCACAACTGTGGAATTCTGGTGTTGAGAGTGATAAAGAAATCGCTCGTAAACAGAAGAGAAAGTTGCAGTATTACTCTAACGTCTATATTGTACAAGATTCTGCGAACCCAGAAAACGAAGGCAAAGTAATGCTTTATCGTTATGGTAAGAAGATTTTTGACAAGTTGATGGAGACTATGCAGCCTGCGTTTGAGGATGAGAAGGCAATCAACCCATTTGATTTGTGGGAAGGTGCAAACTTCAAACTCAAGATTCGTAAGGTTGATGGTTACTGGAACTATGATAAGTCTGAGTTCGACTCTGTGACGCCTTTGAAGTCAACTGATGAGGAACTAGAATCAATCTGGAATGCAGAACATTCCCTTGCAGATTTTGTTGCTCCATCTAACTTCAAATCATATGATGAGCTGAAAACTCGTTTGGATGCTGTTCTATCTGGTACGGTTGTTGCAGCTAAAACTGCAGCGGCAATGATTGAAGAGGATGAAACGCCCTTCACTCCTACGTTCAAATCAGAACCAGCTCCAACACCAACTTCAGTTGATAATGAAGATGATGACGCAATGTCATATTTTGAAAAGTTGGCAAACGAATAGGTATAGTAGTAAGTCCTTTGTGCAGTAAGTCTCTCTGAGTCGTAACACCACATAAAAAGACTACTAAATAGTAAAACGAGATGGAGGGCAGAGTGTCAAAACTCTGTCCTCTTTTCGTGTCATATTATGTTGCCGTTCAAATTATTGACATAGACTAAATGTCTTATAAATATTGTCGTAAGTATATGAGGGAGTAATTTACACATGAAGTATTTGAGCATTGCATTGGCCGTACTGATGTTTTCATTTGCCGCTAATGCACAGACTGTAGTTGAGACTACCACTAAGAGTGATTCAGAAGTCACTACTGAAGGAAGAACTATAGTCATATCACCACCACCTTCTGCAATCTCGCCAAGTGTAGGTTCATCGACTTCTGACCTCTGTATGTCAGGAGTATCAGGTGCAGTCCAAACACAAATTTTAGGTATTTCAAGTGGTGAAATGGTAAGAGATGAAAACTGTGAACGTCTAAAAATTTCAAAGACGCTATATGATATGGGTATGAAAGTAGCAGCTGTATCAGTGCTTTGTCAGGATAGAAGAGTATATGATGCCATGGAGATGGCAGGAACACCTTGTCCATTCCTTGGTAAAATCGGGGAACAAGCAACAGATGAGTGGAAGGCCAACCCTGGCCGTATTCCACCATCAGAAGTAGTGAGGACACAAGAAGATGTTCAAGACCGTAATGCAAAGATTGGCGCTGGTATTGGCGGCCTTGCTTTGCTTTTCCTCTTACTCTAACGCACAGGTAAATTGTTCAACGGACGGTACTACTAATCCAATAGTAGGCAATGGCACCTGTTTAGACCCCAACAATAATACTTCCCAAGAAATTATAAACCAAGGTGATTTTGGCACAGGTAGTCATAACACTGGAAGTTCTCATAATCAGATGTATCAGATGACAGATAGCACAACTGGTGCTGTTTTGTCAACAGATTATATTCTACACTTTTCATATACTGACGATACATGGATAACCAATATGGCTATCAATCAAGCGTTAGTTGGTGCTGGGTTTGATATTGCTGGTTACACAGCAGAATGGCAATGGAAAAATGAAACCACCAATACAATAAATGGTGCTTGTACAGCAACAAAAGTAAACGGTGATTGTTTAGATGATTTAGTAATCACTATTGATGCATTTGCTTCTGGTGTTAACATTTATTCAGAAGAGTGGGATTATAGTCAAACAAAATCAAATGGATATACGGTTGAAGAAATATTAAGTTTTTCTCCATTAGCATTAGTGCCAGGACTAACTATTGATGAAATTGAAGTAACTATTAGAGGCAAAGACAATGGTTATTGGCAAGGTATGCACGGCCCAAAGGT
>Ga0213868_10004521_pt1 | contig 12694 bp, 11 predicted proteins | sample PICome_9_FD_160087 | JGI IMG/M metagenome (GOLD analysis project Ga0213868, IMG submission 160087) | Coastal seawater microbial communities near Pivers Island, North Carolina, United States - PICO127 | ecosystem: Environmental > Aquatic > Marine > Coastal | place: USA: North Carolina...
ACTCCGAGGAAGAGAATGACGGCAAGGGCGGAGCCCTGACCGTAATTCAGCTGCCTGAACGACTGGGCATACATCTCGTTCGCAATGACGTTGGTCTGGAAATTTCCACCGGTCATCGTACGGACAATATCGAAGACCTTGAGGGTTCCAATAGTGATGGTGGTGAGCACCACCACGACGGTGCCCCGAATCATGGGCAGAGTGACGCGGACGAACCGTCGCCAGTTTGACGCTCCATCGAGCATCGCGGCTTCCACGATTTCATCGGGAACGTTCTTCATGGCAGCGGAGAGGATGACCATCGCAAATCCTGTCTGAATCCAGATGAGGACAGCAATCAGGAAGAACGTGTTGCCCGGAGCCTCGAGGAGGAAATTCCTCGGCTCTATTCCTACGCCTCGAAGGATGGCATTGAGAAGACCAATCTCGACTTTGTCTTCGTTGGGCTCAAAGTTATACATGAAGCCCCAAATAACGCTAGCTCCCACGAAAGAAATAGCCATCGGCATAAAGATCAGGGACTTGACGACTGACGCCCTCTTCATACGATCCGTCATGTACGCAATCGCGAGACCAATCAGGGTCGACACGATGGGGACAAAGATCACCCAGAGGACGGTGTTGCGCAACACGATTTGAATTTCGGGAATCGTGAACGCCCAAATGTAGTTGTCAAAGCCAATAAAGTTCTCGCTGCGCTTGTCCATGAAGGACAGCCAGATAGTCCGCAGAGCTGGGTAGATCAGTCCCACGAGAAGCAGAAGAAGTGCGGGGCCTAGGAAAACTCCGTAGCGGAGCCAGCCTTGCCAGCGAACAGAGGCCCGTGAGCCAATCAGGAAGAGCGCATAGATGACGGCGGCGAAGGCCGCGAGAGAGATAACAAGCAGAGTGAGGTTGGGGCCTATGACATCCCATACCGATCCACGCATTAGTTACGAATCACTCCCCTTGTCTAAACATCATTGTTGAGACTGTGTGGGGGCCCACTCCGGAGAGTGAACCCCCACACGATGTTACGCGATGTGGCTGAACCTAGCTTGCGGGCCAGGTTGCCTGGATGGCGTCGAGGACGGCCTGGTCAGCCTTGTCCTCTGCGATCCACGCGGTCATCTCGGTCCAGAAGGAGCCAGCTCCGACCTCTCCGGGCATCAAGTCAGATGCGTCGAAGCGGAAGGTGGTGGCGTTCTGGAGGATCTCAACGGCAACCTTGTTCACGGGGTCAGCCACGTTAGCGGTGTCCAGACCAAGGTTGGGGGAGAACCATCCACCCAGAGCAGCCTTCTTGTTGTTCCACTCAGGAGTGGTCAAGTAGAGCTGAACTGCCTGAACAGCAGGTGCGTCACTGAAGGCACCAACGAACTCTCCACCACCGAGGGCGGGGGAGTCATCGGCACTGCGACCGGGGAAGTAGAAGGTGCTAATTCCACCCTCAACGTCGGTTGCATCGGGGCCCACGATGGTGGCTCCGGCGTCACCGACGAGGATTCCACCGAGGAACGATGCCTGACGGTGCATGGCACAGCTGCCGTCTACTACGCCGAATCCACCCTCAGAGAAGCTGGTGGTAGCGATAGCAGAGACGTTGCCGACGTAGTCCTCGTTCTTGAGGATGGAGCCAGCAGCTTCGAGCACCTCAAGGACCTTGGGGTCGTTGAAGGGCATGCTGTTGTCAACCCATGCGTCGTAGGTCTCAGCGGTCTGGAAACGAAGCATCAAGTCTTCCATCCAGTCCGTAGCGGCCCAACCGGTAGCGGCACCAGACTCGATACCTGCACACCATGCGTTACCAGCGAAGTCGCTGCCAGCGATCTCGTCGGAGAGAGCAAGAAGCTCATCCCACGTGGTGGGGATTGCCCAGCCGTTGTCTGCAAACACCTTGGGTGAGTACCAGACGAAGGACTTCACGTTGGCACCCAGAGGCGCACCGTACAGGGTTCCGCCAACAGAACCGTAGTTCTTCCAGTCGGGGGTGTAGTTCGCGTCTACCGAAGCTTCGTACGCTGCAGAAGCAGGAACGAGGTCAGCTTCGAAAGATGCGAGCAGACCGGGCTGGGGGAAGATAGCGAGGTCAGGAGCGGTTCCACCAGCTACGCGAACAGCAATCTGCTCTTCGAATGCCTGGTCACCGTTCCACTCGATGGTGATTCCGGTGCACTCTTCAAACTCCAGGAAGGACTCCTGGAACAGAGTGGACTCGGGCTCAATGATGGTCGTGTAGATCTCGACCGTTTCTCCCTCGTTACCGAGGAAGTCAGCGTAGGCCTCACAGCCTGCGGCGACGGAAGCTCCGGAGTCGGAACCTGCGTCGGTGGTTGTTTCTCCGCTGTCTTCAGCAGCGGCACAGCCGGCAAGGGCGAGAGCAGCAACAGAAAGAGTTGCAATCCCGACCATGGAGCGGCGGCGAACGAAGTGCCTCATTAGTACTCCTTATGTATGGACAGTAAGCGCCCACGCCAACGGCAACACCGCGTCGTGAGCTTGGCAAAACCATAACAACAAAACGCCAACCGGTTCCACTTTTGACAGTTTCGTTTAGGTAACGGAACACAGTGGGACCCGTTTCAGCCTGTTTCAAGGGTGAGTGGCCAACAGTCACTCACTCGAGTCACGGGTCATCTTGAAGACCTCGAGCGCTGCCGTCACTGTCTCTTGCACGTCTTTCAGCAGGCTCGACACATCACCAGATTCGAGCAAATCTTGGTGGTCCAGTGTTCCGAGCGGCGCGATACCCGCGAGTTGCCACGCTCTCGCCACCGGATCATCGGCCAGTTCAATGTCCGTCGGCCACGGGACCGAGAGGTCTAACTCCAACAGGTAGGACAGGGTGTCTCGAACAACAGCCTCCGCTGACTCGAGTACCTCAGACTCCACCTCATCGCTTGGAAACTCCTCCAGGAACTCCACCTCGGCTTGTGGATAGGGGTCCTCATCCAGCCAGGACACCACCCGAAAGCGACGGTCGCCTTTGGCGACCACCTGGAGGGGTCCCTCCGGCGCTTCAATTTGTAAGACCCGAGCGGTGGTTCCCAGATCAAACCTCTGGTCCCCTCCCCCAACCTCTGATCCGCGCTCAATCAGGACAACACCGAAGACTGGCTCCTCGGCATCCAGGATCGCGCCCATCATTTTGAGATAGCGCTCTTCAAACACCTGGAGGGCCAGGGGCATCGCCGGAAACAACACAGAGCCCAGGGGGAACATGGGAATCACCGGCATACCTAGAGCGAACCACTTCTGCCCACCCAGACCAAATTCGGCCGAGATATTCCCAGGGAACGCTAGGAACTAAAGCGGAACTCGACCACGTCGCCATCTTTCATGACGTAGTCCTTACCCTCGATGCGGGCTTTGCCCGCAGCTCGGGCTTCCTGCAGGGAGCCCGCGGCCACTAAGTCCTCAAAGGAGGTCACTTCGGCCTTGATGAAACCTTTTTCAAAGTCGGTGTGAATAACACCGGCGGCTTGCGGCGCCTTCCACCCTCGCCGGATTGTCCAGGCTCGCGCTTCCTTGGGCCCCGCGGTGAGATAGGTCTGGAGGCCCAAAGTGTCAAAACCGATGTGAGCGAGCTGATCCAGCCCGCTCTCCTCTTGCCCGAGGGACTGCAACAACTCGGTGGCCTCTGCCTTATCCAAATCGATCAGTTCACTCTCCACCTTGGCGTCTAAGAACACCGCTTTCGCGGGAGCCACCAAAACGGCAAGCTCTGCCTGCTGGGCAGAATCTGCCAGGACCGCCTCATCGACGTTGAAGACATAGAGGAAGGGTTTTGCCGTCAGTAACCCCAGTTCCGCAATCTCCGAGGCATCAAACTGCGCCTGAAACAGGGTCTTCCCGGAGTCGAGGAGGGCTTTTGCCTCCTCGGCAGCGGCCAGAACGCTGGGCTCCAGCTTTTTACCCTTGACCTCTTTTTCGTACCGGGTGATGGCTTTCTCGAGGGTTTGCAGGTCCGCAAGAATCATCTCCGTGTTGATGGTCTCCATGTCGGCCCTTGGGTCGACCTGACCATCAACATGGACTACATCGGGGTCGGAGAACACCCGCACTACCTGAGCGATGGCATCCGCTTCACGAATGTTGGAGAGGAACTGGTTTCCCAAGCCCTCACCCTCACTGGCACCTTTGACAATCCCGGCAATATCCACAAAAGACACGGTGGCGGGGAGAATGCGCTCACTACTGAAAATCTCAGCCAGGGTGTCCAGGCGCTCGTCGGGGAGATTCACCACTCCTACGTTGGGCTCAATCGTGGCGAAGGGATAGTTCGCTGCCAAGACAGCATTCTTGGTCAAGGCGTTGAAGAGGGTGGATTTACCCACATTGGGTAAACCGACGATTCCGATAGTGAGAGCCACGGCTAGGAAGCCTACTGCAGAGCAGCCACCCCAATAGTGTGCCGAGGGATCTGGGAAACGTCGGGGGTGGCTGGCAGACTGTGGACATGAATGAATCGGTGTGGTTGGTCGCAATAGCGCTTGTTATGGCAGGAGCCCTGGGTTTTGTCGCGGGGTGGGTCGTCAAATCTCGCAAGCCGACCGCAGGTGGGGACCAGACAGCCCTCCAGGCCCAGTTGGACATGGCTCAGCACCAATACGAGGAGCTGAGAACCAAACAGGAAGCCGAAAACAAGATTCTCCAAGCCCTGGCGCCGGTGTCAGAACGACTGACCGAAATGCAGCGCACGGTGTCAGAGCTTGAGAAGCAGCGCAGCGAACAACACGGCCAGATAAGCCAACAACTCCGCGCCGCACTCGACAGCGATGAGCTCCTTCGCGGCACGGCAGAACAGCTCGCCTCGGCCCTTCGCTCAAACAGTGTTCGCGGCGTGTGGGGTGAGGTTCAACTGCGCCGCGTCGTGGAGGCAGCCGGCCTGATCGAGCGGGTCGACTTCGATGTGCAATCGCAGATTTCCTCGGACGCCGGTATTGGTAAACCCGACATGGTGATTCACCTCCCCGGAGGCAAAAACATCGCCGTGGATGCCAAAGTCCCCTTCACTTCCTACCTCGAAGCCAGCAAGATTCCCTTCACAGCGACCGGCGAAGAAGCAGCCAGGCGCGAAGCTCTGCTCAAACAGCACGTCACTGCCGTTCGCTCCCACATCGATGCTCTGGGCAAAAAGTCCTACTGGGATGGTCTTGCCGCCTCCCCCGAACTCGTCATCTGCTTTATCCCCAGTGAAGCCCTCATCTCCACCGCCATTGAGGCTGACCCCTCCCTGATGGACTATGCCTTTAGTAAGAAGGTGGCACTGGCCTCGCCTGTGACCCTGTGGTCAGTACTGAAGACCGTCGCGTTCTCCTGGCAACAAGATGTCCTCACCGAAGACGCCGCCAAGCTTTTCGATGTGGGCAAGGAGCTGCTCGGACGCCTGGGAGCCATGGCGAAACACATCGACACTCTGGGTCGCTCAATCACCAGCACCGTCAAGGGCTATAACGCCTTTGTGGGCTCTCTTGAGAGCCGGGTGTTCCCCAGTGCCCGGAAGCTCACAGAGCTCGGGAACGCAGCAGACTTCCCCGACGAACTGGAGGGAATCGAGTCCATGCCCCGAGAGCTCAGTGCACCCGAGCTCACGGAGAAAGCGGAGCTCGAGGACAAGAAAAAGACCTAATCATCCAGCCACTTACTGGCTTGATGATCCGCCGACACTCGACGAAGGGTTCCAGACCGCGCGCGCAAGACAATGCTTTCGGTGCTGATCGTCGGCCCGTTGCGCCGAACACCTCGGACGAGTTCACCATCAGTTACACCGGTGGCCACAAAAAAAGTGTTGTCACTGGAGACCAGGTCGTCCAAACCATAGACGTGGTCAAACCTGAGGCCCGCATCAATGCCGTGCTGCTTTTCGTCATCGCTCATGGGATGCAACACACCCTGCATAAATCCACCAAGAGCCTTAATCGCACACGCCGTGGCAACACCCTCGGGGCTTCCGCCAATCCCCACACACATGTCAATGCGGGTGTCATGGCGGGCGGCGTTAATACCGCTCGCCACGTCGCCATCGAGAATCAAGCGGGTTCCAGCGCCCGCCTCCCGAATCTCTCGAATCAGGTCCTCGTGGCGAGGACGATCCAAGACGGCAATCCGCATCTCCTCGACGGGCTTGCCCTTGGCTTTCGCGAGGGCCCTGATGTTCTCCGCAATGGGCTTGTGAATATCGACAACACCGATGCCCTCATGCGAGGTCACAATCTTCTGCATATAAAACACACTCGAGGCGTCCAGCATGGAGCCTCGATCCGCCACCGCAATCATCGAAATAGCGTGGGAGCGTCCCGCAGCAGTGAGTGATGTCCCGTCAATGGGGTCCACCGCGATGTCACACTTCGGTCCATTCCCGGTTCCGACCTCTTCACCATTGAAGAGCATCGGTGCCGCGTCTTTTTCACCCTCCCCAATCACCACACGGCCCTGGAAGTTGACGGTGGAGAGGAATTTCCGCATGGCGTCCACGGCTGCCTGATCGGCGGCGTTCTTGTCGCCTCGCCCGATAAACGGTGTGGCGCGAATGGCGGCGGCCTCGGTGGCCCGCACCAGCTCCATAGCTAAGTTCCGGTCGGGATGAATGAACAGTTCTGCCGCTTCGGCACCGGACATTACGAATCCTCCAGAGGATGGAGCGGTCATTGTCTGGCTCCAGCCTAGCCCTCGAGCAGGCCACACCAGCGAGATAGGCTGGAGTGAGCCCTGTCCCCCACCTTGGAGACCCCATGCCTGTTGCAACTCCCGAAGAATATGCCGCCATGCTCGATGGAGCAAAGACCCGAGGTTTCGCTTTCCCCGCCATCAACGTCTCCAGCTCCTCCACCATCAATGCGGTGCTGCAGGGTCTGAGCGAGGCAGAATCCGATGGCATCATTCAGGTCTCCACCGGTGGTGCTGACTTCTTTGCCGGCCAGAGCGTAAAAGCGCGCGCCTCTGGCGCGCTCGCCTTTGCCGCTTTTGTGACCGAGGTGGCAAAGAACTACCCCGTCAAGGTGGCTTTGCACACTGACCACTGCCCGAAGGACGCCCTGGATGGCTTCGTGATGCCTCTCATTGCTGCCAGCGAGGACGCCGTCAAAGCGGGAGGCAACCCGATTTTCCAGAGCCACATGTGGGATGGCTCGGCGGTGCCGCTGGCGGAAAACTTAGACATCGCGAAAGACCTCCTTCCCCGCATGAAAGCCATCCACTCCATTTTGGAAGTGGAAATCGGTGTTGTCGGTGGCGAAGAAGATGGCGTTAGCCACGACATCAACGACAGCCTGTACACAACGCTGGAGGACGCGATTGCGACCGTGGAGGCCCTGGGGATGGGCGAGCAGGGCCGCTACATGACGGCACTCACCTTTGGCAACGTCCACGGTGTGTATAAGCCGGGCAACGTGAAACTGCGGCCCGAGCTGCTGGCAGAAATCCAAGCCGGACTGCAGGCGAAGTATGGAACGGGTGAGAAGCCGATGGACCTGGTGTTCCACGGCGGTTCTGGCAGCACCGATGAGGAAATCGCGGAAGCTGTGCGAAACGGCGTGATCAAGATGAACATCGATACCGACACCCAATACGCCTACACCCGAGCTGTTGCCGGTCACATGATGGCCAACTATGACGGTGTGCTGCGCATTGATGGCGACGTGGGAAACAAGAAGGTCTATGACCCGAGAGCGTGGGGCAAAGCGGCAGAAACCCACATGGCAGCGCGCATCGTGGAAGCCACGAAGCAGCTGGGGTCAGCGGGCAACAAGCTCTAAGAGCGGTTGCGCCCACCCAGCGAGGTGCGATCGACGTTGCCGGCGGCATCCTTGCGGAGCTCCTTCGGCAGCGAGAACTGCAGGTCTTCTTCGGCCGTGCGGATCTCCTCCACGTCGGTGAAGCCGGCATCAGCGAGGTCCGCCAGCGTCTGATCGACCAGAATCTCGGGGACAGAGGCACCGGAGGTCACCCCAATGGTTTCCACGCCCTCCAGCCATTCCTGCTTGATTTCACTGGCGTAGTCGACCCGGTAGGAGGCTTTAGCGCCATATTCCAGGGCCACCTCGACCAGGCGAACGCTGTTGGACGAGTTAGGCGACCCGACCACAATCACGAGGTCACATTCGGGGGAAATCTTTTTGATGGCGACCTGGCGGTTCTGGGTGGCGTAGCAGATGTCGTCACTGGGGGGATCCTGAAGGTGGGGGAAGCGAGCTCGTAAGCGCCGAACGGTCTCCATGGTCTCGTCAACACTCAAGGTGGTCTGTGACAGCCAGATCAGATTCTCGGTGACCGGAACCTCAATGCGGTCTGCTTCGTCAGGATCGTTGACCAGGCTGGTGTTCTCCGGCGCGTGACCCATGGTGCCCTCGACCTCCTCATGGCCCTCATGGCCGATGAGGAGGATGTGGTAATCCTGGCCCGAAAAACGCACCGCCTCGCGGTGGACTTTGGTGACCAAAGGACACGTGGCATCGATGGCGTTCAGAGAGCGATCCTCTGCCTGCTGCACCACCATGGGTGACACCCCGTGGGCGGAGAAGACAATGTTGGAGCCCTCCGGAACCTCGGCTACTTCATCCACGAAGATGACGCCCTGGGATTCGAGCTCTCGGACGACGTGAATGTTGTGAACAATCTGTTTGCGGACATAGACCGGAGCGCCATAGCGCTCCAGGGCCTTTTCCACAGCAATGACGGCACGGTCCACTCCCGCGCAATACCCGCGAGGGGCTGCCAAAAGAATGCGCTTATTGCCGGTCACTGAGGTGGGCTGAAGCTTGTCCCGACGCTCCGGGATGAGAGGGGCTTCCAGTGTTGCCACACTGCCGTTGCTAATACTCACGGGGACCAGTGTAGAGGGCGCTACCGCCAAGAGGGCTGAGTGTCTTAGCCTGGGGGCAATGTCGACTGCAGCCAATGACTCCTCCCCCGAAGCTCCCTGGTCCATCCAGAAGCTTTCCGAGTTGATGGGTGGCTACATCGACCGTTTGGGACCGGTGTGGGTGGAGGCAGAGATCACCCAGTGGGGTCAATCCGCCGGCAACATCTACGGAAAACTCTCCGACACCGAAGCAGACGCCCAAGTCGCCATCACCATTTGGCGTCGCACTCAGGAAAAAATCCCCGAGGGCCTAAACCAGGGCGATCGCGTGATCGCCCAAATCAAGCCCAGCTGGTACGTCAAGGGTGGAACGCTCAGCATGAATGTGCTGGAAATGCGTCACACCGGCATCGGTGAAATCCTCGAAAAACTTGCAAAGCTTCGTGCCCAGCTGGCAGAGGAAGGCCTGTTTGACCCTGAGAAGAAAAAGACGCTGCCTTTTCTTCCCGGGGTAATTGGCCTCGTCACGGGAAAAGACTCTGATGCTGAAAAAGATGTTCTGACCAACGCCAAGTTGCGCTGGCCCGAGGTGGAGTTCGCCATCGAGCACGCTGCTGTCCAGGGGGATCGCTCCGTCAAAGAAGTCATGGCGGCTCTGGAGAAGTTGGAGAACAACCCCGACGTTGAGGTCATCATTGTGGCGCGCGGCGGTGGGGACTTCATGAATCTGTTGCCCTTTAGTGACGAGAGACTCATCCGCTTAGTGGCAACCCTCACCACGCCTCTGGTGAGCGCTATCGGCCACGAAGCGGACCGACCTATTCTCGATGAGGTCGCCGACCTCCGTGCCTCCACACCCACAGACGCTGCAAAACGGGTGGTTCCCGATGTTCAGGCAGAGAAGCAGCTGATCGAAGAAGCCCGGCACCGCCTCGACACAAAACTTTCCGCCCTCATTCAGTACGAAATTGAGCGACTGGATTCTTTTCGCACCAGACCAGCCCTCGCCGACCCCCACACCCTGATTGATCGAAAGTCCGAGGAGCTGCTCCAGATTGTGGCCCGCGGTGCAGATATTTCCTCTCTCGTAGTCGAGCGGTTTCAAGCCCAGCTGGCTCAGCTCACCGGATCCCTTCGAGGCTTGTCTCCTCAAAACACCCTCGATCGCGGCTATGCAATCGTGCGAGACACAGACGGTCACGTTATCTCCCGCGCTGAGCAGGTCAGCTCGGGAGATGCCCTCCGGGTTCGAGTGAGTGAGGGTGAGATCGACACTCATGTTGACTAGAGTCCGCCGATTAGACTGGATTCCATGAGCGAGAAAACCTCCCCCCAGGACATTCAGGCCATGTCTTATGAGCAGGCCCGGGATGAGCTTGTAGCGGTGGTGGGCCAACTCGAGCAGGGTGGCATCACCTTGGAGGAGTCCATTGGCTTATGGGAGCGAGGCGAAGCACTCGCCGCGCGCTGTGAGGAGTGGCTGGTGGGGGCGAGAGCTCGCCTGGATGCTGCCAAGAAAGCCCGCGAAGAGTCCTAATGGCCAAAACCATCATCACCTCAGGGCCTGAAGATCCGGAGGCTAAAGCAGCACGAGTGGCCAAAGCCCGCGCCGAGCGCAGAGCCCGGCAAAACATGCGAAACCTCATCTGGTCGCTACTCGCGTCCCTGGGCATTGTCGCGCTGCTCGTGATTGTGGTGGTGCGCCCCGACACCAACCTGGTGCAAGAAATTGACTGGCAGGAGGTGGCTGCGCAGAGCGCCGACCAACTCCCCGGAGAGCCAGTCGTTCCGCGACTGTCAGAGCTGTGGACCGCGAACAGGGCTGAGGTCTCGCAGGAGCCCGGTGCTGAGATCACCTGGTCGATTGGGCTGCTGGGACCCGAAGATTCCTATGTGTTTGTCGATCAAGGCTTTGGAGCCAACGAGGCGTGGGTCGCACAGCGGGTTGAGCAGTCTCAGAGCACCGGAGACGTTCTCCTGGGATATGCCCCCAACCAAGTGCAATGGAGAGAATACGACCGCACTGACGTTGATCCTGGCGGACTGAACGCCTACGTCGTTGTCCTGGAACAGGATGACAGCATTGTGGTGGTCGGAGGAACAAACGCCAAAGGGGTGAACGAGGTCGCGAACGAAGTGTCCTGGCGCCTGGCAGAAGATAGCCTGCGGTGACCGCGCCAACACTCACCCCCTCTGACGCGTGGCGGCGGATGAAAGCCGGCAACGACAGATTTATTGAGGGTGTTCAGCGCCATCCGCGGCAAGATGCGGAGCGCCGGAGTGAGATTGAGAGCTCTCAGTCCCCCCAAGCAGCAGTCTTTGGCTGCGCAGATTCACGCATTGCGGCGGAGATCATTTTCGACAAGGGTCTCGGTGACCTCTTTGTGGTGCGTAACGCCGGTCAGGTGATTTCTTCCTCTGTGATCGGGTCCCTGGAGTATGCCGTCGAGATTGTGGGGGTTCCTCTGATTGTGGTGCTCTCCCACGACAACTGTGGGGCGGTATCCGCAGCTCTGGAGCAAGACCACCCGGAGTCCACACCCCTACCACCCCATATTGCCGAGATCACGGATGCAATTGCTCCTGCGGTCACTCGAGTCCGCCTATCCCGGGGCCTCAAACCCGGTGAACTTGATGATCCCGAAGCAGTGGGACAAGAGCACATGCGAGACACCGTGTCGGTGCTCTTGGCCTCGAGTGAGCTCATCAGTGACGCGGTGGCACTGGGTAAGCTTGCGGTGGTGGGAGCTAATTACACCCTGGCGGAGGGGCGCGTGTCCCCGTCAGTGGTCATCGGCGCATTGGACGAGTAGAAAGATCAAGGATTGACCTCATGAGCAAGTCGACTGAGTTCCGTATCGAGCACGACACCATGGGTGAGGTCAAAGTCCCCGTCAACGCCCTCTACCGGGCGCAAACCCAGCGTGCTGTGGAGAACTTCCCGATTTCGGGCAGAGGCCTCGAGCCCGCTCAGATTGTGGCACTGGCTCACATTAAGCGCGCGGCAGCGCTGGTCAACAAAGAGCTTGGCATCGTCGATGCCGCCATCGCCGATGCCATCGTGGCAGCGGCGGAGCAGATCATCGGTGGAGCTCACCACGACCATTTCCCGGTCGACACCTACCAAACCGGGTCCGGGACCTCCTCGAACATGAACATGAATGAGGTGCTGGCCACCCTCGCCACCACCCACGGTGGTGTGGAGGTTCACCCGAACGACCACGTGAACGCCTCACAGTCCTCCAATGACGTGTTCCCCACGTCTGTGCACGTGGCAGTCACCGAAGCGCTACTGAACTCCCTCATCCCAGCTCTGGATTACCTGGCGAAAGCTTTGGAGGACAAGGCGACGCTGTGGAAGTCCATGGTGAAAGCCGGACGCACTCACTTGATGGATGCCACCCCGGTAACGCTCGGTCAAGAATTTGCCGGATACGCGCGACAGATTCGACTCGGCATTGAGCGCATTGAGAGCGCGATTCCCCGGGTTGCCGAGGTGCCCCTGGGAGGAACTGCCACCGGCACGGGAATCAATACTCCTCTCGGCTTCTCCGAGAAAGTCATCGCCGAGCTTGCGAGGGCGACCTCGTTGCCCATCACCGAGGCTAAAGACCACTTCGAAGCCCAAGGGGCGAGAGATGGTCTGGTGGAAGCATCAGGTGCCCTTCGCATCATTGCGGTGTCACTCACCAAGGTTTGCAACGACATCCGGTGGATGGGTTCAGGTCCCAACACAGGCCTTGGCGAGCTTCACATCCCTGACCTGCAGCCAGGAAGCTCAATCATGCCCGGCAAGGTGAACCCCGTCGTTCCCGAAGCCGTCCTGATGGTGTGTGCACGGGTTATCGGTAATGACCAGACCGTGGCATGGGCCGGAGCGTCAGGAAACTTTGAACTCAACGTCGCCATCCC
>Ga0213868_10004524_pt1 | contig 12690 bp, 7 predicted proteins | sample PICome_9_FD_160087 | JGI IMG/M metagenome (GOLD analysis project Ga0213868, IMG submission 160087) | Coastal seawater microbial communities near Pivers Island, North Carolina, United States - PICO127 | ecosystem: Environmental > Aquatic > Marine > Coastal | place: USA: North Carolina | collected...
GTTGGCCCAGATTGTGGCGGGAAAGCTGAAGCTCGGACCCCTTATTACCCAAACGCTGCCCTTGAAGCGCTACGCCGAAGGTGTGGAGTTGCTGCGTCAACAGAAGGCGATAAAGGTGTGTTTTACACCATAGTCGGGCCTGTCGGTACAGTAAAAAGCGTGTTGTGCACTTTATCTGTTTTACCTTACACCGAAAAAGCTTTCGGCGGGGGAATCGCTGCTCATAGGATCTAAGTATCGATCACCTTTTACCCTCATGCTTCCCGATACTTCTTTAGGTAGAAATCGCATCTTGTTTGGCCTCATGTGTTGGGGCATGGCCTTCCTCGGAGCGTTTGCGTCGCCGCCTCCAGCTGCTCCGGTGAGCGATGCGGAATTTGTCCGCTTGTATCGAGAACGCTGTGAATACCTGATCGATCAGACAGTAGCGAGTACGGATCCGGATGATTTAACGAAAGGCAGCAGTTTTACAATCGCGGCCAACCTGCATCGAAGGACCAACCTGGAATGGGCGAGCAAGCGATTGCGGCTATCGAATGATCCTCCATCGGGAGCGATGTTCTGGATGCATCCCATGGTCTTGCTGATGGAAACGGGCAGGGGGGTCTTGAGTGATGATGATTGGGGGTTTATCCGTGAGTTGTGGCGGACTTATTTTCCGTATCGCGGCGACACTGAGAATCATTGGGTCATGTACTATGTGAGCCTCTATTTGGCGGCAGAAATGTTCCCGGATGCCGGCCCCGAAGCCTGGTACAATGGAAAGTCGTCGAAGGAAATTATGGCCGACGCGAAAACGTTTATTTTGGATTGGATGCGCATCACAACATCTTACGGCCAAGGTGAGTATGACTCTCCCAACTACATTGAGGAATATACCCGCCCGATGGCCTTGCTGGTGGGCTGGGCCCAGGATCCGGAGTTACGGCTGAAAGGCAAGATGATGATGGACTACATTTTACTCGACTACGCGGTTGAGAATTTGGAGGGCCTTTACGGCGGCGCCCATAGTCGTTTGTATCCACGTTATCTGTTACAACCTGGAATGACACAGGCAGCGGGTCATGGATGGCTCCTGTTCAACCAAGGCGAGTACCGATCCAATGGGGGAACCTTAATGATCGCGCTAAGCGGCTACACACCGCCACCGATCCTTTTTCGCATTGCGACCGATCGGGATAAGGCATACGTGCATCGAGAGTTGAAGCGAACACGCTGGCGCTTTCGGCATGCAGGACCAGATGCGTTCGAAGTGGATGGGAAGAGTACCATACCGGTCTACAAATACAGCTACGTGCATCCGGACTATATTTTAGGCTCCTCCCAGGGTGGATTGCTGCAGCCAATTCAGCAGCAAACGTGGAGCCTCGTTTGGCGGGAGGAAAACCTCGAAGGGAAAACCAACACCATGTTCGGGTTGCAGCCTTATTCCTCGCCCATTGAAGGTACCATGTATTTCTCATCCGATTGGGATACGGTTACGGACCTGATCGCACGTTCGAAAGTGGACTATGACTCCCCGGACAAACTCGAGGGTGGGTCGCCCTATGAGCAGGTGTTCCAGCATAAGTCGTCGCTTATCGCACTGTACGACATCCCTGAAGGCACACGATTTCCGTTGATAAGCACCTTGTTCAGTCGGGATATTAAACAGCGTATCGAGGATCATTCCGGATGGATATTCGGGCAAGGAGGGCCTCTCTATATCGCTTATCGTCCCTTCGCCTCGGGCGAATGGAAACCGGTCGATTGGACTGGGTTGCTCAAGGGGGGAGCGGGCGGATGGTTTAGTACGGGATTCAAAGAACTTTCCGAAGGCAGCCAGTGCCTCGTCAGTCGATCGTTGAAGAATGGCTATATTTTGCAGGTGGCCCCAGTTACCGCATTCGATTCGTATACGGAATTTCAGGACACTATTCGATCCTTGCCAATAGAGTTTTCGCTGGAACCCACCCCGAGCGTCCAATTTACCGGCTTAGACGGGGTAGCGCTGACGGCTCGTTATGGTAGCACGCCAACGGTCGCGGGCAAACCGGTCGACCATTCGAAATGGAAACTGTTCGATGGGCCTTTTGCTCAGGCCGATCGGAAAAGCCAGACGCTGGAGATGATCTATGGCGAACAGCGTTACTTCCTGGATTTCAAAAACGGCAGTGCCAAAACTTCAATCGTGACTGAACCATGACACGCTGGCTCATTATACTTTTAGGAGGGCTTTCAGTAGTCGCCGTATTGTCTGCTGAGCCGAAACAACGGTTGTTCGTGGCTTTTGCGATGACCAAAGCGCAGCAGGCGAGTTCGCTGCCGACGGACTCTGGTGTATTCTTGCAGGGGCAGGAAGTGGGCCAGTGGAACCGGGTCGGTCCGGTTATCCAAGCAATGAACAGCATAACGGCGGATCCCTCAAACCCGTCCACTCTTTACATTGCTTGCGGAAACGGAATCGTGCGTTCCAAGGACGGAGGCGAGTCGTGGCGAATGGTTACGGGGTGGAGGGAGAGCGATTTCACGAAAATCGCCGTTGATCCAGAAAATGGGGACAATGTGTATGCGGCGTCAGTCTGGGGCTTGAGCATAAGTCGCGATGGTGGCGATAGCTGGAATCCTTCCAATCTCGGGCTCAAGGAAAAGTATTGCCGGAGCGTAATTATCGACGAACGCAATCCGAAGCGATTGCTTCTGGGAACGGGCGCTGGCATTTACCAAAGCCGTAATCAGGGCCGGTCATGGAATCCCATCAGAACATCGCCTCAGTCGAATATTCTACGTTTGTCGCGCAGCGAAGCGGACTCGGACTTGTGGATAGCAGGGACGGAAGGAGAGGGAGCTTTCCTTTCCGGAAATGATGGAAGAACATGGACCCCTGTGGCGGCGAAACTCAAGGACCGCAACCTATATGGGGTAGCCCTCCATGCGAGCGATGCACGCCGAATGGCCGCGGGCGGTTGGGACTCAGGCGTCTGGGTATCAGAAGATGGAGGAGAGACTTGGATCGACAGGGGGGTGGGATTGCCGTCTCCAAATGTGACAGCTGTGACTTTCGACCCTAACGTGCCGGATCGCCTGTGGGTTTCTACGTTTGAAGAGGGGACTTCTTACTCTGATGATAATGGAAAGACTTGGGTCGATGGCAATTTGTATGGAGCCTACGTCCTCGATCTGGATTCTATACCCTTCACCGAATAGTATGAGGACGAGGCGAACATTTCTAAAAGGAGTGGGTTCAGTCTCAACGCTAACCCTGCTGGGAGCTTGTTCAGAGAAACCGAATACAATGATCTCGGCACCCGATTCAAAACAACGGAAGAAGGTAAATGCATTACTCATCAGCGCCACGACGAATCCCGGACAGAAATCGTTGGAGCATGCGCATGAAATGATCATTGATACTTTTGAAACGGCCAAGCGTATACTCCTGATCAATTTTGCCAGCCTTTCCGAGAAGCGTGATAGCTACGCAAAGCGCATGCGTACTGAGTTTTCTAAAATAGGAGCTGGATATGACATGTATTCACTACATGAATGCGCGTTTTCCGAATGTGCAGACGCGGTCAATGCGGCGGATGGCTTTTATGTGAGTGGCGGGAATACGTTTCTCCTTTTGAAGGAGCTCTACGATCGAAATCTCGTTGGATTGATCCAGAAACGAGCATTGGCTGGGACGCCGTACATCGGGTCTAGCGCGGGATCCAATATTGGGGGCGAGGTGATTGGGGCCACCAATGACTTTCCTTTGGTAGACATCCCCACGCGCCGCAGTCTGGGGTTACTTGGAGCGGTTTACAATCCGCATCATCCGGACCCGGCGAGTGACAAAACGCAATTTGATGCCAGGCAATGGAAGATTGGCGAGTTCGTGGCGCACAACCGAGACCAGGCTGTATTGGGAGTGACTAATCCAGGAATGCTTCGTATTCGTGGAGATAAAGTTTATCTGGCGGGAGCAGGGGCAGCTGCGTTCATTCACAGAAACGAGGACCGCTTCGTGGTCCACTCAACGCTTGAAGATCTTGGCCCTTCGCTCTGATGGCGATTTCGATCTAATCTTCGGCACCCCCCGGAACGGCACGGTGTCCGGAGCGGATGAGAGCGGGCTTCCCTGGTCGCGAAATAGAGCCGGAGCAGCGGTGCTACTGTTGGAAATAAAGGAACGAACCAGAAACCGGTCTTCGGATACCCGAAACTAATGCATCCCGAGGGTGAGCGGTTTCACCTGAGCCAGCAAGCCTGTTCGCCCGCAGCGGCGCTCTTCGATGAAAAACCTGACCTAGTTGTAGATACCCAATATTGGCGTTTAATCTACTACAGTCGTGAAAATATTACTTGGGAATAGAGCCCTTTTAGGGTATCTGGAAATGAGAAATAGTAAGATATGAGCTGGCTGCTTTCCACAAATTCAAAAAGTTCCTTGAAGCAGATCCTCGTTTTAGCGTTTCTTTTGGCTTGGTTTTCGACTCCTTCGACTTTCGCGAAAGAACCGTTCCTCACGAAGCAAGTCCTGTTCAAGGAGAAGACAGATGGCTTTTCCCTTTACCGAATTCCAGGAATTGTGGTCACAGCAAAGGGAACGATTCTCGCATACTGCGAGGGTAGGAAGCTCAGGGAAGCCGACAGAGGGGAGATTGAAATCCATCTGCGCCGCAGCGCTGATGGGGGAGAGACTTTTTCTCCAGCCCGCCAGATTGCCCACATGGGTTCGAGGCTTCCGCGTAACCCTTACATGTCGGAAAAGAAGCTTGGAAAAAACATGGGCGGCCCGGACGAGCAGACCGTCAACAATCCTATGGCCATCGCAGGCGCGGATGGGCGGGTCCATATGGTTTACTGCGTCGAATACGCCCGGTCCTTTTATATGGTTAGCCAAGATGACGGGATTACTTGGAGCGATCCCGCGGAGATAACCTATGCCATGGATCAATTCCGTGGTGAACTCGATTGGCAAGTCATCGCTTCAGGTCCTGGACATGCCATTCAGTTGGAGAACGGACGTCTGTTAGTTCCGTTTTGGATGGCTACCTATGATGAGGCCGTGCCGCTTCGAAAAGCGTCCTGCTTGATTTACAGCGATGACAATGGAGCCACCTGGGAAGCGGGAGAGATCGCGATCGGTGGAGGAGGGGAGCCAAATGTGGCCCAGTTGGCTGATGGGCGGGTTATTCTGACTTCTAGGAATACGAACGAGCGGAACCGCCGTCTCGCTAGCTACAGCGATGATGGGGCCACGAACTGGTCAGAACCACAGCTTGTCGAAGACCTGCTGGAACCGGGCTGCATGGCGGGGATTGTTGCCCATCCGGGGATGAACAATGATCGCGGGTCGATACTGCTATTCTCCAATCCGCATACGACCAAACGCAAACATTCTGCCCGGCGCGACGTCACCATAAAGCTGAGCCACGACGGCGGATTGACCTGGCCGACGCAGAAGTTACTTGAAGACGGGCCGAGCGCATACAGCGATCTAGCTGTATTGCCGGACGGATCGGTGCTTTGTTTTTACGAAAGCGGTGTCGATCCGCCAAGAGTAAAACGCAATCGTGATTGGGCCTACGCCAATCTCACCCTAGCCCACTTCAATCTCGAGTGGCTTAAAGAGTAGTATTGATATGCTCCATCGCCTTCTGTTTTCGTTTCCGAATAGAAAGATCGTTCGAGCCTTTCACGCCTGTTTGTTCTATCTCGCTCTGGCTCTAACGGCCTTGGCCCAACCAGTAATGCCGAATGAGGCGCTCTACAGCAAGAACAAAGGCGGAGATCCCGATGTGGATTTCAATGCCGTTCCGATTGTTCCAGAAGGCTTCGAAGTTACACTCGTAGCGAAAGAGCCTTTGGTTAGGAATCCTTGCGCGATTGCGTTCGATGGACAGGGAAGGATGTTCATTGGTCAAGGACCGCAATACAGGAAGATGAAGCCAAATTCACCCAAAGACTCAGTGTATTTGCTTCTTGATGACAATGAAGATGGGGTGGCCGATCGTCGTCATCTTTATGCGACTGGCTTTAACGGTATTCAGGGCCTTGTTTGGCGAGGTGACGACCTCTACATCGCCAACGCCCCTGATCTGACAATCGTTCGGGATCTCGACGGGGATGATGTAGCGGATGAGTATGTCAAACTCTATACCGATCTCGGTAATATCGAGCACGCTTTGCACGGATTGAACATCGCCCCAGATGGCCGTCTCTACATGTCGAAGGGCAATTCTAAAGGTTTGGGCCATCCGGGTCGCGTAGCGCCCAAAGCGTTTAGGGAATTGTGGGGCAGCGATGCTCCAGAGGGATCCCCGGATATTCCGCCGCCTCAGGTTTTCACTGCCGACAATTATGAGGCGACCTACCATGACCCAAATGACGACTGGGGCCGAATGGGTGGTATCCTGCGGGCCAATCCTGATGGATCGGGCTTGGAGATTGTCAGCCACGGTTTGCGCAATCCTTGGGATATAAACTTTTCTGATAGTTTTGATTGGCTGGGGGCCGACAACGACCAATCAGAGGGAGACCGATTCTTCCGGCCATTTTTGGGGGCTCACCTGGGGTGGAATCATAGTTGGAGCACTGACTGGCCGGGAACGAATAATCTTCCCACCGCCCCGGCTATATTGCCCCTCGTAGACGGATCAACCACGGGGGTGGTCTTCTATGACGCTGAAGGCTTCCCAGAGCAGTACCGGGGATTTTTCGTTGGCGATTGGTTGCGAAAGGTCGTCTACTTTATCCGCCCGGAGTGGGACGGGGCTCGGATGAAAATGGCGGGTGGGCGACCCATGGATTTCGTCAAAGGCGGCAGTTCATTACTCCGAACAACCGGTCTCGATATCGGCGCGGATGGCGCCCTTTATGTTCTGAGCTGGGGAACCACCTATGGCTCGGTCTTCGATGATGGCGCGATGGTCAATGAAGGCCGGGTTTGGCGGATCGTCTGGAAGGAAAACGATCACACCGTCTGGAATATGGCGGATTCCGAGTCCCCTTTGACGGATCGTTCCATTGACAGTTTGATTGAAGACCTCGACCATACGTTGAAAGTGCGGCGGACAAACGTGAGCGAAGAGCTTGTTCGCCGAGGGGCCTCCCGAGCGTTGAAGGCTTGGCTGTCGAACGGCTCGCTTACCACGCTCCAGGAAACTTGGGGATTGTGGACTTTGGGGCGCATCAATATTGAAGATAGATCCCTAGATGATTGGTTTGCGGAGCATTTACATAATTCCGATAGTGATAATTGCAATACACGTTTGCAGAGCATCCGCATTCTTGGCTTTCGAGCTGATCAATCAGGTCGCCCGATTCATGCTGCGATCGCGGATGCACTGAAGAAGGATCCGGAAGCACGTTGCCGACAGGCTGCGGCGATCGCCATTTTGGACGCTTCCGATAGGTCCCAAGCGAGCAATTTGGTAAGTCTCCTGGCCGAAGAATCGGATCGCATGGTTTTCTATTCTGGCTGGCAGGCTTTGCGAGCCGTGGCCACCAATGAAGAGTTAACGTCTTACCTAGAAGACGAGCAGCCGAGCGTACGCGTGGCAGCCCTGATGGCATTGCTGGAAACGCGTTCCGCCTCGATTGAAACCGTTTCTCCGCTCTTGGAGGATTCCGACTCTAAAGTGGCGACCATCGCCCATTCCTTTCTGGAAAGATCAGGTGTCATTGAGGCGGAACTACCGGAAGGCAAATCAGAATTATTCAGTGGCCTTCCTTTCGGACGTTTCGTTAAGAAAATCCATGCAGTCAGCGGTCTCAACTACCAAGTTAGTCCGGAGACCATCGAATACGGCGTTCAGATGTATGCCGACGACAGTATTCTGCTGACCGATTATGGAGACCCCTTTCTAGGCCTAAGTTTTATCCGGGGATTTAATCAAGACGCCCGATCAACGGGCGAAAACTTTTTATCTTTCGAACTGCCAACGGCATCGACTGTATTTGTAGCCCATGACGAAGACATGCGAGATAGCCGGCCAGATTGGCTGACCCGCCAATTCGAGCGATATCGATCTAAAGGGCTTCGCGGAACGGCCAAGAGCTACCGGGTTTATCATCAGGACGTTCCCGCTGGAAAAGTGAACTTGGGAGGAAATCTAGTGAATCCCGATTCGAGAGCCCCCATCAACTATTTCGTGGTAATGAAGCCTCTGCCACTCGATCCGCCCGAGCAACCAACAACCGTCGATGCCGTTATGGCCACCCTTGGCAAAGGAGACAGGGACCGCGGGGAATGGCTTTTTATGGGTCGGGAAGGCGCGGCCTGCTGGACCTGCCACCAGGTCGATGGACAAGGGCGCACCTACGGTCCGGATCTCTCAACGATTGGCGAGAGAAACGATGCCCGACACTGGATTGAATCTATTCTGGAGCCCAACGCTATCGTAACAGAAGGCTATGCGACGCAAAACGTATCCACATCCGATGGAGCAACCTATGCGGGCGTGATGGTGGATGAAAGCGATCTTCTGCTGACGCTGCGCCAAGTCACAGGAGAGCTGGTTCGTATACGAAAAACGGATATCGCATCCCGAGCCAGTTTGCATGGCTCGCTCATGCCTTCCTTCGCCTCGACATTGGCTCCTCGGGATGTCATGGACCTAGTTGCTTATTTAGGCGACCTCACGACGGCGAACAAGACAGCGGATGGATTCAGCTTCGGTCTTGGCCAAGATGAACTCGCCATCGCATTCGACGGGAAACCCATTGCTACTTACGTGATGAAAGATCCCGACATTCCCCGTCCGTATTTCAAAAGCCTGAAAACGCTGGACGGCATCCAGGTAACTCGGAATCACCCGCCTGTGGAGGGAGTGGATGCCACCGACCACCCCGACTACCATCCCGGGCTCTGGATGGCCTTTGGAGACATAAGCGGGCACGACTTCTGGCGCAATAAAGCTACCATTCGTCATCAGCGGATTGTGGGAGGGCCAAAGGTAGAAAATGGGCACCTGGATTTCGCGGTAGAGAACGCGCTCGTTGGTGAAGACGGGAATACGATCGGAACCCAAGTATCCCGCTTTAGTTTAGAAAAGAAAAGCCACGGTTTCTTTCTGTCATGGAAAGATGTATACACCCCGAAAGACGGTCTATTGATCTTCGGAGACCAGGAGGAAATGGGTCTGGGCGCCCGTATGGCAACACCCTTAACGGAAAAGACGAGTGGGAGGATCCGCAGCAACCGAGGTCTGGAATCCGCGAAGGCGACCTGGGGTCAGGAAGCCGAATGGTGCACTTATTCTGGAACGACGGAAGGGCTTCATGCCGGTATAACCGTATTCGCCCACCCGGACAATTTTCGGCCCTCTTGGTGGCACAATCGAAACTATGGTGCCATGGTCGCCAACGCTTTCGGTCGCGAAGCCATGAAACAGGGCGAGCAGAGCGCGGTTGTGGTGGAGCCCGGCGAATCTTTAAGCATGCGCTATGGAGTCTATGTTCATTCAAGCAAAGAGCAGTTGAGCTTGGAGGAGTTGAACGAGATCTATGAGAGGAAAATGCTTAAAGATTGATTCTGATGGATCACGGAGTAAATACGCCCTTACAGTCAACCACTCATTAAATGAAAAGCCGTACTCCTCTTCTTATTTTTCTTTCCCTCCTTCAGCCATTAGCGTTCGGCCTTAGTTCATCTAAGCCCAATATTATTTTCATCATGGCCGACGACTTGGGCTACGGAGACCTCGGCTGTTTTGGCGGCGAAATGATTTCAACGCCTAACGTTGACCAGTTAGCCAGAGAGGGGACTCGCTTCACGCATTTCTACTCGGGCTCTCCGGTATGCGCTCCAGCTCGCTGCGTATTGATGACGGGCCTACACGCGGGTCGCGCCCGTATCCGTAACAATAGCCCGCAAGAGGGCGGAGAATTGGAGCAGTTTGGCGAGGGGTCTAGACGTCTGTCTCTGATCGGCAACGAACCTACCGTGGCCTCGGTATTAAAACAGGCTGGGTATGCCACCGGCGTGTCAGGAAAATGGGGAATTGGCGAACCGACGTCCCAAGCGACTCCTACTCAGATGGGGTTCGACGAATGGTTGGGGTACCTGAACCAAAATCATGCCCCGTACTACTATACGCATTTCCTTTGGCGGAATCAGGAAAAAATGCCCATCCCAGAAAATCGGAATGGAGATCGAGAAGTGTATTCCAATGACTTGATGCGGGACTTTGCCCTCGATTTCATTCGCGATCATCGGGAGGGACCGTTCTTTCTGTACCTGCCATTCACGATCCCGCACGCGTTGATGGAAGTGCCTTCTGTGGGCGAGTATGCGGATAAGAATTGGCCAGAGGATGCCAAGATCTATGCGGCGATGGTGTCTCGATTGGATGGATACCTTGGTGAAATTGTCGAGGAACTTGAACGATTGGGCCTCACTGAAAACACTCTTGTCTTTTTTACTTCCGACAACGGTGCGGTCGGCAATGAACGGACTGAGTTTCTTGATTCCGCTGCCCGCATGAGAGGGAGCAAGGGAACTGTTTACGAGGGCGGTCTGCGGGTTCCTTTGGTTGCGAAGTGGCCTAAAATGATTGAAGCCGGGGGAAGCGATGATACTCCATGGATGTTTATCGACGTAGCACCGACGCTTGCGGAACTGTCGGGAGCTTCCCTTCCGGTGGACCTGGATGGGGTCAGCTTGCTGCCGACTCTACTCGGTGAGCGGCAGGACGGCCTCTCGGAACGTTTTCTTTATTGGGAATATCCCAGGCGAAGGCTGTGGCAGGCGGGAAGGTCAGGGAAATGGAAAGCGGTGCGCTATGGAATGGATGGAGCGATTGAATTGTATGATCTGGAAGCGGATCCGCAAGAAAGCGAGGATGTTTCCTCTCGAAGCACGGAACTGGTTCAAGAGTTTGAAAAGTGGTTCAATGCCGAACACATTCCATCCCCTCATTGGCCGGTCCACTGAATAGTGATTTTGAATACGAATAGAGACGTAAGAGCTATCTCCACCAGCGAAGCTAAGAAGATTTACTGACGAGTTACTTCAGAAATGAAGAAACGTAGCGAGCCATCTGGTTGGTCGGTGTCGGTTTGGAGGGGTCGACAATTGCCGACCGCTTAACCACGGTTGGCGAGAAGGTATTCGGATTCGATGTGGCTCCTGTCGAGTCCTATCAAGTTTTTGGTCCACAATTTCCAATCGGTTGAGAAAGCAAGCTCCCCCGTAAATATCTTCTGGTGGTAATTCCTACCAAGAAATTCTAAAATCGATCGATACCGCAGAAGGGATATTCGGGCATGCAGTATCCGAACGGTTTGGGGCCAAGGGCGAGTGGTGAATCGAGACGGATTCTTTGATTTCTAATTCGTAGAAAATCAGCAAATTAAGAAAGTCATGGTGGAGGTGGCGGGAGTCGAACCCGCGTCCCTTGAGCCTTCACGAAAGGCGTCTACATGTTTGTTCTCGTTTTTAATCTCGCCGATCTAGCCGCGACGAAACCGCGCTGCTTGGATAAGCCAGCCCGCTGATGAAGTACGGCTTGGGCGCAACAGACAACCGCCCAAACTATGCTCGCTAGTCGTCGCCCCCTCAATCTAGCGAGTATCAAAAGAGGGGACGTAGCTGCCTTTATGCAGCTAGAGGCATTTCTTCATGTGTGCCATTTATGTGTGTGATGGATATTTTTGCGAGGCCAACCATCATCCTCGACATGCAGCCAGACGCTCCAACAAAAGGTCGAATCCGGAACACCCCCCAAAATTAAGGTTTAAGGCTTAATTTAAAAAATTGGATCAGGCAGAAAAATTAGAATTCTCCTATGGCCTTATGGATTCAATCTGTCGAATGCCGTAACAGCAACTGTGACAAATCAAAGAACAGGAATGACTTATCAGTAGCGTGACCGAAGAAATCAAGTTGAATTAGTCAATGGGGTTCGGGTAAAGTTCCGGGATGACGTTTTCTTCCTCATTGCTTTTGGCCGCGAATGTGAATGAGTGGTTTTCAGGGATTTGGGCAGACTATTTGGCACCTCGCTGGGATACATTTACGCAAGTCTTTGTAGGGGAGGATCTTCTTATCCAATTGAGCGCCATCGCAGGGGCTGTTATTCTCTCATTCGCTGTTACTCTTGGTCTTCGACCGCTGTTCAAAAAGGTTACTGAAGCGATCGAGGAGCGCGATGACTGGATCGAGGGGGTCGTTGATTGGATCAGCGACAATCTTTTCCGCTTATTGCTAGTGGCGCTTTTATGGTCGGTTTCTCTCTATCTAGATTCGAACACAATAGAGCCTTCCGTTGACGCGGCGGTCTTGAGCGACTCGGCCGAAACGGCCTCCGTAACGTTGGAGGAAGAGGCAGGCTCAATCGAATCGCAAGCGGTTGCTGTCGCCAGCAAGACAACTGCGGTAAGTAAAAACTACCTGCTTGTGCGAGCAGCTGCGAGCATCGCTACTCTGATGCTTGTGTCGGGAGCGTTGCCGCGAGCGATCAAGCAGCAGGTTTACTTCAGGACGCTGTTTTTCGTTTTAGCCATGGTGCTGATCTTGAATTTACTAGGCATTTGGAGTGTGATTCGAGAAGGGCTTGACGGTATCGCGCTATTCCCGATTTCCGGCTCTGGTGTAACGCGGGTTACCATGCTAACCTTAGCAAAGGGAGTCGTTGCGATTTCACTACTGATACCGTTTACTAGCTGGCTTATTAGGACATCCGAGTCGCGGGTTACGCGGATGGAGAAAGTTTCGCCTGCCTT
>Ga0213868_10004527_pt1 | contig 12686 bp, 8 predicted proteins | sample PICome_9_FD_160087 | JGI IMG/M metagenome (GOLD analysis project Ga0213868, IMG submission 160087) | Coastal seawater microbial communities near Pivers Island, North Carolina, United States - PICO127 | ecosystem: Environmental > Aquatic > Marine > Coastal | place: USA: North Carolina | collected...
AATGATTAAAGGCAATGAATCTTCAACCCAAATTCCTGCCGCGATAGTGGTTGTAGCGCCGCTAATATTGCTAACATGAAGGTTACTAATTATGCCTCCAGAATTGCCCCAGTAATTCAGGCCACGAGTTACTAAATCATTGATTAATGCTCCATTAACTATAGGGCTTGACGACGCCCCCACTGATAAGCCAATGCCCTTTCTCCAATTTGTATTAAGAGGGATATCTTGTCCTCCACCCTCAATTATCAAATCATTAATTCTAGGAGATGCTGAATCAAAAAGATCGATGGCGACTAAGTCGGCATTTTCAACTGTTAAATTATTAATAGTGGGATTACTCCCATAAATTGTAATCCCATATTCAGAATTTCTAATCGTTAAATTATCTATTATTGACCCAAGACCATTACTAGATGAATTAAAAATTAAACCATCATGATTGCCAATTATTGAATTAAGAATTACTGGTGAAGATGAACTACCCTGTATAGTTATCCTACCTGCAATTAAGATATCTTTGTCATCTCCTAAATTAATTTCAGTACCTGCCTCTACAATCAGTATTTCTCCACTTTCTACTGTATACCCATCAACTAAATTTATTGTACCATTCCAAACAGTGGTTGATTTAGAAAAAGATGCTAAAGAAGTCATTGGAGCAAATATAACTGAAGAAAATAAGAGAATAGAAACTAGAAAAATTGCACGCCTAAATTCAGGAGAATACGGGGCGGGCATGAATCAACGGCAGTGCTACAGCATATATCAATGGTGGACAAATGAGTCTGGAGATATAGTATAATAAACGAGTCATAATAAAGTGTAAGTCAGCGCGCTAATGATGAGGATAAGAATGAGTACTGCCTTTGTATTATTCAAATGCCAGCCACAGAGAGAGTTGGAGGTATATCTTGCACTGTTGGAAATTGATAGTGTAAGCGAGACTCATGTAGCATATGGAGAATATGATCTTGTAGCAAGAATTGATTTCGAAGATGAAAAAGAAATGGCGAAAACCTTGATTGGTAATATGCGCTCAATTCCAGGAGTTCAGAAAACTGAGACTCTGATAGCGGTGGAGGCATAGATTTGGCAGTAGGATTCATTTTAATAACAACTGAACCCGGTTGTGAAGTCCAAGTTAGAGAAGAGGTAAGTAAGATTGATTGCGTTAAGGGACAATGGATAGTTTTCGGAAATCACGATCTTTTTGTGAAGGTAGAAGCGGAGAGTGAATCGGAATTGACTCAGTGTATTGTACAAGAAATACGTTCTGTAGAGGGGATTTACGAAACTAGAACTTTAATTGGTGCTGAAATCTAATTAGATTGACTTGGTCAATTCTTTCAATAATTCATTTGCAGCTTGATTACATTCAGCAGCACGAAAACGATGTATTGCTTCCTGCCAATATGATAACCGATGAGATTGGTGAATTACTCCTCTCCAATACCAACATTGAGCACTCATCCTCCTATGGGCTGCTAAATCCTCTCTCAATGGTTGTTGAAATAATCCATCATGAGACTCTATCAACCAATCAGGGAAATCAGGTTTGGTAACTTCCAAAGTGGAATGAATAATACTTATTTTCTTTAATTGATCGGAACAAGTCTGAATAAAAGAATGAACAGATTCTAAAGTTAAATCAATCAATTCAGATGAATTAGAAATTGCTAATTTTGCGCGTAAGTCAAGCAACATTAGATGTTCTTGATTATTTGAAAGTATGATTTCTAACTCTGATCTTGATTGTGATGCTAGAGTCAAATTAGAGGTGTCTAAGGCAATGGAATGTTTGAGTAAATTTAATGTTAATTCAGCGGTATAACGATCGGTGTCAGATATGTTTTCAAAATCTAAATTATATATCTCTGAAAGAATTTCTTCTGCTAGACGAATTTCTATTTTCCTAGGAATTCTATCATCAAATTTTCTTACTAACATTGAAATTTTGAATCTTATTTTATCTGCGGCAGAAAAAAATGATAAGCATTCATTTTCTAATTCTTTAGCGGAATCAATATCTCCATTAATTCTGAGCAATCTGGCTGTTCTAATCTTCTTTTGAGGGCTGTCATCAATCATAGAAAGATGGTTGTTAATAATTTCATATTCTGCTCTTTCAAATGCAATATCAACTGCTTTGAAACGTAGATCTTCACTATCTTCAATCTTTATTGCATCCTCTATTAGTAATGCGGCTATAGCGCTGTTTTCTTTAGAAATAATGGAAATATTATTTATCAAACTATTATTTTGAAAACTCTTAGAATTGATTTTATGATATGTTTCAATCCAAAGAGCTTCGTCACCTTCTCTTTCAGACCAATAATTAGCCGCTTTTTCATGCATCTTTTCTCTTTCAATATCTGACCACAAAGAACGGCGAACATTTCTAATTAAATGGTGAGGTTCTGATTTTTGCTCGAACCAACGTAGAATAGCGGAATCATCTAATTCGCCAATTCCATTAGAATCAAAAATTTCATTTACGTTTAGAGGAATAGGACTCAAACTTAGCTCATCTAATGTCAAAAGAGCATCCCTAGTCAATTTGCTAATCACATTAGATTCAACAAAATTCTGAACAGCCTCAACTTCTTCGGGTAATTCACTTTCAGGGCTCCATAGGTGTAATGCAAGAGGATGTCCTCCCAATGCTGAAACAATTTCTAATGCCTTAACTTGATCTATATCTTTTGGAAGAAGATTTTTACCTTCAATTTCGTCCAATCCTAAAAGTCGATATTCCGAAAAACCTTCTATATAATTGAGAGGATTTGGCGAACGAACAATTACTAATATCGATGCTCTACTGTCTTTTAATTGATTCAATAACTTTCCAATACTATCTATGTGTCTAGGATGTACTTCTTGTATTTCATCGATTATTAGTAGACTTTTATTCTTACCACAGTATGAAGTTAAAGAAGATATGTCGCGTAGAGACTTTTTTTCAGTCCATTGTAAAGCGATATCTGAGATGTCTGTATTTGAATAACAGGTTGCCCACCTTACGGTCCACCCAAACTCAAGAATCTCAGGAACTATGTTTCTAACAATGCTTGTCTTACCAATTCCTGGTAATCCACTGAGAAAAATACTATCTCCTTCAAATATCTGTTTTGTTAATATTTGTTTATCATTTTCTCTACCGAATATTTTAGAGATATCGGGAAATGTCCCAAATAATTTACCATTTTTAATTTGAAGATTATTTTCGAAAGTATTGGCCTTTTCTCTACCAAGAGAAGTAATATGAATCACCTTTCGTTTTCGAGATCCTCCTCCAATGACATGAGCAACCCGAGTGAAAACTAGACCTTCTTCTTCAAGCTTAGATAACGGTTTATGTAGTGAAGAACGGACAAGCCCAAGAGAATCTGCAAGCCCTGGTAACGAAAGGGCTCTAGGTACGTCCCAACTGGCTTCTATTTCTTCACTAAACTCTGAAAGTCGCGAAAGAATACCCCTCTCAGTGTCGCTGAGCATGACACTCGAGTAGGTCTGGGGTTCATGGGTATTCACCTATCCCGTTCATACTGTTATGGCACTCGAGGGTAGTCAAATTGACCTTCCAAGTAGGCCCGGAGTATATCTCTTTAAGCAAAAAAATGAACGGGTATTATACGTTGGTAAAGCAAATAATTTGAAAGAAAGAGTCAGGTCTTATTTCTCAAAAAATCCCGATAGAGAAATGATACCAAAGCTAGTAATAAACTCAGAAAAAATTGATTTTATTGTAACTCAGAATCCAAATGAAGCGCTGGTTCTTGAAAGAGAGTTAATCCGTAAGCATAAACCGAAGTATAATTCTAGATTGAAAGATGATAAATCTTATCCATTTATATCTCTTACAAACGAAGAATATCCTAGAATTCTCTATACTAGATTCCCAGCAGAGAATGATAAACGTTGGGGGCCATTTCCAGATGCAGGTGCAGCAAAAAGAGTTATTCAATTATTGAGAAGACAGTTTGGAATAAGAGATAAAGATTGTAATGGAAAAGATGGTTGCTTTGCTAAGCATATCGGTCTCTGTAGAGGACCTTGTGTTAATCCGGAAGGATATTCTGAAATTGTAAAAATGGTATCAAGTGTTTTGGATGGTAATGCAGGAAAAATAATTCAAGAACTAAATATAGAAATGAATCTCTATTCTAAAAAATTAGAATTTGAAAAGGCAGGAGAGATTAGAGACCTAATAAGTTCTATTCAATCTACAGTATCGCAACAAATAATTAATTCAAGGTTTTATCAAGACTGTGATGCTATAGGATTTTCTCAAAGAGAAGATTTTGCAGTAGTAGTAATTCTTCATGCCAAAGATGGAATCATCCAGGGCGAAGTAAACTATCCATTGATTCACAAAGGTGATATTTCTGAATCTGTTTCATTAGTATTGTCTGAACATTATTCCAATAGAAAACCGCCGAAAACAATCCTATTACCAACCCCGATAACAAAAGTAATGCAAGAATGGCTCACTGAAAGAAAGGGAAAGAAGGTTGAAACGAGAGTCCCTCTAAGAGGAGAACTTGCAAAGCTACAAAAAATGGCCACAAAAAATGCAGAAATACAAGTTACTAGACAGAAGAATAAACGTTCAGGAAACTTAGAGAAAATAGCCGCTGAAGATGGTGCAAGATTGTTGAAAATGGAATCTCTAGACCATATTGTTTGTTTTGATATGGCACAATTACAAGGAAGTGAGAGAGTTGGGGCTTCTGTAGTGTTGAGGAAAGGAAGACCATCAAAGAAAGAATACAGAACATATAGAGTCAAAGGTGAAGCATTAGATGATCTTAAAATGATGTCAGAAGTAGTTGAAAGATGGCTGAAAAGACAAGAAGTATGGCCTGATTTACTATTACTTGATGGAGGTAAAACTCATCTTGACGCTATAAACTATTTACTAGAAGAGCATAATTTGAATGATGTTTTTCATGTAGCCGCATTAGCTAAAAAAGAAGAAACAATTTTTCGTAAAGGGATGGAGCCAATTAAAATTGATAGGAAAGGAAGAGTGTTAATACATTCCAGAGATGAAGCTCATAGATTTGTTAATAAATATCATCGAAAAAGAAGAGGGAAAAATACTTTGAAAAATCCGCTTGAAAATATAGAAGGTTTGGGGGCGAAAAAAATACAAGCGTTAATGGTTCATTTTGGAAGTTATAAAAATATTAAATTCGCATCAATTGAAGAACTACAAAAGGTTCCAGGAATAGGTAAAGAAATGTCTGAAAAAATATATTCAGAACTAGTTTAATTCATATTATTCATTATCCTCTAGATCTTCTGTATCAAAAAATGATTCATTAGCAACTACAACAGGAGAATCAAGCGAGCCAAACGCTTCTACGGCTGCGACTTCGGTAATTTCGCTTTGTAACAATTCCTGTTCATGTATTTTTACGAGTTTCTTTTCTTTCCTTCTCCTAACTAGGCGAACGGTGAATAAAACCAATAATGAAACTAAAATTATCACATAAGGAACTAATTCAACGAAAATAAATGACCAACTATATTCAAGGTTATATGTCACTAAATCAGAATTCTTCCTACAATCATCCCATGTTAATGATTCAGGACAAACAGGTGTAAGATATGTTAATACTTGCTTTCCCTCGATTTCATCAAGATTCCCAAGTCCATTTGAACTCTCAAAAGAAGAGAATCGAATTTCATCTGGCATGTGTATTACTATCAATGATGAAGAACGTATTGTTCCAAAAATAGTGTGTTCCATTATTGGAAAAATTTGTTGTTGCATCTGTGAATTTTCAAATGTGAAACCAAAATCACTAGTTATAGGGTCTCCAAATGGCCATTCTAATGCTGATTGATAATATCCAAACGATGCTCTATGAATATCGAGATTGATTTGATCATCGATAGAAGAAATACTCATCTCTGCATTTTTTATTGACGCTGAGAAATTTATTGGTTGTAAATCAGAAGGAGTGATTGATTCTGGAATCTGATAATTCTCATTATTAAATATGAAAGGAGTGCTGATTAAGTTGGCGTTCAACTCATATTTAGCAAATCCTAGATCTAATGGAAAGCCAGAAATCTCATTTTCACTGACCAATACAGGAAAAATCTCATTCAAATCTTCGGCTAATTTTGACATTCCCGAATTAGATATCGTGACATTAATTTTATTTCCATTTCCAAAATCTAACGGTGCCATTATTTCTGACCCTCCTAATAGTCCCCCTTGACTATTTATTTGTGTGTCAAAAGATGGACTTTTCCTGTCACCAATTGCTATAGCTCTACGGATTAAATCAGATGGAATTGGTTGTAATTCGATATTATCTTCACCCAGGTCAATATCTAATCGATGAATAGAGAAAGTTAATTCAGCATCGAAATCGATATTTATTTCTCGACTTAATTCATTTATTGCGATATTATTAAGGAAAAATTCTGCTTTAGAGGTAACACATGTGGCTTGTTTGGATGAACAAATTAAATCATCAGATGAATCTTCACAGGGAACTGAATTTAAACAGATTGGATGTCTCCAATCAAAAGTTCTTGTCCCCTCAAATCCAGAATTAAAGATTGTCTCATCGTAAAATAATGAAATGATTTCAATCATAGAACTTTCTTGCCCAGTAGATCGAATCCATTCAGGAAGAAGTAATTCTAAATTGATGTTGGTGTTTGGAAAATCTGTTGGTAATATTTCCTGTAACCATTCAGATTTTGCTGAAAAATCAATTTCCATAATACTCATCGCTGCTGCAAGATCTTCATCATTAAGTATTGAAAAGTCCAAAGTAGAAATATCTCCCAAACTAGAGCCTAGCATATTTTCAATAATATTTGACATTTGAACTTGAACAGGTTGAGAACTTGATTGAATAAAGATAGGATTATCGCCAGACATTGGATTATTATCTTCTAAACAATATCTAACCTCTAACATTTCATCACAAGTTTCTCCATTCTGATGTCTAAAATCTAATCCTCCAAAATCATCTGAGGGGGCAAAGGTTGGCTGGAAAAAATTTATTTCTGTACCAAATAAATCTGAAAAACCCTCTGAAATTCCTTCTATTGGAATTCCTTGTAGGAGAGGAGATAGATCTTCTTCTAACTCATAATCTAGCATTCTTATCCCATCTGATGTGATTATTGGAAGGTTCATTTTATCGTCATCAAAATCAACTAACCAGTTATCCAAAGTATCTGAATCAAGATGATGTATAGATAATATCATCTGAATTTCAGTATTACTTGAGTCTCTAGCATCAATCAATACATCTATTGACAAAGATGGTTGTTGATTATCAATCAATAATGTTGTAGACGAATCTCTATTTTTAATTCTCATAATCAGACTTTCTGAAATATCAGAATTTAAATCCTCTGATTGGGTATTATCCAGAGATAAATGACCATATTTTTGAGATATCTGATTTTGTATATTTTTTGTGAATAATATTCCTGGACTTTCTATTTCAAATGCAGTTGAATAATCGGGAGGAAATACAGTTAATTCTACGTAATGCCCAGGTAATGCTTTGGCATTGAATGAAGACTCAACATCTCCTCCCATTATCAAAAGTCCTCGAATAATTCTATCTAAGTCTCCAGTATTATCTTTAATACCTAGATTACTAGGATCCATGGTTAGGATAAATACACCCCTGAAGCAAATTGGAGGATTGAATGGATCATTCGCCCGACCGTTTACTTCATCAATAGAATCTTGTGAATTATCATAAGTGCATTGTAAATTTTCTGTTGATGAAAAATCTACAGATGAAATAGTATTAAGAAGTGATTCCTCAGTATAGTCAAAATTGTCTTCAATATACTCCCTCATATTTGTCTGAATTAAAGAGACCATTTTCTCTTCAACTGTAAAACCATTTCTTTCAAAATTCAGATAATTCCTAATGTAATCTGCGGGAACTCCATCATCTAAACTGCTATCACCCTCTAAATCTAAGTCTTCTAAATCTAGGTCAGAACGTGACAATTCATGTACGGCGGTTGATATGGTTAAAGATACGCTATCTGCATCAACTACATTTAGGACAATTGATGACTTAATCCATTCACTTATACTCGAGCCATCAAGAACAGATTGGTAATCATCACAAATACCACTCTGACTGTTCCAAGTTGAACATATATCATTTTCAACATCTGGCTCTCCAGGTGGTGGAGAAGCTGAATAAACTGGAGAAATAAGCAGCAAAACCAGTAACACTGCTATACGCTGCATGATTAGTTGGAGAAAGTCATCTACCATAAGTCTGAATCCATCTTGCATCTCGGAGACATCGATGAGTGGGGAGAAACCTAGTTCTCAACTTCGAGAAAATATTAGTTCTTTATTAAAACTAAAAGGTTTAGAAGAGGAAAAAATAGTTGAATTAATAGGAGACTTGCCCAACCGTTGGGAAAAATTTGATGATATTGCTCTGATCCCAAATTCATCTTTTAGAAAAGAACACTGGAAACCTATAATTAGTGATGAATTTTGGATTAAGATTTGTCAAAGTTTGAATGTAGAAAGGTTAGCTAGATCTGGAGAGATAATAGGTGAAAAAAGAGAATCGACTGTGGAAATGTTGGTTGGAGAAGATGATTGGGTAATTAGAAAAGAAAGTGGAATAAAATATGGCTATCATATCAAACAGTGTATGTTTTCTTCAGGTAATATTAATGAAAGGAGAAGGATGGGGGAGGTAGTTTCAGAAAATGAAGTAGTGGTTGATTTATTCTGTGGGATTGGATACTATACAATACCAATATTAGTAAAAAATAATGTTAAACATGTTTATTCTTGTGAGTGGAATATTAATTCTATTGATGCATTAAAATATAACCTTGAGAACAATAATGTGGAGAAAAAATGTACTATTATTGAAGGTGATAATCGGGAAACTACAGATAATTTAGAGAATATAGCTGACAGAGTATTACTTGGCCTACTACCTACTGCTGAAGAGTCCTATCATGTAGCTTTAAAATGCATAAAAGAAGAAGGGGGGATGCTGCATATACATGGATTATCACCGTCTAACAATCATGAGAAATTTCTCTTAGAAACATCTGAAAAATTACAAAAAATAGATTATAATTATATTATTACTAATTATAAAATTAATAAAATTAAGTCTTATGCACCACATTGGGACCACTTAGTTTTAGACATACAAATAGAAAAAAGATAGTGAAATCATTACACAAAAACACAGTCTATATTTTATCCTATCATAAATTCGGAAGTATATGCGCACTCTCGCACTCATGATGTGTTTACTCATGACTGTGCCTACATTAGCTGGTTGCTTTACCGAGGAAACAAAACAAATCGATGAAAACGATGAATGGTGGGAAACTCCAATCCATGAAAGAGAAAATATGGAATTAAATATGACTGGATGGAGAAGCCAATTACCAGTTGACGGAATGTACTCTTGGTCAGGTCCAACAGAACACTTTGTAGAAGTCGAACTACCATTATCTGAACAAGATGTAGGATATCCTGGACCAGCATTAATGCATATCTCTCTATGGATGCCAGATGTACCAAACGGTACAGAAGTACCCGTAATTGCAACGGTACATCCATACTATGACTTTGGAGGAGAAGGGGTAGTAGGAGATGATTCGAATCCGAATACAGTTCCTGATGCGGGAGTTGGATTATGGGTTCTAGAGGAATTTGTTCCGCATGGATATGCTCTAGCACAGATTTCAACATTTGGTACGGGTCAATGAACCCATTGTCAAGATGTAAAAGGTCTTGGCGAGCAAATAGGAATACAAGCAGCGGTTCATTGGCTTGGGGAACAAGATTGGTCAAACGGAAACGTTGGACTAATGGGAAAATCATATGCTGGAACAACAAACTGGGAAGCCGCTCAGAATCCATCAGAACATCTGAAAACTATTGTTCCAATTTCTGGATCTATAGGAGTCCAACAGATGTTCTACAGGAATGGTTCCAGTGAAGCTAGGGCAATGCTATACGATGTTCTGTATGAAGGAGCAACTGCAGATGCTACAAGTGATGATATGAGATTTTGTACTGATGATGCTATTGGGCCTTTGAGTCCATTCACTACTTGGTTCGGAGCAGGACTTGGCGGAGATGAATGGAATGATTATTGGGATGAGAGATATCATTTACAAGATGTCATTGATAATTATAATGGAAGCGTATACATCGTTTGGGGTTTACAAGATTGGAATGTTGACCCATATCATGCATTTCCAACCCATCAATTATTGAAAGATGCTGGTATAAATGTTAGGACTATTTCAGGACAGTGGGGGCATAACTACCCAGATCAGCCAAGTGTCCATGAAGGGCTAGAATCAGGATATGGCGCTGAAGCATTTCCTAGCGTCTCAAGAATGGATTGGGCAGTTGAACTATATCCATGGTTTGAGTATTACTTGAAAGGAATTGGAGATGAACCCGAGTCTTATGTCCAAGTACAAAGAAATGATGGGCAGTGGCATATTGAAGAAACATGGCCTGCAGAAGATACTACAAATGTTCAATATGCAATTGCAGACTGGGATGGAGGAATGTCAGGAACTGTTAATTCACAACAATCAATGACTATTACCAGTCAACCACTAACAGAAGATATGCATATTTCCGGACTACCAACATTACATATTGATGCTAGAACAAATACTTGCAATGGAGGGCAATTATTCGTAACTATGTTCGATGGAACTTCTGGTTTAAGGTTAGGACATGCAACTATGGATGTTAGGTATAGAGATGGAGGTTACGAAGCAAAGGCCACATCTCCCATGACAAGTTATAGGATGTTAATGGAATTTAATCCAATGGATGTGATTGTACCTAAAGGGCATACAATTCAATTAGTAGTCTCCGAATCTGGAGAAGACTATCTCCCTTCCCCATGTGCTTCTGCAGGAATGACAATATTTGCAGGTTATCAAGTACTTACTTTACCCACCATAGATAGGCCAGTTGATCATGAGAATTGGTTTAATGTTCCAAACTGGTGGGACGATTGATAGGTATGTTCTCTAACTTACCAAGACATTCTTTATGGAAATAATTACTTCTAAATTTTCGAGAACTACGTTTTACAATAAATCCACATTTAGAACATGTCCAAGCCCATTGAGACTTAGTTTCCTGTAATTCTCTAGTTAATTGTCTTCCAAAAGTATTCATTTCCCTAATATTAGGCCAGAGATTTTCTAATTGACGGAAATTTTTATCATGGGAAAAATTTCCTAAACAATGAATATATTCATGAAAAAGAACAAATTCGGCATATTGGGAATATTTTTTTTCAAACAATTTTTTATTGAGTCTGACTATACAATTACTAGAAGTTAACTTTTTTGATTTATCTAAATTAGTTGTGAGACCGTGTCTAGAGATGGAGTTCCTAGAAAGTAAAGAAACTTCAATATCAGATAATTGTAAAAGTTCATTATCTGAAAAAAATCTTTCATTGTCCATATCTACAAAAGTCCTCATTTTAGATATTACATTATATCTTAATTGAGAAAAGATTTGATAATCACTATCATTCATAATAATATCTCAATAATGTAGAAAGTCTAGAAGTAAGAACCTGTGCCTTCGTAATATAGCCTCAACTGAATACCATACTCTGGATCATCTCCAAACCATACTACTGAATCCATATTTTCCAATGTTGTAAGGCTTGTAGGCCAATCGGCCTCATAGTATCCAGGATACAAGTCTTTCACCATCATCGTTCCATCTGAGCTACCATCGGTTCTGAAAAGTTCCCAATAGTTTTGTGGAGTCCAACCAAAGAAGTAAATGACATCACCGAGTACTTCAGGATCGGACCCCATAGTACCATAATTCATTGAATTAGCATTAAACCAAAATTCTCCATTGAATGTCCATGGTGCAACTTCTGTAATTATGTAGGTGCCATCGAGTGTCCCGTCAGATAATGCAGGTTCATGTCCGGTGTCAAAATTACCCCAGAAATCAAATTCTATGTGTTTTTCCTGATTGTAAAGGAATTCATTTTCTGAGTCTTGATCAATAAAATCAGTACAATACCATTCTCCATTCATACTGTTGTATTCACAATAATTCCACCTATCTTCTATCTCGGAAATATTTGTATCCGACCAGTGCTCGAAAAGTGGATTCGTGCAATACCATAAATCGTCAAATCCACTTGAAACTAGTTCACTATTTCCTTCCCAAATACAAGATGTATAATTTCTCCAAGCAGAAGCAACAACTGTCGAGATTGACATAAATAGTTCATCTCCAAAAATTGTTATGGTTTGTGGATTACCATACCATTCTTGATCTTCACCAACTCTAAATGTAGTTTCGTTAGTTCCTGAACTTGTCCAAAGTTCTATTGTACTAATATTCCAATCATCTCGAAATGAACCAGCTGCAAAGTATAATTTGTCATTAAACTCAATAAAATTGGAAGGATAACTACCGTAATTAGCCCCGCCCGCGAATTCTGTGGGTTCTCTAATATCTTTCACCAAAACAGTAGTTGATGTTAAACCACTAGTTTTCCATAATTCTTGACCTAAAATCCCATCGTTTGCAGAGAAATAAATTATTCCTCCAGCTTCAGTAATTTGTGAAGGATCACTGCTCGCAGAACCAGGATTAATATCCATTATCATCGAAGTGC
>Ga0213868_10004529_pt1 | contig 12682 bp, 13 predicted proteins | sample PICome_9_FD_160087 | JGI IMG/M metagenome (GOLD analysis project Ga0213868, IMG submission 160087) | Coastal seawater microbial communities near Pivers Island, North Carolina, United States - PICO127 | ecosystem: Environmental > Aquatic > Marine > Coastal | place: USA: North Carolina...
AAAAACCAGCTGCCATATTGTGTCCACCACCCTTTTCAATTATATTTTTATCAACAAGTGTTTTTATTATTTTACCAATGTTATAATTTTTTGTTGATCTAGCTGAGGCTTTTAAAATTTTATTAGAATTTGTTAAAACAATTGAGGGTTTATTAAAATAATCTTTTAATCGTGAGGCTATGATACCAATAAGACCCTCATGTATATTTTTATTATAATAAATTATAATATTTCTATTTTCTTTAGCAATTTCCTCAAAATTTATTTCATTCAAAATATCTTTTTCTAATTTTTTTCTTTTATTATTAAGATTAATAAGTTCTAAAGTTTTTTCTTCTATTATATTTATGTTATTGGAAGTTAATAATTCTGTACCATAATTTGAAAATCCAAGTCTTCCTCCTGAATTTATTATAGGTCCAATTAAAAAACCCAAATCATCTATAGTCAGCTTCTTTTTTAGATTAAGTTGATTGAATATATTTTTAAAAGCTAAATTATTTTCTAATTTAAAGCTTTTAATTACATTGTAGGCTAATATTTTATTAAATTTTCTTAGTGGCATAACATCACAAACTGTAGCCAAAAGTACATAAATTAAAAAATCTGATAAGTTAAATTTACATTTTGTTTCTTGAATAACTTTATCAATAAAAAAATATGTTAATGTTGTTGCACACAAGTAATCATAGTTTTCATAACCAGTTTTTTTTTTTGGATTTATAATAACACTAGATTTTGGATAAGGTTTATTTATTTCGTGATGATCTATTATTATTGATTTAATATTATTTTTATTTAAGTAATCAATTGCATCATTTGATGTTGATCCACAATCTACCATAATTACTAATTTAGTTTTTTTTGATAGTATTTTTTGAAAAAGTTTAGTTGAAGCCCCATATCCATCTATTTCTCTATCTGGAATGTAATAAAAATATTTATGCTTAATGTAATTAAAATATCTGGCTAATAGAGAAGTTGCAGAAGCTCCATCCACATCATAATCTCCTAAAATACATATTTTTTCTTTTTTATTTATTGAGTTTATTAGTATATCTGTGGCTTTAATATAATCTGAGTTTTTATTGAAAATATTAATAATTTTTAGATTATTATTAATGTTATTTATTTCTGTAATATCATAATTTCTTAAAACAATAAGTCTTGCTAAAATATCACTAAAATTAAAATCTTGCTTTATTTTTTCTACTAAATTTTTATTAATTTTTTTTTCTACCCAATTTTTTTCTGAAACAGAAATCATCCATTTATGGGAGTAACATTTCTTATAATCTTTTTTAAATTACTATCTTTATGAGTTACCAATGTTTCTGATATATAATTATTTTTATCAAGCTTTATTCCATTAAAAACATCATTACTGGTAATACCAGTGGCACAAAATATAGAGTCACCTTTTACTAACTCAGATAAATCATATTTTTTATCAATATCAGTAATGCCCATAGATTTTGCTTCAAGAATATCTTTATCATTATCAAAAATAAACCTTCCTTGAAAATTACACTCATATGTATCAAGAGCTGAAGCAGCAAGAACACCTTCAGGTCCACCGCCAATACCCAAAAACATATCTACATTATATTTAGGATCTGAAACGTACAAAGCTCCAAGAACATCACCATCGGTAATTAGTTTAACATTTACATTTAGCTCTCTAAGTTTATTAATAATTTGCTTATGTCGTGGCCTATCTAAAACACAAACTGATAGAGATGAAATATCTTTATTTTTAAATTCTGATAAATTCTTAATATTTTTTTCTAACGGATAGTCGAGGTCAATTAAACCTTCATCTATTTTTCCTGTTGCTATCTTATTCATGTATGTTTCTGGTGCATTAAATAAATTACCTTTTTCACCTATAGCTAAAACTGTTATTCCTCCAGGTAAATTATTTGCAACAAAATTAGTCCCTTCAACTGGATCTACAGCAATGTCAAAGCTTGGACCATTTTTATTACCTAAAACTTCACCTGTATAAAGCATAGGAGCTTCATCTAAAGTACCTTCTCCAATTACCACTTTGCCTGTCATATCTATCTTATTCAGTTCAGATCTCATAGAATCAACCGCAGCTTTATCAGCGGCTATCTTATCTTTTTTACCAACGAAAAATGATGAGGCGTATGCTGCTTTTGATGTTACCTTAATAAATTGATCAACAAATTTTTTATCTATTGCCATCAAATTTTTTCATCAAATAATTCTTTATCTTTAATTTGAGACTCAAATTCCCTTAACCTTTTATACACACTAGCTAATTCAATTATAGTTGGCCAAGATTTTAAAAGATATTGCATAGAGCCCTCTACTCTACCAAAGGCTCTAATTATCTGTTGCATAACACCTAAAGTTACCACGCCTGCTACAATAGCTGGTGCTAAGAATACATATGCAGATAATACATTAGCCTGTAAATATGCCATCCTACCTATGTTAAAATATAAATAACGCATATAACTTAAGAAATGAATTGATCGAACATCTGAAAATAATTCATTAATTGTTTTTGGCCTCACATTTTTGTCATCCTCAGCTATTACTAGTATTTTTCTATATGCAGCCTCTTTTTTTTGAAGATCATATTCAACACCAACTAATCTCAACAACCAACCTAATCCTATTAAAAATATAGTTCCACCAAGAGTCCAAAGTAAAGCACCAGTTATTAATCCATATTGCCATTCTCCAAAAAAGAAAATTGGAATTCCTATAGATAGCCCAAGTAAAATTGGAACAAATTGAAAGAGAACCATAACAGACTCGATAAAACTAGTACCCAAACCTTCCATAATACGTGTGAATTTAATTGTATCTTCTTGAACCCTTTGTGAAGCACCCTCTATTTTACCAGCTTTATCATAAACGCTATGATACCATTCAACCATAGCTGTTCTCCATCTAAACAAATAGTGAGCTGTAAAAAAACTAATTGCAACATATAAAGCAATATACATACCAGCTAACGTAATGAATGAAGCTAAACTAGACCAATATTCTTCAATTGTTATTGCATTAGGTTTGGCTAAAGCTTTTTGTATCATATCGTAAAAAACACCAAACCACTCATTAATTTTAACATCTATTTTAACTTGTACCCACAATGATAATAAAATTATAAAAGATCCTAACCATGACCACATAAACCATTTTTTTATTTTGAAAAATCTAAACATTTATTATTTTAAAAAATTATCTGCGTATGATTTTTTTACAGTTTTTCTTTTTTTTGGTTCAATTATATCGAAATCTATTTTTTTCTTTTTAGCATAATTTATTGCCAATTCTTTTGATGAAAATTCTAATCTTAATTCTGATAAAGTATCTGATGAGCTTTCCCATCCCATCAAAGGGTTTTTTGTTGGATTATTAGTTATAAATTCTAATATCCATTTATCTTTTTTTGCAGTCCCAGACTGCATTGGATTTTTGTTTGGTATATAGATTATAGCTTTATTCATAATGATGGTCGGAGTGGCAGGATTCGAACCTGCGACCCTCTGGTCCCAAACCAGATGCGCTACCAGGCTGCGCTACACTCCGATCGATTGGTTACTAATACAGTAGATATAGATTATTTCAAAGTATAAATAGATCAAAATTAAAAGAAATTTTATATAAATCTGATATATAAATAAACATGATTATTAGCTGTCCTAATTGCAATAAACAATTTAAAATTAACCCTTCTCTAATACCTAGTGAAGGAAGAGATTTGAAATGTGGCTCTTGTGACAATGTTTGGTTCTATAAAATAGAAGATAAAAAATCTAAACTATTATCCTTAAATGAAGACGTTGTTGATAATGAGGTTGAAGCAATAATTGATGATAAAACAAAAGATCAATTAACCGATATCAAAGAAAATTTATCTCAAGATAAAATTGATGATATAGAGAATAAAAATGATGACAAAATTATTCAAAAACAAATTCCTATAAAAAATAAAATCAAAAAAAGCACAAGTAGTAAATTTTTTTCTTATTTAATTGTGTCAATTATATCTTTTATTGCATTAGTTATCTTAGTTGATACTTTTAAAACACCTTTAATTAATGTTTTTCCAGATTTAGAAATTATTTTATTTAACCTTTTTGAGATATTGAAAGATATTAAACTTTTTATTATAGACTTATATTAATTTTATATGATTAATTATTTATCAAAACCCTTTAAATGGTTTTTTAAATTGGAGGCAGCCAGTGGTTTAGTTTTACTATTTGCAGCTGTAGTCGCCCTAATTATTAGTAATTCAGAATTATCAAATTTATATTTTTCAACTTTAAATAAATATTTGTTTATTGGAATAAATAACTTTGGATTAAAATTATCCGTTTTACATTGGATAAACGATGCCTTAATGGCTATTTTCTTTTTTTTTGTAACTTTAGAAATTAAAAGAGAATTTCTACAGGGCGAACTTTCAAATATAAAACAAGCATTACTTCCAATTATAGCTGCTGTAGGTGGCATGTTGGTTCCTGCTTTAATTTATGTATATGTAAATTTAGGAGATGGAGAAACTTTAAATGGTTGGGCCATACCTTCGGCTACTGATATTGCTTTTTCTCTAGGTGTATTATCTTTATTAGGCAAAAGAGTTCCTTTGTCGCTAAAAGTATTTTTAACTGCCTTGGCAATTATTGATGATTTAGGTGCGATTGTAATTATAGCATTATTTTATTCTGGAGATCTTAGTATTAAATACTTAAGTCTTATGTTGTTAGCATTTATCCTTTTATTAGTTATTAATAAATTTAATATTAAAAAATTCTTACCTTATTTAATTATTGGAGTTTTTCTATGGGATTTTACTCATAACTCCGGTATTCACGCTACTATAGCTGGTGTCTTATTAGCTATGACCATACCTCATAGAAAAAAAGAAAAAGATTTTTCTTTATTAATTAAAATTGAACATGCGATTAGTCCCTATGTTGCTTTTGGTATAATGCCCTTATTTGCTTTTGCTAACGCAGGAGTTTCACTAGAAGGTTTATCTTTAGACTCATTACTTAACAAAGTACCTTTAGGAATACTTTTAGGTTTATTTGTGGGTAAACAATTAGGTGTTTTTGTATTTTCATATATATCTATAAAATTAAAGATTGCACAAATGCCAAATAATTCAAACTGGTTTAATTTTTATGGTGTGGGAGTTTTAACTGGTATTGGTTTTACTATGAGTCTTTTTGTGGGAAATTTAGCATTTGTAGAAAATATGCAATATATGGATGGTGTAAAGATAGGTGTATTGGCAGGTTCATTATTATCAACATTGTTTGGATATTTTTTAATACTTCTTACACCTAATAAATAATTTTATAATGAAAAAAATAACAACAATATGTTTAAGTATATTTATGATTTTTTTTAAAAATTCTGTAAGTGCTAATTATGAGAAAGTTTTTTATGACTTTAAAATAGAAAGTATTACAGGAGAGATAATTAATTTAAGCGATTATAAAGGTAAACCTGTTTTAATAGTTAATACAGCTAGTTATTGTGGTTTTACAAAACAATATGATGAAATGCAGGAATTATGGGATCTATATAAATCTAAGGGTTTAATCGTACTGGGTGTACCATCAAATTCATTTAATCAAGAAAAGAAGAATAATGCTGATGTAAAAAAATTCTGTGAAGTTAATTTTAGTATTAATTTTCCTTTAACAACTATAACTGAGGTTAAGGGAGAAAATGCTCACGAAATATTTCTATGGGCTAAAAATAATTATGGTAAATCTGCAGTTCCAAAGTGGAATTTTCATAAGATTTTAATAAATAAAGAAGGTAAAGTTGAAGATACTTTTGCATCTTTCACTAAACCAATGTCAAAAAAAATAATTAATAAAATAGAAGAAATCTTATAATTTTATATTTAGTCCATCGTATGCTGGTGTAACATTGTCTGGTAAAACTTTTTTAAGAACTTTATAGTCCAAAATTGGAGATAAGTTTGTCAAAACAGCTTTTTTTGGCTTAAATTTTTTTATAATTGAGAGAGAAGTTTCTAAATTGAAATGTGATGGATGAAAATTATACCACAAGCAATCAATTATCAAATATTCGATGTTTTTGAATTCTTTAAAATCTTTTTTGTATATCTTGCTTACATCGCTTATGTAAGCTAATTTTTTATCAATAATAAAACAATTAGATTTTACTTTTCCATGTTGGACGACAATACGTTTTAATTTAATCTTTTTATTATTGTTTGTTACAAAAATATTTTTTGGTAATTTATTCAACTTTAAAGTTGCCGGGTATTCTTTAGAATAACTATTAAAAATATATGAAAAAGCTTCATTTAAATATTTAGATGTTTGATTATCAGCATAAACATCAATCTGTTTCTTGCTGTTAAGATAAAAGGATCTTAAATCATTTATACCATGTGTTTGATCACCATGCATATGGGAATAAAGTACTTTATTAATTTTTTTAATTTTGTGTCTCAATAATTGTTGTCGTAAATCTGGAGATGTATCAATCAATATATTTTCATCTGAAGTTTTTAGTATTGCTGAACATCTTGTTCTGTAATTCTTTTTATTTTTTGGATCACAATTTCCAAAAAAACCATCTGGACGTGGTACGCCCATTGAGCTTCCACAACCAAGAATAATAAAATTCATAATTTTTAATTAAAAAAAAGTCTATTAAAGTTATTAGTAGTAAAATTTACTAAGTCAGATTTAGAAATATTTTTTATATCCGCTAATTTTTGAGCAGTATAATCAATATATGATGGCTCATTTTTTTTACCCCTATTAGGCACGGGTGCTAAGAACGGACTGTCAGTTTCAATTAATATGTTTTCCAAAGGTAAAAAATTAAATGTATCTTGTAAATCTAAAGAGTTTTTAAAGGTTATAATGCCACTTGCAGAAAAAAAAGCATTTAGTGTTAAAAGTTTTTTTGCAAAATCTTTACTACCAGTGAAACAATGCATTAATATTTTTAAATTTTTATCTTTATAACTTTCTAATATATTAAAAGTTTCATCTTCTGCATCTCTTGAGTGAATAATTAATGGGGTATTTGTTTTGATGGAAGCCTCAATATGTTCCTTAAAACTAATTATTTGATCCTCTTTATCACTATTATTGTAATAGAAATCTAAACCTGTTTCCCCAATTCCTATTATTTTTTTAATAGTGGTAATATTTTCTATTATAAAGTCTGAGGTAATTTTATTTTTAGTCGATTCGTGGGGATGTATACCAATTGTACCATAAATCATCTCATCTTTTTGTATAATCTTCTTAATTCTATCAAAACTTTCAAGTGAAGTTGAAATTGTTAAGAGTTTTTCTATTCCAGCCTCTTTTGATCTTTTAATTACGTTACTCAAGTCACTTAAAAGAGGCTCATGGTCCAAATGACAGTGTGAATCAATCATTGTTTTTATCTATCTTTTTAAAAAGTATATCAATTTTATTTATTTTACTTCCTTTTGATAAAAATTCATTATTTTCAATTGATATAAAACTGATATCTTTTTCATTAAGATTAAAAATTTTTAAAGCTTTTACAGATGACTGGGGAATTATTGGATAAAGTAAATAGCTAATTTTTCTAACAATTTCTAATGTTGTATAAACTATTGTATTTAATCTAGTTATATCTTCTTTTTTTTTCCAAGGTTCCTGATCATTAAAGTACTTATTTGCTTCAAATAAAGAATTTATAATAAAATCTATATAAAAATTAATGTCCTGAATATCAATTTTTTCTCTTATATGGGATAAATTTTTTTTATACCTGTTTAAAATTTTTAAATCATCTTTTTCAAATTTAATATCTTTTGGTACCTCACTATTACAATTTTTGATAGCGAATGCTGTAACACGTTGGCATAAATTTCCAAAATTATTAGCTAGATCACTATTTATACAATCTTCAAGTCTTTCTTGTGATATGTTTCCGTCATTTCCAAAAGATACTTCCTTGATTAAATAATATCTTAATGGATCTAGACCATATTGATTAATAATTTCAATTGGATCCAAAATATTACCTTTTGATTTAGACATCTTTTCATCTCCAGAAAGGATCCACCCATGACCATAAACTTTTAATGGTAATTTTATTTTAGCAGCTAATAGAAAAGCTGGCCAATATACAGCGTGAAATCTTAAAATGTCTTTACCAATCAAATGGATAGATGCTGGCCAATAATTTTTAAATAAATCATCATTTGTATCAGGATAATTTAATGCACTAATATAATTTGTTAATGCATCAAGCCATACATAAATCACATGATCATCATTATTTGGTACTTTTATTCCCCATGAAAAACTTTTTCTACTAACTGATAAATCTTTTAATCCACTTTTAACAAAACTGATAACTTCGTTTTTTCTAGATTCCGGAGCTATAAAATTTGGATATTTTTCATAATAATCAAGTAATGGTTTTTGCCATTTAGATAATCGAAAAAAATAAGACTCCTCCTCTATCCATTCAACAGGTGATTTTGAAGAAATAGATCTTTTAACCCCATCTACATCTTCTATTTCGTCTTCATTATAAAATGCTTCATCTGATACAGAGTACCAACCAGAATATTTTGATAGATAAATATCATCATTTTTTTCAAGTTCATTCCATAAATATTGTACTGTTTTTTTATGTCTGTCTTCAGTAGTTCTTATAAAATCTGTGTTTGTTAAATTAAGTGTTTGAGAGAGATCTCTAAATGTTTGGCTGATTTGATTACAAAATTCCAAAGGATCAATATTTTGTTTTTCAGCAGATCGTTGTATTTTCAGTCCATGTTCATCAGTACCTGTTAAAAATTGGACATCATAACCATCCATTCTTTTAAATCTGGCAAAAAAGTCTGCTATGATACTCGAATAAGCATGACCCATATGAGGTTTAGCTGAAGGATAATAAATTGGAGTTGTGATATAAAATTTTTTATCCATTTAAAACTCTATCCTCAAATTCCATAAATAAAGTTTCATCGTCAAGATTAAAGATTTTTGTATAATTAATTTTTTTTAAAAAATAATTTTGTACGCTTAATAACTTAATATTTTTAACTGATATATTTTTTCTAAAATATATTTCTATTAATGAATATATTAGATATTTAATAAATTGATCTTTTTTATATTTTTTTTCCATTAAAATTTGTTTAATAAGATCTTTTAAATCAATGTCCTTTAAATCAACATTATTTTTATTTGCAAAATCTAATAAATTCAATATTGAGCCTGGCGTACTATAATAATTAATCATTTGATCATTAATTAAATTCAAAACATTTTGATCTAAAATTTTGTTGGTAATATCAAAAGATTGATTAAATGTAAGGTTGATCTTATAGTTGAGACATCTTGATTTAAGTGTTGGTAGTATTTTTTTGTTATTATTGATTAACATAAAATATATATTTTCGTTAGGTTCTTCAATAATTTTAAGTAAAGCGTTAACTGAATTAATATTTAAAAGTTCAATATTATCTATAAGAACAAATCTTGGCTTTGTATTAAAAGATGATTTATTTAAAGTTAAGATTAAATTTCTAATTTGATTGATATCTATACTTTTTTTATCATCATCAACATCGATTGAAATAAAATTGGGATTTGATTTATTTAAAACTAATTTAAATGATTTATTATCAGGGTTAATTTTAAAATTCTTAGCGTCATATGAATACTCTTCATCAAAAGATAAGATGTGATTAATTAGATGATATGCTAATGTTGATTTGCCAATCCCCTTTTCACCTGAGAGTAATATCTTATTTGGTAGTTTATTGTTTTTATAAAGTTCAATAAAATTTGAGAATTCAATATGATGGCCAAATAAAGATAGTTGATTTATAGGGGTTAAATTCATTTAATCAATCTATCAATTTTATTCAAAATTAATTTTTCATTTTTATTTATTTCTAAATTTGAATTAATTAATTGATATTTATTTTTTTGTTTATTTGATAACTTTATAAATCCATTTTGAACTTTATTGTAAAAAGAAATTTTAAATTTGTCATATCTATTTAACGATTTTCTTTGCTTTAATCTCTTCTGAAGATTTTTTTTATTTACTGTATTTAAAAATGTAAAACTTACTTTAATATTCCTAAGTAAGTATTTGTTCAAAGCTTCAATTAAATTCAAATTAACACCCATTCCATAATGTTGATATGCTATTGTAGAGTCTGTAAATCTATCGATCAGTATTATTTTTTTATTATATGATTTTTTTATTAAATCAATATTTTCGCTTCTTGCAGCCATATATAGAAGCAAATCTGTATTTTGATTAAAATTTGATTTATTATTTAAAATTAATTTTCTTATTTTTTCTGAGTTTGGATTTCCACCAGGCTCTCTTATCTTTATATGACTAATATTTTTTTTGGTAAGATACTTAGATACAGCAGATATATGATGACTTTTGCCGCTTCCTTCTATTCCTTCAAAAACTATAATTGGTTTTTTAGACATCGCCCCAAATGAGATAATTAATCGATTTTAAAAATCTGGATACAAAATTTACCTTTTTAACTTCTTTTGAAGCTAGTAAATCGTATTCACCAACTAACTTATCATCATAAACAACTTTCAAAATAGCAACTTTTTCATCTTTTTTAATAGGAGCTTCTATAGGTCCTTCATATTTTATAGAAACTTTTAAAAGTTTTTTTTTTGCTTTTTTAATTGTTTTGTACACATCTCGATCTGTATAAACATCGACTTTATCTTCTTTTCCAAGCCATACATTTACTTTATCAAAAGGCTCTTTAGCTTTAGAAATATTGACAAGATCAAAATTAGTAAGTCCATAAGTAAGTAATTTTGCACTTTCTCTTGATCGTGCATTTTTTGAATTAAATCCACTTCCAACAGCAATTAATCGTCTACCATTTCTAACAATTGATGAGGCTAAAGAATATTTTTCAACAGCCAAATATCCAGTTTTAATTCCATCAGCACCTAAGTTTTTATATAGAAGAGGATTTCTATTACCCTGAGTTATCGGATCTCCTCCTGTTCTATTCCAAGTAAATTCTTTTTCAGCAAACATTTCATAAAATTTAGGATGATTATCAATCAAATATTTAGACATTTTTAAAACATCTCTTGCAGTTGAATAATTATCTGGATTATTGATACCAGATGAATTGGCAAAATTTGTATTTTCCATTCCAATCTCTTTAGCTTTTGCTGTCATTAAAATTGCAAACTCTTCTTCTGTTCCAGCAATACCTTCGGCCAATGCTACACATGCATCATTACCAGAGGCAACTATTATTCCTCTAAGCAAATTTTCCACCGAAACTTCATCACCAACCATAATAAACATAGAGGAATAGCCTGACGTAGATAACCTCCATGCTTTTTCAGAAATAATAAATTTTTCATTTAACTTTAAGTCACCTGATTTAATTAAATCAAAGGCAATTATAGAAGTCATAATTTTAGTCATTGAAGCAGGATAAATAGAAATATCAGCTTCTTTTTCATATAAGATTTCACCAGAATAATAATCCTGTAAAATTGCAGTTCTTGCTTTTACATTAAGATTTGCAATAGCTAATTCAGTATATAAAAAATTAACAAATATAATTAAAATTAATTTCTTAAACATTTTTTAAAATTTCAATATTTTCAAAATTTAATGATTTAATTTCATTAAATGACTCTTCTAGTTTTTTTATATCATTAAACGGTCCTAATAATACCCTATATTTTGTACCTGATATTCTTTTAATGATAGGATTCTTAATTTTGGTTTCATTTATAATTCTTTCAGACATATTATTAGCTGAGTCCTTGTAATAGAAATCTGCAATTTTAATTGAATATGTAAAAGATTTATTCTTTGGAATTTCTTTTTTTAATTGATTTGATTGTCCTAAATCATCAATTTTAATACCATCAACAGGCGCTTTTTCTGCAACTTTTTTTTCTTCATTAAAAGTTTTAGCTTTTTTGGCAATAAACGTTGAATTTTGAGAAATTAAAACTATTTCAATATATGGCTCTTTTAAATCCAATGCTAATTCCTCGGCAATTCTTAATGTTATTACACTATTGTAAAAATCAGAAAACTTTACTTTGTTTGAAGAAACTTCAGCTATTACAGTTTTTTGATTAACAGGATTTGTAATTTTGACAAAAGAATTTTTTTTTAAACTTTTATGAAAAATTAAAAGAGATCTGTTATCAATTTTTTTTGTAATTTTTTTTTTATTTTTTAAACTACTATCATAAACAAGACCAAAACCAGTGTTTTTATATTTATCAAACGTTTTTTGATTAATAGAGTTTTTATTTAGATTATTTTGTTCACAACCAGTTATGAACATAAAGATTATTATAAAAGAAATCTTATAATTCATTTTCAAATTTCTCTTTTAGTGTACATACAGCTAATGAAAATCTTAAAGATCTATTCCACTTTAAAATAATTTCATAATTACTAAATACAATAAATGCCGGGTTTAAATTTTCAGCATCTGGTATAATATCTTTGTCAGGAGTTATTATTGATGCAGTTAAGTGATCAAATTTTTTATCTAACAAATCTTCATTTAAAATATATTTTCTAAAATATTTTAATTTTCTTTTGTCATGTATTTTTTTTGCTGAAACATTTAAATATTTTTTTGGTATTTCATTTGATA
>Ga0213868_10004531_pt1 | contig 12680 bp, 22 predicted proteins | sample PICome_9_FD_160087 | JGI IMG/M metagenome (GOLD analysis project Ga0213868, IMG submission 160087) | Coastal seawater microbial communities near Pivers Island, North Carolina, United States - PICO127 | ecosystem: Environmental > Aquatic > Marine > Coastal | place: USA: North Carolina...
TCTCACTCCACCGGGTAGTGCCGGCGGTGCCAATCCCCCAAAAAACAAGAGGGTCACGCAAGTAATAAGAGTTAGCATTATAAAAGGCGACCCAATCGGACGGGTAGGTACTGCTGTAAATGAGCGAGGAGGCAAAACGGATATGCAGCCCAACCGTATAGCCCGCAGGTGCCAGTTGGGTTAGGGCACTATATAAATGGGCAAGCCTTTTTTCTAACGACATCAACCTTAACAGAGCCTTTCTAGATTCTGCACAACCCTAAATACTTAGTTACATGTCTGCCAGCAACTTCGTTAACATTCCGTTTAGGAACGCACCAAAGTCTAAACACAATCCGTCCGCATGTAGTTTAAAAAAAATGCCCGCCAAATTGGCGGGCATGGTATTCTGCATGACGTGAAGAGCTTACGCTTCTGCCACTTCCTCAGCGGCAACGCGGGCTTTATCAGCCGCGCCTTTTGCATTCGGATCACGATCCACGAATTCGATGATCGCCATTGGGGCCATGTCGCCATAACGGAAACCAGCCTTCAGAACGCGCACATAGCCGCCCTGACGGTCCTTGTAGCGTGGGCCAAGGATTTCGAACAAGCGGGCCACATACTGATCTTGCTTCAACTGAGCAGCAGCCTGACGGCGTGCATGCAAATCGCCGCGCTTTGCCAGCGTGATCAGCTTTTCAATGATCGGGCGCAGTTCTTTTGCCTTTGGCAAGGTTGTCTTGATCTGCTCATGTTCGATGAGCGAGCCACACATATTGGCGAACAGCGCTTTGCGGTGTTCATGTGTACGGTTTAGACGGCGGTAACCACGAGCGTGACGCATTTGAATATCTCCTAAAGTCGCGTTTTGCTTTGTCCGGCAGCCCTCGAATGGGCCACTCACCTTGGGGCGTCATGCCCATATTTTCCCCGGCATTTCCGGGCATTTTCGGGGGGCGTCACCGCCCCCCCTTATTTTTAAAACTGGTCTTCGAAACGCTTGGCCAGATCTTCGATGTTTTCTGGCGGCCAATCTTCGACGTCCATGCCGAGGTGCAAGCCCATACCCGACAGCACTTCCTTGATTTCGTTCAAGGACTTGCGGCCAAAGTTCGGCGTGCGCAGCATTTCGGCTTCGGTTTTCTGGATCAGATCCCCGATGTAAACGATGTTGTCGTTCTTCAGGCAGTTTGCCGAACGCACCGACAGTTCCAGTTCGTCGACTTTCTTCAGCAGCAACGGATTGAATTCCAACCCATCATCAACATCCGAACGTGTCGCCGACTCAGGCTCGTCAAAGTTCACAAAGATCGACAGTTGGTCTTGCAAAATGCGCGCGGCATAGGCCACGGCGTCATCTGGCGTCAGCGAACCATCAGTTTCGATCTTCATTGTCAGCTTGTCATAGTCCAAAACCTGACCTTCGCGGGTCGGCTGCACTTCGTAGCTGACCTTTTTCACTGGCGAGTAGATCGCATCGATCGGGATCAACCCGATTGGCGCATCTTCTGGGCGGTTTTTATCAGCAGAGACATAGCCTTTGCCGGTGTTGACGGTCAGTTCCATGAACACATCAGCGCCATCGTCGAGGTGACAGATAACGTGGTCTTTGTTCAAAACCTCAATCCCACCTGTCTCCGAGATGTCACCAGCTGTCACAACGCCCGGACCCTTGGCCGAAATCGAAAGACGCTTTGGCCCTTCAATATCCATGCGCAGGCTTACGCCCTTCAAGTTCAGTACGATGTCAGTGACGTCTTCACGCACACCAGCGACCGATGAGAACTCATGCAGTACATTGTCGATCTGTACCGAAGTGATAGCGGCGCCTTGTAGCGACGACATCAATACGCGGCGCAGCGCGTTGCCAAGCGTAAGGCCAAAGCCACGCTCTAGCGGTTCAGCGATCACAGTTGCCGTGCGCGACGCGTCCGGGCCGGGGTTAACCACCAGCTGCGTCGGTTTGATCAGTTCGGCCCAATTTTTGTGGATCATGCGTATAGCCTCCATACTTGTCTTCTGCCCATGTCCCTAAGCAGTCGACGCCCGAGGATGTAGAAATGCCGAAAACCGGGCCGCACGCACAAAGCGCCCGGCCCGGTCAATAGGAATACCTTTAAACGCGGCGGCGTTTTGGAGGGCGGCAGCCGTTGTGTGCCATTGGTGTTACATCACGGATCGAAGTGATGTTCAGACCAGCAGCAGCCAGCGCACGAAGCGCAGACTCACGACCCGAACCTGGGCCCTGCACTTCAACTTCCAGTGTTTTCACGCCATGCTCTTGTGCTTTGCGCGCTGCATCTTCAGCAGCCATCTGGGCAGCATAAGGAGTCGATTTGCGCGACCCTTTAAAGCCCATAGTGCCCGAAGACGACCAAGAGATTGCGTTGCCCTGAACGTCAGAGATCAGGATTTTTGTGTTGTTGAACGAAGAGTTCACATGCGCAACGCCAGCGGCGATGTTTTTGCGTTCCTTACGCTTCATACGGGTCTTATCGCGTGCCATTATTCAACGCCCCCTTATTTCTTCTTGCCAGCAATGGCCTTTGCAGGGCCTTTGCGGGTACGAGCGTTGGTGTGCGTGCGCTGACCGCGGACCGGAAGGCCACGACGGTGACGCAGGCCGCGATAGCAACCAAGATCCATCAAACGCTTGATGTTCATCGAGGTTTCACGACGAAGGTCACCTTCTACGGTAAAGTTCGCGTCGATATGTTCGCGGATCGCAAGCACTTCGGCATCCGAAAGCTCGTTTACGCGACGGGTGCGGTCAATGCCAACAGCCTCACAGATCAACTCTGCGGTGTGGGAACCGATCCCGGTGATATAGGTCAATGCGATGGGGACACGTTTCCCCGTCGGAATGTTTACGCCAGCAATACGAGCCACGCGCGCTTCCTTTCGTTGCGGTTCCGTTATGCCAGAACCTTTTTTCACAACCCAAGAGCGGCGCCTCCGCCCTTGATGTTTTCCGTTTGCGATTTTGAGAGACCCAAAGGACGAAACGATTCCCCTAGGGGACGCCGTGCAATATGGGGTTTTACCCCGCCCGTCAAGGGCAGCGCCTTGATTAATCGCCTTAGTCCAGCACAGTCGCAATTGATGCGGCGACCGCGTCCATCTCGGCCAATCCATCCACCGAGGTCAGCAACCCTTTGGCATAGTAATACCCGATCAAAGGCGAGGTTTTTTTGTAATATTCCATCAGGCGTGTGCGCAGCGCCTCTTCGGTGTCATCGGCGCGACGAACCATTTTATCCGACCCGCATGTGTCGCAGACACCTGCCACGGCCGTAGGCTTGGTTTGGTCATGATAGACAGCACCGCAATCATCGCAGGTATAGCGCCCGGTGATCCGCGCGACCAAGGCCGCATCATCCACCCGCATCTCAATCACAGCGTCAAGGGATTGGCCTGTCTCAATCATCAGCGCGCCCAAGGCATCGGCCTGCGCCAAAGTCCGGGGGAACCCGTCGAAGATGAACCCGCCCTCCGCAGGCCCGCTTAGCTTCTCACGGATCAAGCCGATCACGATCTCATCCGTAACCAACTCGCCGCGCGCCATCACATCTGCAACCTTGCGCCCCATCTCGGACCCCGAGGTTTTGGCCTCGCGCAGCATATCGCCAGTTGAAAGTTGCACCATGTTGCGCTCATCGACCAAACGCTTCGCCTGTGTGCCTTTGCCAGCACCGGGTGGCCCGAGAAGGATGATATTTGGCATGCGGACCCCTTAGCGACGTGACGGTGCAGGCTTGCCGCGTTTTTTACCGCGCAGCTGCGACTTTTCAATCAGCCCTTCGTATTGATGGGCCAACAAATGCGACTGAACTTGGTTGATTGTATCCATCGTCACCGAAACTACGATCAAGACCGACGTACCACCAAAGTAGAACGGAATGGCCAGTTGATGCCGTAGAATTTCCGGCAGCAAACACACCAAGGCCAGATAGCCAGAGCCGAGCACAAGCACACGGTTCACCACATATTCCAGATATTCTTCGGTCTTTTTGCCGGGACGGATGCCGGGGACAAAACCGTTCTGGCTTTTCAGGTTCTCAGCCACATCATCGACTTTGAACGCGACGTTATGCGTGTAGAAATATGCAAAGAACACGATCATGCCGACAAAGAACAACAGGTATAGCGGTTGACCGGGGCCAAAATAAGCCAGAATGGTCGACATGATCGGCCCGGTCTGCTGGCCCGAAAAGGTCGAGATGGTCATGGGCAACAGCAACAAGGATGATGCAAAGATCGCCGGAATAACGCCTGCTGGGTTGACCTTGACTGGCAAGTGGCTTGACCCGCCGTCATAAACCTTCATCCCAACCTGACGCCGGGGGTATTGGATGTGGATCTTGCGCAAGGCGCGTTCCATGAACACCACAAAGGCAATCACGACCACAACCATGACCAACACACCCACAATCACCGCAGGCGACAAAGCGCCCGAACGGCCTTGCGAGAAGAACTGTGCCAAAGCAGCTGGAATTTCCGCAACAATGCCAACAAAGATGATCAATGAAATGCCGTTGCCGATGCCGCGCGCAGTGATCTGCTCACCCAGCCACATCAAGAACATCGTGCCGCCGACCAGTGTCACCATACAAGACGCGATAAAGAACCAGCCCGGATTGGTGACCAAATCACCGCTCTGCAAGCTAACCGCGATGCCGTAAGACTGGAACGAAGCCAGCACCACAGTGCCGTAACGCGTGTATTGGTTGATCTTTTTCTGCCCTTGCTGGCCTTCTTTTTTCAACTGCTCCAGCTTTGGCACCATCGCTGTCATCAACTGCACGATGATCGAAGCCGAAATGTAAGGCATGATTCCCAGCGCGAAAATCCCCATCCGAGAAATCGCGCCGCCGGTGAACATGTTCAACATGCCCCCGATACCGCCGCTGATTTCCGCCATAAAGTTTTTCAGGGCTGTCCCATCAATCCCCGGCACCGGGATATAGGTCCCGATCCGGTACACGATCAGCAAGCCAATCGTGAAAAAGATGCGTTGACGCAGGTCGGTCGCCTTACTCAGCGCCCCCCAGCTTAGGTTGGCAGCCATTTGTTCCGCAGCTGAAGCCATGGTTAAATTTCTCCACAGGCACTAAAGGAAGCGCCGCCAAACCGTTCTCCGGTCGGCGGCGCGAGAAAACTTATAGGGATGTAAGCCGACTTTGCGCGGCTCACAACCTCTTATTCAGCCGCAGCCGCCACAGGTGCCGTAAGTGTGAGGCTACCACCGGCTTTTGCGACCGCTTCAATGGCCGATGCCGACGCGCCGGTCACGATCAACGTAACCTTGTCTTTCAACTCGCCTTTGGACAGAACGCGAATACCGTCCAGCTTTTGCTTGGTCAAACCGGCCGCGATGATTGCGTCTTCGGTGATGTCAGCTTTGATGTCCAGCTTGCCCAAGTCGATGAACTTCTGGATCAGGCCCAGGTTCACAACAGCATAATGCTTTGCATTCGGCTTGGTAAAGCCGCGCTTTGGCAAGCGGCGATACAGCGGCATTTGCCCGCCTTCGTAACCACCAATAGAAACGCCCGAACGCGATTTCTGGCCCTTGATACCACGGCCCGCAGTTTTACCCTTGCCCGAACCCGGACCACGCGCTTTGCGCTTTTGTTTCTTCGCTGCACCAGCGTTGTCGGAAAGTTCATTCAGTTTCATGTCGCTTCTCCTATCGCCGGATGTGACCCCCAGCGACGGGAGCGGCCAAACACGGCGTTTCTTGTTGATTCTTGTGGCTATAAAGGGCCACTGAGGGCGTATAGATGCAACATCCTCAGCATTCAAGCCCTTACGCGAGGGTGTCTAGTGGCAATGGACTTTGCCTGTCGATTTTTCCATATGGCAGCACTGACCGGCAGGGGAATTTTTACGGCAGCCACCGCCATGCTCGGGTGCCTCGAGAGCAGTTTGAGGCAGATTGACGATCCCCGAAGCGGCTGCTGGTAGCGAAATGAGTATGAAAAAAAGAAAAGTGAAAACGCGACTCATATTAACCTCTCATTAATAAGGATTAACAATACTCGCGTTGGTTCACTATGCCAGTCAATTGAAACAAAAAAACGCCCCGCAGTTTCCCACGGGGCGTTCAATTCTAGCGTAGCGTGCGCATCAGCGCACCGCCACTTCAACCACGCTCTTCGATGATCTCTACAAGGTGAGAGATTTTCGATACCATGCCGCGGATGGAAGGTGTGTCTTCCAATTCGCGGGTGCGGTTCATTTTGTTCAGGCCAAGACCCTTCAGGGTCGCAGTCTGGATCGCTGGACGGCGTGCGGCAGAACGGATCTGCTTTACGACGATAGTCTTTTTGGTATCAGCCATGATCAAGCCTCCACTGTTTCAGCAGCAACTTCAGGCTTGGAGCCCAGAATCTCAGCAACCTTCTTGCCGCGACGCTGCGCGACCTGACGGGGGCTGGTTTCCTGCTTCAAGCCATCAATCGTGGCGCGGATCATGTTGTAGGGGTTCTGCGACCCGATGGATTTCGCCACCACGTCCTGCAATCCCAGCATTTCGAACACAGCACGCATCGGACCACCGGCAATAATGCCTGTACCCTGTACAGCCGTGCGCATGACCACTTTGCCAGCGCCGTGACGGCCTTCCATGTCATGGTGAAGCGTGCGGCTGTCTTTCAACGGTACACGGATCATTTGACGCTTGGCCTGCTCGGTTGCCTTACGAATGGCCTCCGGCACTTCCTTGGCTTTACCCTTGCCAAAACCAACGCGGCCTTTTTGGTCGCCAACAACCACGAGGGCTGCGAAACCAAAGCGCTTACCGCCTTTTACAGTTTTGGACACACGGTTGATCGCAACCAGACGATCTGCGAATTCCGGAGTTTCTTCGCGGCCACCGCGATTGTCCCGACGGTTATCTTCTCTTGCCATTAGGCATTCCTCGTATCGTGCGCGGGGTCCGCGCCATATGAACCAATCCTGGTGGGCCAAGCCCCCGGATCATCGGGGTGGCGCGAACGCCACCCGCTGGTATCAGAACTTCAGGCCGCCTTCACGGGCAGCGTCGGCCAAAGCCTTGATCTTACCGTGAAATAGGAAACCACCACGATCAAAGTATACTGCTTCAATCCCAGCCTTTTTAGCCCGCTCGGCAATCGTCGCACCAACTTTCGTCGCCGCTTGGACGTTGTTCTTGCCTACGAAGCCCAGACCCTTTTCGAGGGTCGAAGCTGCGGCCAAGGTAACGCCGTTCACGTCGTCGATCAGCTGGACGCTGATATTCTTGCTGGACCGATGAACCGACAGACGCGCGCGCCCGTTTGCCATCGCCTTGATTTTGTTCCGTACGCGCAAGCGGCGCTTGAGGAACAACTGTCGTTTTGTGTTCGCCATTTTTACGCCCCTTACTTCTTCTTGCCTTCTTTGCGGAATACGAATTCACCCTTATAGCGGATGCCTTTGCCCTTGTAGGGCTCGGGCTTGCGCCATTCGCGGATGTTCGCTGCGACTTGTCCAACCAACTGCTGGTCCATGCCTTCCACAACGATTTCGGTTTGCTTCGGAGCGGTGACCGTCACGCCCTCCGGAACGTCGAAGTTGACTTCGTGGCTATAGCCGAGCGACAGCTTCAGAACATTGCCAGCCATCGCTGCGCGATAACCAACACCCTGAATCTCAAGCTCTTTCTTGAAGCCTGTGGTCACACCAATCACCAAGTTTTCAACCTGGGAACGGGTCATGCCCCACTGCTGACGGGCGCGCTTGGACGTGCCGCGCGGTTTTACCGTCACAACATTGTCTTCAATCGCAATCGTCACATCATCTGTAGCCGTGAAGGAACGGGTCCCTTTCGGGCCTTTCACTTCGACTGTCTGACCGGACAAGGTTGCCGAAACACCCTTTACCAGCTCGACCGGTTTTTTACCAATACGAGACATCTTGCCCTCCTTAGAACACGGTGCAGAGCACTTCGCCACCAACATTGGCGGAGCGTGCAGCTGCATCGGACATGACGCCCTTAGGCGTGGAGACAATTGAAACACCGAGGCCGTTACGGACCGAAGGTATATCCTTCGAAGCCATATAAACCCGGCGACCCGGCTTTGACACACGCTTCAAGTCACGAATGACCGGCGTGCCTTCAAAGTATTTCAGGCTGATTGTGATTTCGCCTTGACCGTCTGCGGTCTCGGCTTTCTCATAACCGCGGATGTAGCCTTCAGAGGCAAGCACATCCAACACCCATGCGCGCAGTTTTGACGCTGGCGTTTTAACGGTCGATTTGCCACGCATCTGCGCATTGCGGATACGTGTCAGCATATCGCCGATAGGATCGTTCATCATCATCGTGCGACCTCCTTACCAGCTGGATTTGACCATGCCAGGGATCTGACCGAACGAGGCCAGATCACGCAGCATGATGCGCGAAAGTTTAAGCTTGCGGTAATACGCATGCGGACGACCCGTCAGCTGGCAGCGGTTGTGCAAACGCACAGCCGAACCGTTGCGGGGGAGCGACGCCAGTTTCAAAGTCGCCTTGAAGCGCTCTTCCATCGGCAGCTCTTGGTTCTTGATCACCACTTTCAAAGCAGCCCGCTTGGACGCATCACGCGCCACCAGCTTTGCGCGCTTCACTTCGCGGTTAACCATTGATTTTTTAGCCATATCTCTATTCCTCCCGCTTACGCTGTGAAGGGCATGTTGAAATTCTTCAACAATGCCTTCGCTTCCGCGTCGGTCTTCGCGGTGGTGCAGATGATGATGTCCATGCCCAGAACTTCGTCCACTTGGTCGAAGTTAATCTCTGGGAACACGATCTGTTCTTTCAGGCCCATGGCATAGTTGCCACGGCCGTCGAACGAGGTCGGCTTCACACCGCGGAAGTCGCGCACGCGCGGCAAAGCGATTGTGATCAGACGATCAAGGAATTCGTACATTTTGTCGCCGCGCAAAGTCACTTTGCAGCCAAGCGGCATTTCTTCACGAACGCGGAAACCGGCGATGGATTTCTTGGCGTGGGTGACAACAGCCTTTTGACCAGCGATGAGCGACAGCTCTTCAGCCGCCTTCTTCACTTTCTTGGTGTCTTTCACAGCTTCGCCAACGCCCATGTTGATCACGATCTTATCAAGACGCGGGATTTGCATGTCGTTCTTGTAGCCGAATTCAGCTTTCAGGGCAGGACGGATAGTGTCCTTGAAAATGCCCTTCAAACGCGGGGTGTAATTTGCTTGGTCCAGCATCAGATTGCATCCCCCGTGGTCTTAGCAAAACGCACCTTCTTGTCGTCTTCCATACGGAAGCCAACGCGGGTTGCTTTGCCATTCGCATCGATCAACGCGAGATTGGACAGTTGGATCGGCATCGCTTTCGAGATGCGGCCGCCCTGTGTCCCCTGGCTTTGCTTAGTGTGACGGATGGCCATGTTGATGCCATCAACGATTGCCTTGCCAGCATCTGGGTTAACGGACGAAATTTCGCCCTCTTTGCCCTTGTCCTTGCCGGTCAGCACGACGACCTTGTCGCCTTTTTTAAGTTTCGCAGCCATCAGAGCACCTCCGGAGCCAGCGAGATGATCTTCATGAAGTTCTTAGCGCGAAGCTCACGAACCACTGGCCCGAAAATACGGGTGCCAACGGGCTCACCTTGGTTGTTCAAGATGACCGCAGCGTTGCGGTCAAAACGAATAGCGGTGCCGTCTTCACGACGGACTTCTTTGGCGGTACGAACGACAACGGCTTTACGCACGTCACCCTTCTTAACACGACCGCGCGGAATGGCTTCTTTCACCGACACTACAATAATGTCGCCGACCGAAGCATACCGACGGTGCGAACCGCCCAGAACCTTAATGCACTGAACACGGCGAGCGCCGCTGTTGTCAGCAACATCCAGGTTGGTCTGCATCTGGATCATTTGGTTTCTCCCGACCTTTGGGGCTTATCCCCAGGGTTTCGTAAAATGGCTATAGGTGGCAGGGCGCTTACGCGTCCAGAACCACCGTCCAGCGTTTGGTTTTCGAAATTGGCGCGCACTCTTCAATCCGAACAGTGTCACCAACCTTGAACTGGTTGTTTGCGTCATGCGCCCGGTACTTCTTGGACTTGCGAACAGTCTTTTGAAACAGCGGGTGCTTAAAGCGGCGTTCAACCGACACAGTGATGGTCTGGTTGTTCTGGTCGCCGGTTACGGTGCCTTGCAGGATGCGTTTTGGCATAATTCAGGCTCCTTAATTCGAGATGGCGGCTTCAGCCGCCTTTTGGTTCAACACTGTCATGATACGGGCAACGTCACGACGGACGGTACGCATACGCGCGGTGTTTTCAAGCTGGCCAGTGGCCTGCTGGAAACGCAGGTTGAAAGCTTCTTTCTTCAACGCAACCAAGCTATCGCGCAGCTGGTCAGGCGTCTTTGTCTTCAACTCAGAAGCCGCGTTTGCAGACACTTCTTTCGCTTTTTTTGCCGTGGCTTTTTTGGCCATGTGCATAGTTCCTTTTCTACATCACCGGAGGGCCCGTGAGGGTTACCCTTGGTCCGATGGAGTCAATGATAGACCAACGAATCCGGAAGCCCGGAATCGCTGGATGGGTCCGTATAGGAGGATGGAGGGGGGAGGGCAAGGGGGAAGTTAAGGCAAAAGCGATAACAAGAGCGCCCTTATGCCAATCCGCTTTCGCGTGGCAAAGTTGCCGCAGGAGCGAGCGACAGCCCGCAAAGAACGCGCGAACAAGAAGGCCCCACCGTTTCCAGCGGGGCCTTCTTCTTTACAGTCAGTCGGCCCGCGAGTTGCTTAGCAATTCGCTAAATCGGAATGATCGCACTAGTGCGGTCTTACCAATCTTCGCGCTGAACAACGCGGGTCAGAACTGGAAGTTTCATAGCACCAAGGCGCAGGGCCTCACGTGCGATCACTTCCGAAACGCCGTCGATTTCGAACATCACACGACCGGGTTTCACCCGTGCCGCCCAATAATCAACAGAACCCTTACCTTTACCCATCCGCACTTCGGTCGGCTTGGACGAGACTGGAACATCCGGGAAAATCCGGATCCAGACGCGCCCTTGACGCTTCATGTGACGAGTGATCGCGCGGCGTGCCGCTTCGATCTGGCGCGCAGTTACACGCTCCGGCTCGGTTGCTTTCAGACCAAAGGTACCGAAGTTCAACAAAAAGCCGCCTTTGGCCTCGCCGCTGATCTTGCCTTTGAACTGTTTGCGGAACTTAGTCCGTTTAGGTTGCAGCATCTTTTTGCTCCCTTACGTGCGTTCGCGGCGCGGTTGACGCGGAACAGCGCCTTCCTGTGCCTCAGCGTGACGACGATCATGTGCTTGTGGATCATGCTCAAGGATTTCGCCCTTAAAGATCCAAACTTTCACACCGATGATACCATAAGCAGTGGTTGCTTCGTGGTGCGCATAATCGATGTCAGCACGCAGCGTGTGCAAGGGAACGCGGCCTTCGCGGTACCATTCGGTACGCGCGATTTCAGCGCCACCCAGACGGCCAGCCACGTTCACACGGATGCCCAAGGCCCCCATGCGCATCGCGTTCTGAACGCCACGCTTCATGGCACGACGGAAAGACACCCGGCGTTCCATCTGCTGTGCAATCGATTCAGCCACCAGCTTGGCGTCCATCTCTGGCTTGCGGATCTCAACGATGTTGAGGTGCAGTTCAGAGTCGGTGAACACGGAAAGCTTCTTACGAAGACCTTCGATGTCAGCACCTTTTTTGCCGATGATCACGCCCGGACGTGCTGTGTGAATGGTCACACGGCACTTTTTGTGCGGACGCTCGATGATGACTTTGGAAATGCCCGCTTGCATACATTCTTTGTGAATGAACTCGCGCATGCGCAGATCTTCAAGCAACAGGTTGCCGTAATCTTTGCTTTCCGCGAACCAGCGGCTGTCCCAGGTACGGTTAACCTGGAGGCGCATACCGATCGGATTGACCTTCTGACCCATTATGCAGACTCCCCTTTTTGACGTACCAAAATCGTCAGCTGGCTGAACGGCTTCATGATCTTGCCGAAACGGCCACGTGCCCGCGGACGGCCACGCTTCAACGTCAGGTTCTTACCGCAATAAGCTTCAGCAACGATCAACTCATCCACGTCAAGACCGTGGTTGTTTTCAGCATTGGCGATAGCCGACTGCAGGCACTTTTTTACGTCCTGAGCGATACGCTTTTTCGAGAAGGTGAGGTCGGCCAAAGCCTTGTCCACTTTCTTGCCGCGGATCAGACCAGCAACGAGGTTAAGCTTTTGCGGCGAGGTGCGAAGCATTTTGGCCAGAGCCATTGCTTCGTTATCGGCCACGCGGCGCGGATTTTTTGCCTTGCCCATGACTTACTTCCTCTTGGCTTTTTTATCGGCTGCGTGACCGTAGTAGGTCCGCGTCGGTGAATATTCACCAAACTTTTGGCCGATCATTTCTTCGGTCACGTTAACAGGAACGTGCTTTTTACCATTGTACACGCCGAACGTCAGACCGACGAACTGCGGCAGAATGGTGGAACGGCGCGACCAGATCTTGATCACTTCGTTTTTGCCAACTTCGCGTGACTTTTCGGCCTTTTTCAGGACGTAGCCATCAACGAACGGGCCTTTCCAGATTGAACGTGCCATGTATTAGCGGCCCTTCTTCTTGGCGTGACGCGACCGTAGGATATACTTATCCGTAGTCTTGTTCGAACGGGTGAGGTTGCCCTTGGT
>Ga0213868_10004534_pt1 | contig 12676 bp, 16 predicted proteins | sample PICome_9_FD_160087 | JGI IMG/M metagenome (GOLD analysis project Ga0213868, IMG submission 160087) | Coastal seawater microbial communities near Pivers Island, North Carolina, United States - PICO127 | ecosystem: Environmental > Aquatic > Marine > Coastal | place: USA: North Carolina...
TTACCTAACATAATTAATATAATTAATGTGTTACTTCTATATTGGTTTGATTATTACATTATTTTACGATGAAAAAGAATGTAATAATTGGCTGAGAATTTTGACATAAAATAAACTTCCAAAATTAAAATTCTACAGAAATGTTAGCTGATAACATAAACCGTTCTTTGTCAGACTTACTATAAAATGGGTTTACCAAATGAATTAAATAGTCTTCCCATATGAGTAAAGTCCCGCTTTTAGGTCGTAAATGAGTTAAACTATTGTTATAGATAAAAGATATGCAACCGGAGTAAGTTTGTGTTACGTCTGGATCACCATCGTCAATATAATATGCGACACTAAATGTCTTAATGTTACTGTTGTTAATAGATGTTAAGTGATTATGTGGACTTAAAAAGGTACCACTTTTATATTTTTGAATCCATGAATTGTTTATTTGGTATTTAAATTCACCTTTGTGATTATACAATGTATATATTAATTCAGAAATTCCTTTTATGATTTGTTCCGTTATTAACTTAATATACATGTTATCTATTTGCAATATATTATTCATTGGAACATAAGCATTTTGAGATGTAAAAATACCGGCTTCTTTATTTGGATCTTGATTCTTATTAACATATAATTGTTTTTCGTCCATTCCTAATACAATTATATTAAATTCATTATTAATCTCAGTGACATTGGAAATAGTTGGTTTTACAAAAATAGGTACAGGATTAATATCAATAATATTCTCAGATAAACGAATGTATTTCTTTCTTTCCAATGACATATTCGATATATCTTCATTGGGTTCTTCCTTTATTTCTTTATTAATGAATTTGTCAATAAATGTATTAGTAGATTCCATTATAACAATATAAATATTACATGTTATAATTTTTAAGTAATTGTTATATTGATATTATAATGGAATTGCTCGTTAGTAAAATTACTGAAGACGAAAAACCTATTTTACTTTGGGTTGGTGATGATTATCGTTCAAAGTCTGGTTACGGAAGAGTGGCAAAAGAATTATTCCCATATTTATCTCGTGATTATAAGGTTATTCAATATGCAATAGCATGTAAAGGATCTTCAACTGAATATTATGTAATAGATTCACAAGATGGAACCGCATTTGGGTTTAACAAGTTACCGAAAGTAATAGATGTGGTAAAACCACAAGTGGTTATTTTACTGAATGATTCTAACATTATTCATGGCTGGCTAATGTCTATAAATAACAGTGCAATCGCACACAAAAAATGTATGATTTTGCCATATGTTTGTACCGAATATATTGGGGTTCCTGAAAATGAAATCGCCTTGTATAATCAGATATGCTGTGGATTATTAGCAATGGCACAATTTACGATAGATGAATTCAATAATAATGGTTCATTGTTAAAATCATATCGGTTGTCTCATGGTTATGCAAATAACATTAAAAAGATCGACAAATCTCTTGCTAAAAAAAGAATGGATATACCAGAAGATACATTTGTGTTTTTTTCGGGTAGTAAAAATCAACCACGAAAAAGATTAGATATTATTATTCGTGCATTCGTTCATTTGTTAACTAAACATGCAGATAAAAAATTGTTACTCATGTTTAATTGTGGCTTGGTTGACATGGGTTGGAATTTAAAAGAACTATATATACGATTGTGTAAAGAGAACAATATAAAAAATATGGAAAAATATATTTACTTCTGTTCGGAAAATATTGGATGTTCTAATAAAAACGATGAAGAATTAACAATTATTTACAATGCTTCTGATGTAGGTGTTACTACATCTACCGGCGAATCTTTTGGATTAATACCATTTGAACAGTCAGCATTAGGTGTTCCGCAAATTATTCCAAATTGGGGTGGAATCGTGGAATCGGTACCATATGGTTCCATTAAAGTAGATACTAATGATTACTACGTTTATCCTGTAATTATACAATCGGGTAACGGAGAGGCAAGAACCGTTTATTATAAAGATGTTGCGGATGCTATGGAAACATATTTATTAGATGAATCTCTATATAAACAGCATTGTATAGACGTTTTAAAAAACATTGAAAATTATAGTTGGGAAAAAATCTATAATGAACTATCAAACTTTATACAGTCTATGAGTACGGACATGTAGAAACTCTCTATAGACACAGAACATCAAAATCTAAAATTTTGCGTTGCGACGAATTTCAAATAGAATATACAAAACGTGGTGGTTTCTATCAAATTATCAATTCTATTTAGTAGAATGAATTCGTATGATATTATTATAATTATTAACTTTATCATATAATGGATCTAAGTAATTCGGTGGTTTCACCACCTTCACAACAATGGTATTGTTATATTCTTCGTAATCGTCAGGCCAAATACAGCCATCTCACGTATAATGGTTCTACAAACAGCCCATATAGGCGGTTACGGCAACATAATGAAGAGATTTCGGGAGGAGCAGTATATACACATGGACGTGGTGGAGGGTGGGAAATATACGCATTATTAACAGGGTTCGTAGACCATAAAAACGCACTATCGTGCGAATGGCGTATAAAACATACGAATGGACGACCCGGAAAACGCCCCACCGAACATTTGGGGGTTGTTGGCAGAATACGCGGACTTAATGAAGTTCTCAAATTAGATAAATGGACGAGTAAATGTCTGGTTAACAACAGCGAAATCAATTATACATTATACATCACCGACGATGTAGCACAATATATACATCCAGAAGAATTACCTGAGAATATACAAGTTATACGCGGAATTCCACAATTTTCAAAATGATTATATCAAATTACTACTTTGTATACCAAATTTATTTGATAGTATTGAGAACATTGACATAAACATCATGAAAAAACATAAAAATAGAGGTATAATACATATATTATGAATCATTATCAATTAAGCTATGAATTTTGCAATTCGAAAGCAAGACAAAAACAAGAAATATGGAGACAAAAACAAATTCAAATATTTTACGGTTCAGGTAAACCCATTTTTACCATAAATGAAGAAACCCAACATATACGGAGTCATAATAATCCATACTTTTACAAGGATAAATACGCATCGGACAAGCCAAAAACAGTAATAGAGAACAAAAGACACAAAGAAGATACCATATAATACAATAATGAACGAACTATTTTCTATAAAATATGACGACCCACGATTAGAGCTTTATGCAACAAACGCATACACGGTTTTAAATGACATAATCACTCAAACAAATGGCCAAAAATACGAAATATCACTATATTTAGATAGCAGTATGAACGAAAGCACTTACGGGTTAGCATCTTGGTACGATCAACAAATAATATTAAACGAGAACGCCACAGATAGTATAGTCACATTAAACGACGTTGAATATCCAATTCTGAGTTTAGTTTTAATACATGAAATCTTACATATATTTGGGTTAGTAGGATTAGGATTATATGGGTTCATTTACATTCGCGGAGAACATGACATACCACCCAATGTATACACCGGAAAACAAGGGGTAACACAATATACAAATGTTCTCCGTGAAAATAAACTTAAGGTTGATAATATAGAATATTTACCTATCGAAAATGATTTTGAAGAAGGAACGGTGAGAACTCACTTAGAAGAAGGTAAAGACGACGAATACAATCCCGAAAAACGATACATAAATGACGTTCATTATCCAGTTATAACGAACGAAATTATGACTGGGTTTATCAATAGACATAACTATTTTACACCCATCACACTTGGTATTCTGGAAGACTTGGGGTTTGTGGTTAATTATGAATCTATATATGTAACTTCAATCGGAGAACATTTACACATACTGTAAAATTGAAATAACTGTATACTGGTTATTTCAATCAATATATTAACGATGCTTCGATTATCACAATTATCAGCCAATAAATCAAATTTAATTGGGGATGGCCTAATAAAGAATGCGATTGACACAGTAATTGATAGTCAATTGGAGACAAATACTGTAAATACGCCAACAAACACACTAATAAACATTATTAACGAACAAAAAGAAAAGGAAAATCGCGTAGATATATGGAAAAATAGCATATTTAAGTCTTTGCCTAACCTCCAGTCAAATAATATTGGAAATGTTGGAGAACTATTTCTCGGCAAAATATGCGAAATTCAACAAATTGAATCAGAAATAGATGGTACAAAGACAAAAATGGTAGGCGGAGGTGCTGGTGATGGCATTATAAATGGTAAAACAGTAGAAATTAAGACCGCTCATCGTGGTGGTAGTAATACGAGTTTTCAGCATGAATTAGGCGAATTTCCATGGCATGCAGACTATATGGCGTTTATTGATGTAGACCCAGTATGTGTATATATGACTATATTCCCGAATTTTACGGAAGAACAGTATAAAAACTGTGTTCGTTGTGAACCGTATTTCCCAACACGCTCATTTTGTTGGAGAAAAAAATCGGGGGCATTTAAATTAGATACAACACCTAAGTTAAACGAACAAGCAATTTTAAACGGGCATACAATAAAAATAATAGAAGATACGCATTTTGACACGATTGGGGACTTTATTAAACGAATTGTTCGATAATTTGTGAAGTGCGTATATTATATGCCGAATTTGTTGATAAAAAGGCTACATCACTCCAAACTATATTTTTGAACTTTTGTATATTTGTTTTTTTATCTTTATTGAAGACAACTCCGTAACCTCTTCTGCGTGGTAATTTGTCGAATGTAGTATAATAGGTCATATTATCCTTTCCAAAACACGTGGACGGTATGTATATATCACATTCATAAAACATCTTTTTATTTCTGGTTGTTGATGGAGTTCCTCCATCGGATAATGAATAAATTTTAACTACATCATTATCTGTTTTTTGAATGGTATATTTATCTGATGTATGTTTTTTAGACCATATTTGAAATATACAATTTACTTTTACTTCCTTTTTGGTAGGTTCATAGAAACTCGTATCTAATTTTTCAGAATGAATCAAATTAAACCCTTCCACCCTCTTTCTTGGAACCCCTTTCCCATCGCTTTCAAACAATTGCGGTAAAATAAAACATACATAATCAGCAAACGACGCGGAATGATTTATGAATTTTAATGCCAATTGCCCTCTTAGACCAAATGGTGGATTACCAAATACAATATATTTTTTGTTATTATCAGAAGGAACCCATGAAAGATAGTCTTGGGTGTCAATGTTCTCAACTTTGGGTTCAATATCCATTGCTACTGTTCTATCTTTTGGAAGAACATCCAAGAAACTACCATCACCTGCGGAAGGTTCAATATATGTATATTCTGTATCACTTTCACCCATTTTTGCCAGGAATTCTTGAAATACGTCAAAACATTTCTTAGCGGTTTCGGTTGGAGTATAAAACTGATCCTTATCTTTATATGAAAATTTGGCATAATCAATAGGAATATTATTCAGTTTAAATAAATCAAATTGGTAAGACGAAGGAACGGAATTTAATTCCTTCCAACGTTTCACTGTTCCTGCGGCTACATTTACGTATTTGGCGATATCATTGTAACTCTTTGTTTCCAATGTAGTATTTAATACGGTCATAATATCTGGTGTAGTTGTTTCCATTTCATTAACAGGCTCATCTGTAGATACCGGTTGAAATGTATTTTCAACAGGACGCGTGTTATTCATCCTTTCTTCAACTGCCTTTTCCACCATTTCTTTCATTTTCTCCATTGTATTTTCACAGGGGTTTTTTCTTTTTTTATGAGTTTCAAAATGCGACTTTTGCTTGAATGCTTTTCCACAACGAGGACAATCGTATTTACCCATTTTAGTTATATACATATATAAGACCAACTGGGTTTAAATCAATTTTACAATATAACAAAATAAAAATAATTATTGTCATTGTTCTCAACAACATGATATTGATTGATAGAAATATAAACAATTCGTTTTATGTAACTACATATGTCTTCTCGTATAAATCTATTAGTAACTGGTGGATGTGGTTTTATCGCATCTAATTTTATAAATCATATAGCAAAAACAAATAAATATAATATAATCAATGTTGATGCTATGTATTATTGTGCGAACGAAGAAAATGTAGATGAGTATATACGAAATAGTGATTATTATACCTTTGTAAAGGGAAATGTATGTTCCGAAGATTTAATAACACACATATTGCATTCACATAAAATAGAACAAGTTATCCATTTTGCCGCTCAATCACACGTTCAAAACTCATTTGAAGATTCCCTCCAATTCACAAGAGATAATATATTAGGAACACATGTTTTATTGGAATGCTGTAGGAAATATGGTAAACTAACCAAGTTTATCCATGTTTCAACCGATGAAGTCTATGGAGAATCTATGAATACTATCGACGAATCGCATAAAACAGAACACTCTATTTTGTGTCCTACAAATCCATATGCAGCTACCAAAGCGTCCGCAGAATTAATAGCTCAATCTTACAATCATTCTTATAATATGCCGATTGTTATTACCCGTGGTAATAATGTATACGGTCCAAATCAATATCCGGAAAAGTTAATTCCGCGATTTATACAATTACTCCAGAATGATAAAAAGGTCACTATACAAGGTGATGGAAGTGCGGTACGAGCATTTTTACATACCGAAGACACTGTACGAGCGTTTGAAACTATATTGGAAAAGGGGGTTATTGGAGAAATTTATAACATTGGATGTGACGATGAGATGGAATACAGTGTATTAGACGTTGCTAAGATGCTGATTAAAAAAATAAAAGATACCGATGACTATGATGAATGGATAACTTACATTGAAGACCGGCCGTTTAACGACCAACGTTATTACATAAGCAATGAGAAAGTAAAACAATTGGGATGGAATATTCATATGACGTTTGAAGAAGGTATTAGTCAACTCTGTTCTCAACAGATATAAAAAATTGTGTGTATATTATTACAACAATGTCAAGACCTGATTGGGATACATATTTTAAAGAGATAGTTCAAGTTACTTCCAAACGTTCTCCATGTGACCGATTAAAAGTAGGATGTTTATTAGTGAAAGACAATCGCATCATAAGTCAAGGGTATAATGGGTTTTTACCCGGATGTGTCCATAAAAGTATAGTTCGTGACGACCACGAACAAGCAACTCTTCATGCCGAACAAAATGCTTTATGTGACTGTGCTAAGCGAGGAGTTTCGAGTAACGAGAGTGTCGCATACATTACACATTATCCGTGTCTTATTTGTTGTCGTTTGTTGATTGCATCGGGGATTAGCGAGATACGATACATTAATAATTATCGTAATGACGAATTAGTTCCCTATTTTCTGGGACAAAAAAATATACAAATTATACAAATATGACCAATTACGCATATATTCTAATATTCGCTTTCATTCATAAGCATATCATAATATTCATCCGAGTGAGTTAAATGATACTGATAACTTGCCATCATTTTATACATTAAATTTGTATCACTTGTATTGTTTTTTTGATATATAATTTTTTCATATAGTTCGTTTATAAAGCCATCATAGTCTGTATCGGCAGTTTCTTCATACCAACGCATATGTCTCCCACGATCATCCTTATCAAATACACGATATAGATACTTTACAATTAATTCATTTTCCGATTGTTGATAAACTGTTTTACTTGGGAAGTATTTATAATATATATTACTCAGTAGTTCTACTGTACCCGTTGAAAATAATGTATAGGTTTCTACTAATTCAGATAGTAAATCATAAATTGTCTTATCGTCAGGAAATCCACATGCTAATCTTACATCTGGATAAATAAACGAGTAAGTATACCTCTGTAACTCATATGGTAATCTATTAAGGGGATACGTTGTTATTCTGACTTCATTCATGATTGTATTGTTTGATATGTTATATTTGTTATATAATATATCAATTTTACGGTTTCAGCGTGAATATGTGTGATACTGAAACATCACCATATCCGTTTCAGACAGTACTTTATTACCTGACTTTATTAGTTCGAATCCGTATTTTTTCGTTATCTCATTTAACGTACATGGAAAATATGTATCTCCGTCTACTTCTTTATCAACTACAGTAAGATGCAACTTACTACATTTATCTAAAAAATGACGATATATATCACTTCCACCTATAATGAATACTTGTTCTCCCCATTTTTTGGTTTGATTTTCGATGATATTTGATACATTTTCCATAGTTGTAAACGCAAGGTTCTCATGTTTACTTACATATTTATCAGGATTTGATGTTAACACGATGTTATATCGGGTTTTTAATGGTTTTATTGGCAGGGATTCGTATGTTTTGCGCCCCATTACAACAATACAATTGGTAGTTAGTTTTTGAAACATTTTCAAATCCTCTTTTATATTCCAAGGTATTGTATTATCCTTTCCAATTACCATTTGTTGATTACATGCTACAACTATTTCGTACATATAGAACTGTATATTCTATATATATATGTGTATTTTTATGTCAATGTTCTCAATATTACTTTGAAAATGTGATAATTGGTTTATTTATTCAATGATTTTTTATTCTTCTTCTTGTTTTTACGGGAACGTTTTGACTTCTTCTGTCTTACGCGTTGTGTCTTCTTTTTCTTACGATGTGTTTTCTTGGTTTTACCTCTACCAAGTATAGTGCATTGATCCAATAATACTTGGTTCTCAATATAACTCAACTTACCTACCTTAATAGATACTTCTGATTGACAGTGATTCGCACTAACCACCGCACGCCCGCTTTCGTTATCACCCATTGCCAACCGTGTTGGTAATGACGCAATCGGAATCGTTGGTTTATCATTCCCTGTTTCTATAACAAATATTTGATGTTCTCCATTAACCACCTCATCCAATTCATTCAATGGTATCATTAATCCATTTATAGCTAATATACGCATGTTTAACATAGGTCCACTAATAATGTTCTCTTCGTGTGGTACAAATGCTTCGGATAATTCTCTACATTCATACACTATATAGGTTTCATCCAATGTTTCAGATGTAATGAGGTTTCTAATAGTTGGTTTATCAAGTACTCCAACTTGTTGGTCGTAAATAAAAATTACATTGTCTTGTTTTTCGGTAATATAATCACAAAAACTAATATCTTCCATTTCAAGCGCATGATAACCGGATAATCCAACATTATCAAATGGATTTGTATTATTTATAGTTAATGTTATTTCGGGACGTTGGAGATAATTTTGTTTTTTTTCATTTCGTTCGTGTTGTAATCTTTCGTTTCGTTCTTGTTCTGTTTCTCTATTTACGGGTTCCATACGATTCCATATCTCATTTTCATTATTTGATTGTGTGTCGTCTTGATTAGCTGAATCCATTAAACCTAATAACCAATTATCGTTATTCGTACTTGGTAGTGGTCCTGCCGATGTTTCTGGTATATCAAAAGATTCTTCAATATCACTCAGATTACCTATAGTGTTTGATTCGTTAGGGTCAGTTTCAATTATACTAATCTCACTTTCATCAAGAACTGAATTTTCAGGGGTTTGCATGTCTAACATTGTACCCGTAAAATCAGTTCCAGTTGTAGTTGAGCCGTTTATATTTGTACCATCCAAGTTAGCGCCATTAAATCTGGTTTTTGTTAAATTTGCGTTTCTAATAGTGGCATCCTGAAAGTCTGTGTTGCTTAAATTCGCATTCTCTAAATTAGAACCATCTAAATTAGCATATTCTAAAGTAGCACCGGATAGATTGGCACCTTTTAATTTCACATTTTGAAGATCGGCTTTATTAAAGTTAATTCCTGGTATTTCTATGTTCTCACCATTAGCACCATTTTGTAATAATGTTATTATAATTTGACTACGAATACTATACAATTCGTTTTCTCTTTCATCATCGCCCATAAATTCGGTCGTTTTTAAATCATTGTACTTAGCTATCGCAATATCTAAAGGAGTATCTCCGCTACTATTTTCAAAACTAAGGTCTGTGATGTTCATTACATTTTCTTTTATATAAGGTAAATCATCTTCTATTATTGCGTCCATAAACTTTGTATTCAAATCACCACCTATTTGTGTTTTGTTTGTTCTACTTCTCTTTTTACCTTTCTTAGTTTTTGTAAGCTTCTTAGTTTTTGGCATCTGACCGTTATAATATATACATAAAAAAAGGTGAATATATAGTGTATTTGTAGTATTATAATCCAAATCTCATATGCGTCATACCCATAATTGTACTTGGGTCACCTATTCGCCGACTATATGCTTGGCGAAGTAAAAGCATTTTGTTTAATAATATCTCAGTATCCATTTTTTTTACTTTTTTCTTAATATGTGTATCGCATGGGATAAAGTATTTCCAATAATAATTCGGGTTTCCATCCGAACTTAATACGGTTGGAGCATGGAACCAACCGATATTTATTTGGTTTCCATCCTTATATTGGATGACATTGTCAAAACGATGTAAATGTTCTCCATCCTTGGAGAATACACCACGCAGTTTGGCTATACGTCCCGTTGGACCATGCGATTCGATATAATATGTGTTATTACTGATTAGATTGTCTGATTCTATTGGTATCATGTTAGTTGTTGGTTTCAAATGAGTTATTTTTTATGTTTCAATTTTGTATGTTATTCCGATTTTAATGGTAATATACGACCGAGTAGCCAAATACCTATCATCGTCCACATTGCTATAATGCTGTTTCCACCATGATAAATAGCCCATCGTAGTCCATAACAATGAGGGGCTGGTACTAAAAATGGGGACATAAGTATACCAATTAAGGTAGCGGGAACACACCAATATACATACATATGTGATGCTACATAATGCATGACTACCCATAATAAATATATGCCGAAATTCGTAATACAGAAGTTGAATATGTTTTTTATATTTTCCTTATTTATATATTGGCTACAATTACAGAGTTTGTCATAGTAATTCATAATTAACAATGGTCGTTACTAATAGTTCATTGTTAATTGGGTTATCAATTTTATTTTGATTTTCATATTCTTTTCGAGTATTTACTGGAGTACAATAAATTCTGTCACTTTGTTATATTCATACCAAAATAGAGTTATCTGTGTTTGCGATTTCCTTTTGTAGGAATCTGTTGGCTTTTTGTGCCCGTACGTCAGGGTTTTATGTACTTCTTCGCACCGTATTCCATCTGTTGACGATAACGTCTTGATTTTTCATGTTTGTTATAATTATTGTTATTGTTATTGTTATATGACGTCTCTTCACAAGGCGTTAAAAAATCAGAAATATCTAATTCAGATACATTTATAGAAGGATTCTCCATATTATTATGATTTACATGAAAATATCTATATCCTATTCATATTCTAATTTATTCAATCTTCATTTGCTTATCTATTGTCACTTCTTTCATGACATTTTTCATTATTTTGTTTTCAAATACACGATTTTCCTCTGTTCCAAATCCACCTAATGCAGCCGCCGAGTATTTGAAGAATTTTTCACAGTTTTCCGAGCCGAGAATCTCCACATTGGGGGTTTCAGCATACCATTTTGGACGCATTCGTTCATTTTTATAGGCTACTCCCTTAATTGCCTTCCTGAACTTCTCCTGGTTGGTGTCTTTTTCCCACTTTTCAGCGTCTTTTACATAAACTGTCTCTCGTTTCAGGTCCGTACAATGAATAGGTCGGTCATGAATATCCATATCACCGATTCGTTGAATCAATACTTGTGATAATCCATCAACAAACCCGATTTCGCCAGTTTCTATGAACTCTTCCATGGATATTTCCATGCTTTTTACGAAATCTTTTAAAGTCATCGCATCTTTACATTGTTCGTTCAGGAAAACATTTAAATTGAACTTATTGTGACTGTTTGTATTGGTGGTATTATGGTGGTTATGTCCGCCCATATTTCCTGCCATTTCCATCATCTTTGCATTTTGTTCTACCAACAATTGCTTGAATTCACGGTTTTCATTGACTAATATCATTATTGTGCTTGATAACATATCGTACTTGTCGTCAGTTGTACTGGATGTATTAGCAGATTTTTCTATCGTACAGTTCTTTTTGTGTTTACATAAGCTTGACAAGTGTTTATATTCTTTGCCACAATGACAACTATATATTTGTGTACTATCTGTACCCAACTCGTTAGGGGTGGTTAGCTTTTTATGACGTGCTGTTTGTAAGTGACGGTCATAATGACTTTTTCTACACGCTGAATAATCACATATATCGCACGAATATTTATGTGTACTATTTGTCCTAAATTCATTAGCCATTTTTTAGTATATACTACTAATAGATAAGTACTTTAACCTATTTACGAATAATATACTTTATTTTTTATGGTAACAACTTTTTACAATAAAAAATGAAAATAACAGCATTATGGTATAAACACCCTTTTCAACAATACTGAAAATAATTCTATATCGGCAAAGTTGATTTTGGACATTTATTTTATGTCCATTTTCAAAATTCTTAGCCAATTCTTTTTGTACATATTTTTACTTTTTCAACATTAAATTATATAAATTACTTAATTAATAAAGTTTTACATACTTCCATCAGTTTTTCATTTTGGTCTGTCATCAATTGCCTGAATTCCTGGTTCTCTTTGACTAATATCATTATTGTGTTTGATAACATATCATACTTGTCGTCATTTGTACTGAT
>Ga0213868_10004535_pt1 | contig 12674 bp, 10 predicted proteins | sample PICome_9_FD_160087 | JGI IMG/M metagenome (GOLD analysis project Ga0213868, IMG submission 160087) | Coastal seawater microbial communities near Pivers Island, North Carolina, United States - PICO127 | ecosystem: Environmental > Aquatic > Marine > Coastal | place: USA: North Carolina...
CCTCCAGGAACACATCTATCATGAGGATCACCGTCAACTATTGCTTGAGCATATTGCATGCAGCCAGGTGTATCGCATCTACCGCATTGAATCTGAGGTAATTCTTTATGAATGAGATTAATTAATTCCAATTTATTTTTCTTTTACGCCTAGTTTCTCTTGAAGTTTTGAATTTGAAGTTGTGTAACCAAAGGGAACTCTTTCACCTGGATAGATTCTTTTGTAGGCTTCTTGAACTGCAAGAGTGGTCTCATGGAAACCAGATAAAATAAGATCTAATTTACCTGGATAGTCATTGATATCACCAACAGCAAAAATTCCTTCCACAGATGTTTGATAGTTTTCGGTATTAACTGATATTTTTTTACCACTTAAATCAAGATTCCATTCAAGAATAGGACCTAGTTTTTTATTAAGACCAAATAAGAAGAGCAATTCATCAGCATTATGATGCTCAATTTCATTGGTATCAAAATTTTTCAGAGTGACACCCTCAACTTTATCTGACCCCTCAATGCTATCAATAAGATAAGGAGTCAAAAGTTTAACTTTTCCAGAAGCTACAAGTTCTCTCATCTTTTCTTCAGAGTGAAGGGCACCTCTAAATGCATCTCTTCTATGAACAAGCGAGAGGCTTTTAGCTTTTTCTGCAAGATCTATCGTCCAATCTAAAGCAGAATCACCACCTCCAAATATAAAGATATCTTTATTTTCATATAAAGATTTTGATCGAACAGCATAAGTAACACCTTTGTTTAAAAATGTATCTGGCTCACTAATGTTGGCAGGTCTTCTTGGTTCAAAAGACCCAGCACCTGCTGCTATAAAGATATTTTTAGTAATAAATTTAGTAGATTCGTTTGTTTCTATTTCCCAAAACTTATTATCCTCATGATTTACTTCATTTATTAACTCAACTCTTTCATTTAAAACTAGTTCATAATTAAATGGCTCAATCTGTTTAAGAAGAGCATCAACATGCTCTTGAGCTGTTTGAAATGGAACTCCTGGAATATCATAAATTGGTTTTTCTGGATAAAGTTCAGCACATTGGCCACCAGGCTTATCCAAGTTATCTATAAGAACACAATTTAAACCTAGCAAGCCTGCCTCAAATACAGTAAACAGGCCTACAGGTCCAGCTCCTATAACTACAATGTCTACTTCTTTTGCCATTACTTTACTCTCAAGCCTGGAGTAGCACCGGAATCTGGTGAGATGAGATATATTCCTTCGTCATCACTAGATGCTAAAACCATACCCTCTGAAAGACCAAATTTCATCTGTCTTGGTGCCAAATTACTTACTAAAATTACCATTTTACCTACAATGCTTTCGGGGTCGTAAGCTTTTTTAATACCTGCAAAGACATTTCTTTCACCAAGATCGCCAACATCTAAAGTAAGTTGTAAAAGTTTATCAGCACCATCAACGTGAGAAGCGTTTTTAATTTTTGCAACTCTTAAATCAATATCAGCAAACTGATCAATATTTATATAATTTTCTTCTTCACTCATTGGTTTTTCCTCTGGGATTACAATAGGTTCAAGTCTTTTCAATAAAGGTTTGTACTTATTAATATTATTTTTTAAATATAATTCAATATCATTAAATGATTGTTTTTCTTGATTTAAAAACTTAAAAGCTTCACTGGTTATATTTGGAATAATGGGGCTCAGGTAAATTGATAAAATATTAAAAACATTTAAGGCAGTTGTCGCGATTTGAGCAGCCTCGTCGATATCTTTTTTCCATGGCGTATTGTCATTTATATATTTATTTGTTAAATCAGCAATATCCATTATTAATCTAACAGCCTTAGAGTAGTTTCTAGATTCAAAACATGCTTCTATAGCTTCTTTTTGATTAATTGCTTTTTCTATAAGCTCATTATCAAAAGTACTTGAAAGGGCGTTTGAATTCTTTTCTATAAATGAAGAACATCTGCTAGCTATATTTAAGTATTTACCAACTAAATCTGAATTTATTCTTTGAACATAATCTTCAAAATTTAAATCTATGTCTTCAACCTTGTCATTTAGTTTGGCTGCAAAGTAGTACCTTAATGTTTCAGGATCACAAAGCTCAGCAAATTCTTTTGCCAGTATTCCTGTGCCCTTAGATTTAGACATTTTTTCACCATTAATGGTTAAAAAACCATGAACATATATTCCGTTTGGTAGTTTTAAATCGGACCCACTTAATAAAGCAGGCCAAAATAAACCATGGAAATAAGAAATATCTTTTCCAATAAAGTGATAAATTTCATAATCTGAATCAGCAGACCATAAAGAGTCCATATCTTTATTATTTTTTGTAGCCCAATTATCTATAGATGCTATATAACCTATTGGAGCATCAAGCCATACATAAAAGTATTTATCCTCTTCTTCTGGAATTTTAAAGCCAAAATATGGAGCATCTCTTGATATATCCCATTGATGCAGGTCATCGTTGAGCCATTCACTGAGCTTATTGGTAATAGGTTTTTGAAGATCAGCTGAAGCCAAGAAATTCTTTAAAACATCTAATTTTTTTGGCAGATCAAAAAATACATGCTCACTTTCTTTGTTTATAGGTTTTGTACCTGATATCGCAGATACAGGATCTTTAAGTTCACCAACATCATATGTGGCCCCGCATTTAGTGCATCCATCGCCATATTGATCTGAAGCCCCGCATTTAGGACAGGTACCTTTTACAAATCTATCTGAAAGAAACATAGATTCAGCTTCATCAAATAATTGATTGATAGTTTTTCTTGTAATTAACTTATTTTCTTTAGCTTTTAAGTAAATTTTTTCAGAATATTTTTTATTCTCATCTGAATGTGTTGTGTGATAATTTGTAAAATTAATATCGTAAAGCTTATAGGTCTCTTCATGATCCTTTTGAACATCTTTAATCAAATCCTCTGGAGATATGCCTAATTCTTTAGCTTTTAGCATAACTGGGGTTCCGTGCGTATCATCAGCACAGAAAAACAGACACTCATTACCAGATTTGTTTTGAAACCTTGACCATATATCAGTTTGAACTGCTTCTAAAATATGACCAAGATGAAGTGAAGCATTTGCATATGGCAAAGCTTGGGTCACTATAATTTTTCTTGTTTTATTTGTAGTTGAGCTCATATATAACCTGTATTATATGTGAAAAAACAAACCATATGGCTATAAAGAAAATAATCGCTGTTGCTTCTGCAAAGGGAGGAGTTGGTAAGAGCTCCCTAACAGCTGCGATTGCAATTGAAAAAGCAAAAGGTTTTCAAGTGGGGGTTCTTGATGCAGATATCTATGGCCCAAATCAACATCTACTCTTCGGTATAGAAAATATTAAACCAGAAATTATTCAGATAGATGGCAAAAAATATTTTAAGCCAATAATTTCTCATAACGTAAAACTTAATTCAATGGGTTTTATTCTTGATTCAGATAAAGCTGCTTTATGGAGAGGCCCAATGCTAAGTGGTGCTATTAAACAATTAATTCACTCAACGGATTGGGGTGACTTAGATTATTTATTTATAGATATGCCTCCAGGAACAGGCGATGCTTATTTGACTATTAGCTCTGAAATCAAACCTGATAATTCCTTATTGATCACAACTCCAAATAAATTAGCAGTCCATGACTTAATCAAGTCTGTAGAGGTATTTAATAAATTAGATATAAATATATTAGGTTATGTAGAGAATAATATTTCAAATAAAAAAATATCATATGACTTTAAGCTCATCGATGATCTAAATATTAAAAAATTGGCATCAATAGATTTTAATGAATCAATTTATGAATTTAATCCAAAAAAGATACACGATTCTATTAAGGATTTAGCTTCCAATCTTTAATCACTAGTATAATTATTCTATGTATCGTATTTTAATAGTCTCCTTTTTAAGCGTTTCCTTAATTTATGCTGAGGATATTAATGATCCCTTTGAAGACATTAATCGTATTACTTTTAAATTTAATGAATCTATAGATGATAATTTTTTAAAGCCTGTGGCGCTAACATATTCAAAAGCTCCCAAACCTATTAAAAAGGGTATTTCTAATTTTTTTGACAATTTAGAAGAGATTGAAACTTCTGTTAACCAAATTCTTCAAGGTAAACCAAAGTTAGCTATTAATGATTTTTCAAGATTTATAATTAATAGCACCATTGGACTTGGTGGCTTTTTAGATGTTGCAACAAAAATAGGATTAACTCGACATGAGGAAGAGTTTGATCAAACGCTTGCTCTATGGGGTGTTCCGTCAGGTCCTTATATAATGCTACCTGGATTGGGTCCATCAACCTTGCGAGATACATTGGCTCGACCTTTTTCATCTTTCTTATCGGTTACATTCCATATGACAGAGTCGGATGTAAATCTAGCACTTAAAGGAATGGACGCGCTAGAGACTAGAGAAAGACTATTAGAAATAGAGTCCTTGATATATGGTGATAGATATAACTTTGTTAGAGATTCATATGTTCAGTATATGAATTATGAAATTAATGATGGTGTTGATGTTGAGGATGAGTTTATAGACGATATGGATGATTTATTAATAGAACAATAAATCTTCTAATTCTTGTCTGTGAGGCCCAATTGATTCTTTTTTAATTACTTCTAAGATTTTTATTCTAAAAGTTTTAGCATACTTATCACCTCTTGATAGCCCAAAAAGATGTTTCATCATTCTTGAGAGGTCATGGCCTTGATTAAGCTTTTCTTCTACATAATCTAAATATTGATTTAGTATTATTTTTTTAGATTTTTTGGACTCAGGTTCTCCATATATTTGACTATCTATGTCTTGAATTAAAAATGGATTTTCATATGCAGCTCTTCCAATCATAACTCCATCAACATGCCTTAAATGCTCATGGCAATCAGTGATAGTTTTTATACCACCATTAATAACTATATCTAGTTCAGGAAAGTCTTTTTTTAATTGATAAACATAATCATATTTCAATGGCGGTATATGTCTGTTTTGTCTTGGGCTCAAACCTTTTAAGATCCCATTTCTAGCATGAATAATAAAATGATTAATTCCAGAGTTTTTAACTATCTCGACAAAATTATATAAAAATTCATATTCTTCATGATCATCAATTCCAAGTCTGCATTTGATTGAAACTGGAATAGAAACATTGTCTTGCATTGCACTTAGACATTCGGCAACATGATTTGGTTCAAGCATTAAACATGCACCAAATCTTCCTTTTTGTACACGATCAGACGGGCATCCGACATTAAGATTTATTTCATCATATCCATAATCTTCTGCAATTTTTGAAGATTCAACTAGATCATTAATGTCTGAACCGCCAAGCTGAACAGCTACGGGATGCTCTTCTTGATTAAATTCCAATTGATGAAAGCATTTGCCATATAAAATAGCTCCTGTTGTGACCATCTCAGTATAGAGAAACACTTTTTTTGAAATTAGTCTCAACAAATATCTGTCATGCATGTCGGTATACTGCATCATTGGAGCAATCGATGCCTTATGAGAATCCGAATAAGACATTATTACAACAAATAGATAATAGAAAGAAATCCTACTATTGAAAGCACAATGGTGTAGGGTAGTGCCATCAATACCATTCTCATATATGAAAGATTTATTAGAGGTGCTAATGATGATGTCAATAAGAATAAAAATGCAGCCTGTCCATTAGGTGTGGCTATACTTGGTATATTAGTCCCTGTATTTATAGCAACAGCCAGAAGATCAAATTGCTCTCTAGTAATAACGCCACTATCAAGAGCAGCTTTAACTTCGTTTATGTATATTGTTGCTACAAAGACATTATCACTAATTGCAGAAAGAAAACCGTTTGCTACAAAAAATAGTGGTGGTTGGACTTCTAAAGATTGTGATAGTACATAGGTAATAACTGGTAAAAAAAGTTGTTGGTCGTTAATCACGCTTACTATTGCAAAAAATACAGCTAAAAGTGCTGTAAAGGGAAGAGCTTCATGAAATGCTTCACCAAGATTATGTTCTTCGGTTATTCCCTTAAAAGCAGTAAGAAGAATTATCACAGCTAAACCAATTAGCCCAACTGCAGCTACATGAAATGCTAGTGCAAGAACAAGGAATAGAGCTACACACATTTCGATAAATAATTCTGTTTTTTGCTCTAAAGTAGTATTTTCAGTTTCGTATTTATCAAAATCATTAAAAACATTTCTCACAGTTGCAGGTAATTGACTGCCAAAACCAGCAATTGAAAATTTTTCTATAAAATAGCATGTACATAAGCCTGCAACAAAAACAGGCATAGTCACGGGAGCCATCCTGATAAAAAATTCTATAAACTCCCATCCTGCAACCTTGGCTATTAATAAGTTTTGAGGTTCACCTACAATAGTACAAACTCCACCAAGAGCAGTACCAACTGCACCATGCATTACTAAATCTCTCAAGAATGCTTTAAATTTTTCTAAATCTTCTATGCTGACACTGCTTAAAGAAGAATTATCATTATAGTTATGAGATAAATCACTAAAATTTTTACCAGATGAAACAGTATGATAGATCCTATAAAAACCAATGGTTACACCTATTAAAACCGCAGTAACTGTCAATGCATCAAGAAAAGCAGACAGAATGGCTGCTGAAAAACAAAACATTAATGAAAGGTTTATCTTTGAATTAACTTTGAGTAGCAATTTTGTAAATATTGCTAACATTAAGTTTTTCATGAAATAGATACCAGCTACCATAAAAATTAAAAGAAGAATTACTTCAAGATTATGCTCAATTTCATAATAAATTCCTTTTGTGGTTGTAAGACCAAGAACTATAGCCTGGATAGCAAGAAGGCCCCCTGGTTGAAGTGGGTAGCATTTAAGTGCTAAAGCTAGAGTAAATATGAATTCAAGTAATAGCATCCAACCAACAATAAAATTACCATTCAAGCCAAATGAATTAAAAAGTATTAAAGCTATTGGATTAATTAATAAGAAAGTTACAATAGTTTTCTTATACCAAATTGGTGAATTACCTAAAAACAGTTTTTGTATTACGCTGATCATATATAAATTTAATTAATAAGTTGTATGCATTTTAAAAGATTTTTTAACATTAAACCCGATATTCCTAATCTATTCATTATTTTTAATAATAATAAAGTAATTTATGACTTGAATGATAAGACTTATCTTTTAAATTCCTCTTTTTTAAATTTTATTAATTATAACTTCAAAAAAATTGGTATCGCTGAAGATAATGGTATCAATATTTATGCTGTTGATGTTACTGATGAGTTATTTAATTTATCAGATCAAGGTTATCCATCTCTTGTTGAATATGATCTAAGACATTTAATGTCAACCTTAAATGAAGCTGAAATGAATTTGGTTGGAAGGGCTAATCAATTATTGCATTGGCTAAAAAGTAATACCCATTGTGGTTATTGTGGCTCATTAAAGATTTTTCATGAAAAAGAAGAAGCTATGTTTTGTAAGTGTAATAACATCATGACTTATCCTACCATTTCACCATGCGTACTTGCTTTAATAAAAAAAGATAATCAGATCCTGCTTGCAAGAAATGCACTTTTTCCTGAGGGCTTGTATAGTTCTTTAGCAGGGTTTATAGAGGTCTCTGAAACTGCAGAAGAAACGGTTAAAAGAGAAGTATATGAAGAAGTTGGTTTAAAAGTTAAAAATATTAAATATTTTGGAAGTCAGTCATGGCCATTTCCAAGCCAGCTTATGCTTGCATACACTTGTGAATATGAATCAGGTGAAATTCAAGTCGACGGCCATGAAATCGTTGATGCTAAATGGTTCGATATAGATAATCTTCCAAATACACCACCTAGCTCAACACTGTCAGGGCTACTAATTAACTCTTATATCTCGGGTCATTAGCCGCTCTAGTCGGTATTTCTTTTTTTACTTTAGGCTCTTTTACAATTTCTTTAATAGCAGGTTCTTTCTTAACAGGAGTATCTTTTGATTCTGGTTTTACAGGAGCTTTTTTTGGTTCAATTTTTTTAATAGCTTCTTTTTTAGGTTCCTGATTTTTTATTTCAGGTTTAGGTGAAGAATTTATTTTTGCATTATCTTTAAGATCATTTTGTTTTGAGTCAGATGCTTTCTTATTTTTCTGAACAGGTTTTTTGTTCTGAACAGGTTTTTTGTTCTGAACAGGTTTTTTGTTCTGATTTATATTTTTTTGAGGCTTAGCTCTATTCTGGTTTTGTTGCGTATTATTTCTAGGTTTTCTATTCCTATTGTGATTAGTTTTTTTAGGTTTAGGTTTCGGCTTTTCCTCTTTATCTATACCAGCAATACTTTTAATCCAACCAACAAGGCCTTCCTTTTTCTTTTTAGGCATTTTTGGTGGCTTGATTCTATCAACCAAAGGCTTCATTGCTTTTGATTGATTTTTATCATCTCTCCAGCTTGTATCAGGTTCTGGACTGTTAGGTGTAAGATTATATGAATCAACATTTTTTATATCTGAAGATTTAATTCTAACAACTTTATAATATGGCCTAGACTTATAGGGATCTGCTATAACGAGGATTCTAATATTATTAGTTTTTTCAATATTTATAATGTCATTTCTTTTTTCATTTAATAAGTAGCTAGCGACATCTGAAGGAACATAAACTTGGATCTCTCCAGTATTATCCTTTGCTGAATCTTCACCAATAATTCTTAAAATTGATTGACCAAGAGACCTTGGACCTCTAACAAGAACATGCTCAATATCATATGATTCATTTAAAGATGGTCTTAATCTTTGTCTAGAAACTTCTAATAGACCAAATTTAGAAATGCCAGAAACCTGTACTCTTGCTCTGTCAGAATATACAGCTTTTCTAAAAGCTGCTTCAACTTTTTCTTGATGGCCTGTATCAAGCATATCAATGAAATCAATAACTACTAAACCACCAACATCTCTTAACCTTAACTGTCTTGCAACTTCTTTTGCAGCCTCTAAATTTGTTTTATAGGCCGTATCTTCAATATCCTTACCTTTTGTAGATCTTGCAGAATTTACATCTACAGCCGTCATAGCCTCAGTAGGATCAATAACTATAGATCCACCTGAAGATAAAGATATCTCTCTCTGAAATGCTAATTCAATCTGGGATTCTATTTGATATCTATTAAATAATGGAATTTCTTCTTGATACAGCATAACTTTATCAGAATGATCAGGTAGCACAGCATCTATAAACTCTTTTGCTTCGTTATAGGTATCTTTGTCATCAATAAGAATTTCTTCTATATCATCTTTAAAATAATCTTTTACAACTCTGACAATCAACTTGTCATCCCTATAGATTAGGGCAGGGCTTTTAGCGTTAGGTATATGATTATTAATTTCATCCCAAAGAGCTAATAAATACGCTAAATCAAGACTAAGCTCCTCACTTGTCCTTCCCAGACCATTAGTTCTTACTATGGCGCTCATATTTTCAGGAATATTTAAAGAATCTAGTGCTGCTTTAATTTGATCTCTTTCTTCCCCACTAATTCGTCTAGATATTCCACCAGACCTTGATGAGTTTGGGATTAGAACAATAAATCTACCCGCTAATCCTATTTGAGTTGTTAGGGCTGCTCCTTTAGTTCCTCTTTCTTCTTTAGTTACTTGAACAATTATCTCCTGGCCTTCTTCTAAAATGCACTCACTTTTACCATTTTTATTTTTTTTATAAAACTCATTAGAGAGATCTTTTAAAGGAAGAAATCCGTGTCTTTCAGATCCAAAATTTACAAAAGCAGCATCAAGGCTTGATTCTACTCTTGAAACAGTAGCTTTAAAGATACTACCTTTTAATAGGACTTTATCAGGTGATTCTGTATCAAAATCATATAATTTTGCTCCATCAACTAAAGCAACGCGTAATTCATCTCCATAAGATGAGTTGATTAAAATTCTTTTCATATTATTCTCCCTAATTATAGGAAGATAATGCAGCAGTGTGCTTTGATAAGCTTCTATCAGTAAGTCTTACTTTGTCTTGCTTGCCTGATTAACCCTATTTAGGGTTGTATTTAAACTGTTGTATATATCTTTCTTTTTACTAAAATTGACTACTTTATCTAGTCATTTAAACGTATATCCTATAGATTTGTCCTATGCCTGTCAAAATATTAGAAGTTAATGACGATAATGATGGAAGAAGATTAGATAATTACTTGATGTCTATCTATAAAAATATTCCAAAATCAAAAATTTATAACATCATAAGAAAGGGTGAGGTTAGAATTAATTCTGGAAGAGTTAAACCCAATACTAAAATTAAAACCAATGATTTAATAAGAATCCCTCCTTATCTAAATAACGATGAGAAAAAAAATTACAAGCAATCAATAGATCAAAATTTAAAAAAAGTAATTCTAGAAAGTGTTTTATATGACGATAATAATTTTATTATCATTAACAAGCCACACGGCATTGCTGTGCATGGCGGTACAAAAAATACCATTGGGGTTATTGATGTAGTAAGGCTAATTTATGGTGATTCAATTGATTTATGCCATCGTATAGATAAAGAAACATCTGGATGTCTTGTACTATCAAAAAATAAAAAATCAAATAAGTGGTTCAATAAATTGCTTTTGGAAAAAAAGATAAAAAAGAAATATATAGCAATTCTTAAGGGCCATCTAAAAACAAAAAAAGAAATTAATACTTTAATAAATAAATCTGAAACATCTTCTACAAAATCATTTATATCTGAGGGTGGAAAAGAATCTATCTCTATATTCAGGCCGAAACAAAAATTAAATTCATCATGTTTGGTTGAAATTGAGATTTTTACAGGAAGAACACATCAAATTAGAGTTCAGAGCAATCACATAGGTCACCCGGTACTTAATGACAATAAGTATGGTGATAGAAATTTTAATAAAGAGATTTCACCTAAAGGCAACAAAAGGATGGCTCTTCATTCTTCACAAATTGAATTCTTTGATATTGGTAATAATCTCATATCAATAAATGCAGAATTAGATAAATCATTTAAAAATCTTCTAGATACATTAAAGTAAGTTTTTCTACCATTCATAGTATAATTTTGATAGGATACGTTTTTTTTAAGGGTAAGTATGGCAGTTCAAAAAAGTAAAGTTACAAGATCTAGAAGAGGTCAAAGAAGATCTCATGACTCATTAAAAGTTTCTACACTATCTATCGATCCTGTTTCAGGTGAAAAACATGCTCGTCATCAGATGACAAAAGATGGTTTTTATAAAGGTAGACTTGTAAAAGATTTAAGAAAAGTTGAAAAAGAAGAGGCTGAAGATATAACAGCTTAACTTATGCCTAGGCACATAAGTTTACTTTTTCCAGGTCAAGGATCTCAATCTTTGAATATGTTGAGTACCTTTTCATCTTCTGAAATTAATTCCGTCTCTAATACTGTTAATAATGCTTTAGATATAGATATCATCGATTGTATTAAGAATGGCCCAGATGAAATACTTAATCAGACATCAATCACTCAACCGGCTATATTAATAACGTCTTATCTTTATTATCAAAGATTTATCAATGATACTGGAATAGTTCCAGATATATTTGCTGGACATTCATTGGGTGAATATTCAGCACTATTAGCTTCAGAATCTATAGATTTGTTATCAGCTATATCTTTAGTTCATAAAAGAGGCAAATATATGGAGAATGCAGAATCTGGATCTATGTATGCAATATTAAATTTTGACCTTTCTTTGATTAAAACTATTTGCGAAGAGGTTGAGAGTCTAACAGGACAGACAGTTAGCGCAGCAAATATCAACTCTACCAATCAAATTGTTATAGCAGGAAATGATAATTCAACAAAGATTGTGGCAGATAGATGCAAAGATGCTGGTGCTAAAAGATGTATCCAGCTTAAGGTGAGTGTTGCCTCTCATTGTGCTTTGATGAATGATGCTGCTGACATGCTTGAACAAGAGCTTAATAGTATTTCAATCAATGAACCAAAAACAACTGTAATTCATAATTATGATGCTTTACCGAGCAAGAATTCCTCAGATATTAAATTAAAATTAAAAAAACAACTTTTCAATCCTGTTCAATGGGTTGATACTATGAATAAAATTAGAAAGTATGATGGGCTTGTTATTGAGTGCGGTCCTGGAAAGGTGTTAAGTGGTCTTGCAAAGACTAATGGTTTAAATAATATATTATCAATGACATCATCAACATTCAAAGATGAGCTAAATGAATTATTATGAATAAAGAAGTAGTATTTATATCCGGTGCCTCTCGTGGAATTGGTACTGCTATTGCTAAAAATTTTGCTGATCTTGGTCATACGGTAATCGGCACATCTAGGTCTAGTTTCACATTTGACACAAAAGATAAAAATTTAATACCTATTTCATTAGACATTACGAATAGAGAGTCTATTGCTCAATGTATGAATTTCCTTAAAGAAAATAACTTTACACCCTCAGTCTTAATAAACAATGCTGGTATAACATCAGATCAATTATTTTTAAGAATGAAGGATGATGAATGGGATAATGTGATTGCTACTAATCTAACTGGTACCTTCAATCTAACAAGAGCTCTCATTAAAGGAATGATAAAAAATCGATATGGAAGAATTATAAATATTTCATCCGTTTCTGGTTTGATGGGAAATCCTGGCCAAGTTAATTATTCTTCTGCTAAAGCTGGATTGAGTGGTTT
>Ga0213868_10004537_pt1 | contig 12674 bp, 11 predicted proteins | sample PICome_9_FD_160087 | JGI IMG/M metagenome (GOLD analysis project Ga0213868, IMG submission 160087) | Coastal seawater microbial communities near Pivers Island, North Carolina, United States - PICO127 | ecosystem: Environmental > Aquatic > Marine > Coastal | place: USA: North Carolina...
TACCTTTTTTTGAAAAAGATATGGTTCCTTTTGGAGCACCCTTATCTCTAATAATGTTTGTAAGACTTCTGGTATCTATTCCTGTGATGCCAACAATTTTATTTTTTTTTAACCATTTGTCTAAATGATTTAAGGATCTATAATTTGAAGGCTCAGTGATCTCAGTATTTATTATTATACCTTTAGTCCAAATTTTATCTGATTCATGGTCCTCTTTATTAGTTCCGACATTTCCAACATGAGGAAAAGTAAAATTAATAATTTGCTCAGCATAAGATGGGTCAGAAATAATTTCTTGATATCCGGTTATAGAAGTGTTGAAACAAACTTCACCAGTGATTGTTCCTTGATAGCCTAACCCCAGCCCTTTAAAAAACTTACCATTTTGAAGAACTAAAATAGCATTAGAATCGATCCTTTTAAGATTTTTAAATGAGTTTATATTTTGAACTTTTGCTTTCAAATACAACTCATGAGTTAAAGTAAAAAACTTATAAACATGATTTTGCGAAACATATGAAATAGAAATATAATCGTCAAGAAAGTTCTTTTTATTTTATATAAGAATTGTGATTAAAATAAAATATTTTATGTCTCTTAAACAACAAATCGAAGATAGATTAAACAGCGCTTTAAAAGCTAAAGATAAAAATACCTTTCCAACATTAAGACTGATAATATCTGCAATAAAAGACGCAGAAATAGCAAGTCGAACAAAAGACAAGAAGGAAATTAATGATAGTGATATTACAGCAATATTAAAAAAAATGATTAAACAAAGAAATGAGTCTTGTGAAGTTTATAAAAAAGCGGGGAGGAGCGAACTTTTAGAAAATGAGATAAAAGAAATGGATATAATTAGTGCATTTCTTCCAAAACAACTTAGCGACAAGGAAATAATGAGTGTCTGTCAAGAAGTAGTAAAATCTGTAGGCGCCAATTCTATGAAGGATATGGGTAAGGTTATGGGAGCATTAAAATCAAAACACGCAGATACAATAGACTTTTCAAAAGTAAGTCACATTTTAAAAGAGCTTTTAAATTAAAATGAAGTACCCCAAAGAATATCTTGATGAAATTAAATTGAGATTAAAAGTTTCTCAAGTAGTCGGCAAATCTGTTCAATTAAAAAAAAGAGGCAAGGAATTTATTGGCTTGTCTCAATTTAAAAATGAAAAAAGCCCATCTTTTACAGTTAATGATGATAAAGAATTTTACCACTGTTTTAGTAGCGGTGAACATGGAAATATTTTTGATTTTTTAATGAAAACAAAATCAATTGGTTTTGGTGAGGCAGTAAGAACTCTGGCTACTGAGGCAGGCATGCAGCCTTATAGATTTTCAAATTTTGATAAAAAAAAAGATTTAAGATTTCAAAATTATAAAAATATATTTAAAGACTATTCCAACTATTTCCATCAACAATTATTTCAAACATTTAATAAAGATGCAGTTAATTACCTCCAAGGCAGAAGAATAAATAAAAATATAATGGAAGAATTTCAATTAGGATACGTTCCTTGGAAGAATAATTTTTATGAAGAGCTTTCAAAAAAATATTCTGAGGAGGATATAAGTTTAACTGGCCTTTATTACAAAAATGATAAAACAGGAAAATATGTAGATAGGTTTAATTCTAGAATAATTTTTCCAGTAAATAATATTACTGGTGACACAATTGCATTTGGAGGAAGAATAATTCATGAAAGTAAAATGGCAAAATACATTAATTCACCTGAGACTGAATTTTATAAAAAAGGCAATATGATTTTTAATTTAGACAAAGCTAAAAATTGTCGTGCAGAAACGGATGAAGTCATAATTGTGGAGGGTTATATGGATGTTGTTAGTGTTTATTCATCGGGAATAAAAAATGTAATAGCAAATTCTGGTACAGCTCTAACAGAACGACAAATTGATTTAATATGGAAGTTCTTTGCAAATCCAATTATTTGTCTTGATGGAGATGATAGTGGTCAAAAAGCTGCTTTAAGAATTGCAGAAAAATTAATTTCATTAATAAATGAAAAAAACAAAATATATTTTTCTATCATGCCTGAAGGAAAAGACCCTGACGATTATATTAAACAAAATGGAAAAGACGGGTTATTGAACTTACTTAAGGATAAACAAATAATTCAATTATATATTTGGAACTACTATTTAAGTAAAGTTGACCAGAATAATCCTTTTGAAGTTTCAAAATTTGAGAAAGAAATAAAAAAATTGTCCTATTCTATTCAAGATGAAACTTTAAAAAAATATGTACTTGAAGATTTTTTAGAAAAGATAAAAAAACTTACTCCATTACAAACATCTAAACAAGGTTTCAATTTCACTGGATATAATAAAAAAAAAAATTATCAAATTCTCAAAGAAACTAAACTTTTGCATCAAAAAAGAAAAGATCTTTCAAAGACTCAAATAATTGAATTCTCGATTTTATTTATTATTTTAAATTATTTCGAAATAGCCTCTAAAAAAATAGAGGAGCTATCAGAAATAGAGTTTATTTCTGATAAAAATGAAAATTTAAAAACTTCAATTATCGCTGAGCTTATAGAAGGAAAAAATAAAAATCTTAATCAGGAAAGAATTAATAATGAATATAAAAATTTAATAAAAGAAATAAGAGAAAATTCTAATATCCAGATTACAACTAAAGATAAAACTGACCAAGAAATTCTTGAATTACTTAATGAACTAATTCTTGATTTTAAAGAACAAGGTAACTTAAAAAAAATAGAATCTTTAGAAAAAGAACTGATTAACAACCTTGATGAAAACTCATATTTAGAATTAATTAAGCTTAAAAGCCAGTTAAATAGGGAGTAAAAAAAGATAGATTTTTTTTATTCAGTCATTATATATATTCCACTAATCATTTATGTCTGAAAAACTAATTACAAAATCATTCGAAAGACTTCTAGATAAAGGCAAACATAGAGGTTTTATTACTTATGAAGAACTTGGAAAATCTTTAGGAAAAAGAAATAGCACCAATGAGAATATTGAACTCGCATTTATTATTTTAGTAGACGAAAAAATAACTCTTGTAGAAAAAAAATCGCAATATCAATCTAATAAAAAAAAAGAAGCTTCTAGTAACAACGAAGAAAAAACATCTGATAAAAGCGATGACCCAATCAGAATGTATCTAAGAGAGATGGGTGGAGTCGAACTACTTTCACGTGAGGGCGAAATAGCTATTGCCAAAAGAATTGAAGCTGGAAAAGATGTTATGATTAATGCTTTAACACAAAGTCCAATAATTGGAAAAAAGATCTTTGAATGGAAAGAACAAATAGAGAGTCAGCAGTTATTAGTAAGAGATATAATTGACATTGACTCCACTTACGAAGATTTTGAAGCATTAGATGATGATGATGATTTAAAGATTAATAAAAAAGGAAAATCAAAAAAAGATAAGCAAGAAAATGCAGAGAAAAAAGAAGAGAGCACCTCAGCTGATGATGATGAATTTAACGTTTCTTTGGCTAAAATGGAAGAAGAAATTAAACCAAAGATCTTAAATATATTAGACTCATTAAATAAAAATTATTCTAAACTTCAAAAATATCAAGTCGAGAAACTTGAATGTTTATTAAATTCAAAAGAACTTTCTGTTTCGAAAAATAAAAACTTTAAGAAAATCCAAGAAGTATTAGTTGATAACTTTAAAAATTTACAATTAGCACCTCATGTTGTTGAGGAATTAGTTCAATCTCATTATAAAGAGAATAAAAAGATTGTCTCTCTAGAAGGTGTGCTTCTACGTTTAGCTATGGATAATAAAATATCTCGTCAAGAATTCTTAAAATATTATGTAGGTAATGAAATTAATCCTAAATTTGAGTCATTCTTAAAAGAAAATAATACGTGGAAAGCTTTTTTTAAAAAATTTAAAAAAGAATTTTCTGAAATTAGAGATAGACTAGTTGAATTTAGTAAAAAAATAGGATTATCAGTTGGTGAATTCAAAAAACTTGTCAGTAGAATTCAAAAAGGTGAACGAGAGTCTAGAATAGCTAAAAAAGAGATGGTTGAAGCCAATCTAAGATTAGTTATTTCAATTGCAAAAAAATATACAAATAGAGGTCTTCAATTTTTAGATTTAATTCAAGAGGGTAACATTGGATTAATGAAAGCGGTTGATAAATTTGAGTACAGACGAGGCTATAAGTTTTCTACCTACGCGACTTGGTGGATTAGACAAGCAATAACAAGATCTATAGCAGATCAAGCAAGAACAATAAGAATCCCTGTTCATATGATTGAAACAATAAATAAAATCGTTAGAACTCAAAGACAAATTATGAGTGAATTTGGAAGAGAACCAACCCCAGAGGAGCTAGCAAAAAAACTTGCGATGCCTTTAGAAAAAGTTAGAAAAGTTTTGAAAATTGCAAAAGAACCAGTTTCGCTTGAAACGCCAGTAGGAGACGAAGAGGATAGCAGCTTAGGTGATTTTATCGAAGATAAAAATGCTCTACAGCCACTAGATACAGCTATTCAATCAAATCTAAGTGAGTCAACAACAAAAATTTTAGCGTCTTTAACACCAAGAGAAGAAAGAGTTTTAAGAATGAGATTTGGTATTGGAATGAATACCGATCATACACTTGAGGAAGTAGGATTACAGTTTTCTGTGACTAGAGAACGTATAAGACAAATTGAGGCTAAAGCACTTAGAAAATTAAAACATCCAAGCCGATCAAAACAGTTGAAAAGTTTTTTAGAAAAATAAAGAATATTTACAAAGTTTTTTAATATAGGTGATCAGCTCCTACAACACCTTTACCAAAGTCGGTTACATAGTACCCCGTAATGAATGGATTTGAACATTGAGCTGAAAGCCAACCTATACCTCCATTTAAAAATCTATCTATCTTGTTTAGTTTTTCTGCCACAAGTTCTTTAGAGCCGTCTTGCGGTAAATATATTTTCCACTTAAGTTTTTTATTATCTATTTCACGACAGACCTCTATACTTATTTTTGCCTTACCCAATCCATTTTTCACAAAACTAGTATTATGTAGATAAATTCTTTGATTTTGACTACTAAATAATGCGCACCATTTAAATGTACCTGCTTTCTTGATAATTTTTTCGTTAGGAACTTTAGCATTAAAACAGATATTACTCGGAAGATTTAAATCTTTGTTTTTTTTAGACAAGTTCAATCCAAATTTAATACGAGTAGGTATCTTTCCTTTGCCATTAATTAAAACTTTTACCATACCTATACTTGGAGAAGATTCTAGGTTATTAAATAATTTTATCAAAGGTATATATAAAAGTTTATTTTTTCCGTCAGCTATTAAAATTTTTTTATTTGAAGTTTTAATAAGCAAACCTTTGTCATCAAATAATTGAAAAGAAAGTTCACACGGTGATTTAGAAAAATTAGGATAAATGGCAAGCTCAATATTGTCAAAACGGTTATCAAAAGGAATTGATATCACGCTATCGTAATATTTTTTGGGATTAGGGTTTTTATAAATTGAAGATTTAGATTTATCTTTAGATGTGTCATAATAACTATGAGTTAAACTTATATCTGAAAAATTATTTAGGACATTTCCAGCTACAAATCTTGGAAAAAAACCCTTAAAATCATGTTTAATTTTGATTGTTAATTTTTCTCCTTTAAAATTATTTCTCTCAATACTATTTTTAAAAATATTTATCCATGCTAGTCCAAAAGGTGGAATATTTTTCAAAATTCTTTTTCGATTTTGTATTTTACCAAATTGGTCAATAAATTTGACTTCATAGGGAATTGATCTAATCGCAATCGGGCCATTCACAAATGAAAAAAAAGGTTGAAATTTTTTATTAAGCAGAACGTCAAAACCTGTTTCAGGCACAGTAATTTCCTCATTATTTTGCATGTCATATACATCATTATAAATTCTTCCGCATGTATGAACGAAGGTAAGTCCATTCATCCCTTCAAAAGCAAAAGTAATAGCTGGAAAAGGGAAAACCATGTCAACAGCTGAAAAAATTTCAACCTCCATAGATCCAGTAAACTTATTTGTCTTTTTCCTATTGTTAATCAACTCACTACCTCTAAATACATATGATTTATCACTATTAATTTCATAGCTTTTTACATTCACTTTTTTCCCGTTCATATCTCGAATAGTTAGTAATGCGGTCACTAGTGAAATGTTTCTCTTTCTAAGCCAGTAGCCCATAAAGGTATAAATAGAGTCTATTTTTTTATCTATGACGATAAGAGGAAATACGGCACTAGAGCGCATCGTTGGCTTATAATTAGTTTTGAGCTCCTCACCAAAGCTTCTAGTATCTTTAAGATGATTTTGATAACTTTTCATTTTATAATCTTCTCAACATAATGGCGATAAGTAAACAAGTTAATATACTAAAAAGTTATTATACATTCGAACTTTATTTTGTATGCTTGTATGACTTTGAAAAGTATTATAAAAACTAATTATTCTCATGGGCCTGTAGCTCAGTTGGTTAGAGCAGTACACTCATAATGTATTGGTCCCAGGTTCGAGTCCTGGCGGGCCCACCAAACTAATTATTAGCAAAATCCTCTAATTTATTTATTAAGATATCAATATCATTATTATTTGAGCTTAGTATTGAAGCAAACTCTTCTTTTTGAGTTCTTGCTAAACTAAGTCCCTCAACTATCAAGTCCCTTATAAGTGGCTTTTCAGGATTTTTGGTATAAATTCTCCAATCAATTATAATTTTAGGACTACCATCATTTGGCAATACTTTAGAATTTACAATTGTATAATTTGAGCTTTTTTTATCTGCACTTACTATTTCAAATCTGCTAGTAGAGTAATCAGTTAATCTTGAAGTCAAACTTTTTAAAAAATATTTTTCAAAAGATTTTTGATATTTAGTGATATTTTGTTTATCTGTAGATTTTCTAAGTTCTCCAAGTGTATATAAACTTAAAGCATTGATATCCACATTTTCTAGTGCAATTTTTTCAATATATTTTGATTTTTCTTCTTTATTTAAATTTTTATTTGATAATTTTGAAATAGCATCTTCTACTAATTCCTTAACAAAATTTTCTGGCTCAGGAGAATAAGGGTACACTGAGGTTTGTAGAAAAAAAATTATAGAAAAAACAAAAATACCTAACTTTTTCATTTAAAAATTCTAGTTGTCTAAATTACCCCAGTCATCCTGGTCATCATTAGAATTTCTAATTTTATTATCTCTATTTTGTAAATAGATACTTTTTATTGAAGAATAGAAATCTATTGAATTTTTTTCCAAACTTTCAAGATTTGAATCGTTATCTGCTCTGAAGTCAATTGCAGTCGATCCTTTTACAGCAATGTAGTCAAGTGTATTTCCTGATGAACCGAGTAATTCTTTTTCTCTAATTGTGACATGTGCAAAAGGGTCAACAAAAGTGTCTGCGAATAGTCCAATCGAGTCTCTTGCTGTGGTCGGTCCTAAAATTGGAAGCACAAAATAACAACCTGGACCAATTCCATAAGTTCCTAAAGTTTGGCCTACATCTTCTTGATGAGGTTTTAAGCCTATTTTTTCAGCAGGATTTAACAATCCAAAAACGCCAACAGTAGTATTTAAGGCAAAGCTTCCAATAGAATGACCTAGTTGTCCAAAATTTCCTTGAAGTAAATTGTTTGGAATGGATAAAAGTATTCCGATGTTAGATGTGAAGTTGCTAGTTCCAATCTTAATAGGCTCCGGTAACTTGTTATAACCCTTTGCAATTGGTTCTAGAATAGCTTCATCAAATGCTAAATTAAATTTAAAAATGGCTCTACTTGTTGTTTCAAAACAATCTTCGGTTGCTTTAGCACCTGAATTTGAGAGGGCCACAACTATGACTAAAGTGGCAAAAAATTTGAATTTATTTAGAATGTTCATATTATGCTATATATATAATTTTAGCTTATTTTCTATATAAATATTGATCTAAATTTAGATATAATGGAAGAAATTTTTTTAAATTTTATTAAAATGCGAAAAACAATTAATCTATCCCCCAATTTTTCAATAAAATCTAGGTCTATTAAAGATATAAAATACGTAATTTTCCATTACACAGGAATGCAATCTGAGATTGAAGCATTTAAAAAATTAAAAGACCCCAAATCTAAAGTGAGCTGCCATTATTTTATTAATAGAAAGGGTGAAATTATACAAATGGTAAGAGATAATAAAGTTGCATGGCATGCAGGGAAATCAAAGTGGAAGTTTGACAAAAATTTAAATAAAGACTCTCTTGGAATCGAGCTGGTTAATAAAGGACATGAATTTGGGTATCAAAATTTTACAAATGCTCAAATAAAAAGTTTAATAAATTTGTGTAAATTTTTAAAAAAAAAATATCGAATAAAAAAAGAAAATTTCCTTGGCCACTCTGATATAGCACCGTTAAGAAAGTTAGATCCAGGAGAAAAATTTCCATGGAAGAAATTTAGCAAGCATGAATTAGGTAACTGGTATGAAAATCGAAAAAAAATTTTTTACAGTCCTAATAAAAAAAAATTTGAAAGTTTTTTTTTTAAAAATATTTATATAATAGGATACAGATATTTTAGTTTAAAAAAAAATAATAGTAAAAAAACAATGATTATAAAATCTTTTCAACGCAAGTACTTACCTCGAAAAGTTACAGGAAAAATTGATCAAAAAACCCTTAAAATTAGCCACTTTTTAGCTAATAACTTTAAATTGACTTGATCAATACGTTTTAATCAACTAAATATCTAATGCTAGATAATTGGATTGTTACTGTTAGTTTAGCTAACAGAGGAAAGTCCGGGCTCCATAAAGACACAGTGCCAGTTAATGACTGGCGATGGTGACTTCAGGGATAGTGCCACAGAAAATAAACCGCCTTATCAAGGCAAGGGTGAAACGGCGAGGTAAGAGCTCACCGGTTTTTTGGTAACAAAAAACGCATGGCAAACCCCACTGGGAGCAAGGTTAAATAGAGAAGACATTGTGTTAACGCACTAAAAACCGTCTTTAGTTAGTCTTCTGGGTTAACCGCTTGAGCTTAAGTGTAAATTTAAGCCTAGAGAAATGACATCTTCAATGACAGAACCCGGCTTATAGATTATCTAGCAAATAATTTAAATTATAGATGTTCTTCTTTTGTACTTTTTTATCAAATACAAACTTATTGACTAATATTTAAAAACCCATACTATCCCAAATAATCCCATTATAGAGGGTACATTGAAAAAAAGTAGGAGTTATTAAATTTTTGAAAAAGTATGTTTTTATCAAGTTACGAAAACAAAATAGACAAGAAAGGAAGGGTTTCTGTGCCAGCTACCTTTAGATCTTTTTTAAATTCTTTCGGATATAATGGATTTATAAGTTACCCGTCTTTTAATCATGCAGCACTAGAGGCGTGCTCTCAAGAAAGAATAGAAAAACTTTCAAATACAATAGACTCATTAAACCCATTTGAAGAAAAAAGAGATTTTTTTGCAACCTCAATTTTGTCAGAAAGTGAAAATTTACAGTTTGATACCGAAGGAAGAGTTTCTATATCAGAAAAATTATTAAATCATGCGATGATTAAAAATAGCGTCTTATTTGTAGGTCTAGGAAAAACCTTTCAAATATGGGAACCAAAAAACTTTGAAAAGTTTAAAATTGTTGCAAGAAAAAAAGCTTATCAAAATAGATCTAATCTAAAATGGGAAAATAAACAGAAGGGAGAACTGTCATGAGTATCAATATTGGAGGGGGAGAATTAAAGGAATTAAAACCTAGAATACTTGTTTTAGGTGTTGGTGGTGCTGGAGGTAATGCAATTAACGCAATGATAGAAGCTGGAATGGAGGGTGTCGAATTTGTGGCAGTAAACACAGATGCTCAAGATTTAAAAATGAGCAAAGCACACGCAAAAATTCAAATAGGAATGAATTTAACAAAAGGATTAGGAGCAGGAGCTAAACATGATATTGGCCAAGCAGCAGCTGACGAGTCATTAAATGAAATCACAAACTATATGCAAGGCGCTAATATGGTTTTTATTACATCTGGAATGGGTGGAGGCACTGGCACGGGTGCATCACATGTAATTGCTAGAGCTGCCAGAGAATTAAATATTTTAACAGTTGGAGTTACAACTCTTCCTTTTTCTTATGAAGGACCTAAAAGAATGAGGAGAGCAGCTGAAGGTTTGGAGGAATTTAAAAAACATTTGGATACGGTTATAGTTGTACCTAATCAAAATCTTTTCAAAATTGCTAGTGAAACTACTACATTTGAAGAGTCATTTAATTTGTCGAACAATGTTTTAAAACACGGAGTACAAAGTGTTACTGATTTAATGGTTAGACCCGGTATGATAAATTTAGATTTTGCTGACGTCGAGACTGTTATGAGTTCAATGGGAAAAGCTATGATGGGAACAGGTGAAGCAGAAGGAGAAAATAGAGCTATGGCTGCAACAGAGATGGCTTTAAACAACCCATTGATTGATGAGTACTCTCTTCAAGGAGCCAAAGGTTTATTAATAAATATAACTGGAGGTAAAGATTTGACTTTGTTTGAAGTAGATCAAGCAGTTAATAAAATAAGAGCCGAAGTAGATCCTGAAGCTGAATTAATTTTTGGCGCTATCAAAGATGAAGATATGATAGGTAGAATAAGGGTATCTATAGTAGCAACGGCTCTTGATGGACATAAATCTGAAAATAAAACTGTATTTAATATGGTTTCGAGAATACAAAATAGAAATACCGGTTATTCAGACAGTTTATTTTCTCATAATTCTAGAGTGGACAACAACGCATTAGGTTCTATCGAAGGTGCAACAGCCCTAAAACTAGACGAAAGGTACGAAATTAATGATGAACAAAATACTTCTCTGAATTTTGAAGCTACTTTAGATGATCAGCACTCAGAAAGAGCACCATCTCATGAGGAAATGTTAAATGATATTCCCCAGGGTGTTTCAATAGAAAGTGCATCATACATGGAGAGCAATAATAATACCCAAGAAGATGCTGATAATACTTCAGAGACATCGGATGAAATTATCAAAGAATACACTCCAAGACTTTTTTCAGAAGAGCAAGGATTTCAGCAAGACACCGAATTTAATGTTGCTGAGCCCATTAAAAATGAAACTGAAGAGTTATTTGATCAAGAAATAAATGAAGAAGAAGATTTTGAAATACCTGCATTCCTCAGAAAACAAAAATTTTAATGTTCAAAAAAATTATTAATGAACAATTACACAACATCACTGGAAAATTATCATTTTCCAGTGATGTTGAATGAAGTAATAAAAATTTCTAACCCTTCGGAAGGTGGCACGTACATTGATTGCACTTTTGGTGGAGGAGGTTATTCCAGACAGCTACTTAAATTTCCAAAAACAATAGTAAAAGGTTTGGATAGAGACAACAAAGTAAGAGAATTAGGAAAAAAGTTAGAAAAAAATTTCCCTCAGAGATTTGAATTTCATCAAACTACATTTAGTCAATTAAATAATATTACTAAAGAGTTAGCTGATGTAATTATATTTGACCTTGGATTATCATCTATACAATTAGATGATTTAAAAAGAGGGTTTTCATTTAAATCTAATGAAGATCTAGACATGTCAATGGGTTTAAATGAAATTTCAGCTCAAGACGTTATTAATAATTTAAGCGAATTAAAATTAAAATTGATTATTAAAATTTTAGGTGAAGAAAAAGAAGCAGCTAGAATTGCTAAAAACATAGTCAAATCAAGGAATAAAAAAAAAATTATTAAGGTAAAAGATTTAGTTCACATTATTGAAAGTAGTAAAAAAAAAAATTATGCGAGCAAAATAAACCCTTGTACAAAAACTTTTCAAGCTTTAAGAATTTTTGTTAATAAAGAAATTACAGAGCTTATTAATGGAATTATTAATGCGACTAAAATTTTAAAACCAGGTGGAAAAATTTTAGTTGTAAGTTTTCATTCAATCGAAGACAAAATCGTTAAATATTTTTTTAATAATTTTTCTACAAATAAATCAAAGCCATCCAGATATTTTCCAGAACAAAATGATAATTCAAAAGCCCTATTCAAAGAATATAAAAATAAAATTTTAAAACCTTCAAAAAAAGAAATTGATGGAAATAGCAGATCAAGGTCTGCAAAACTTCGATTCGCAGTCAGATCGAAGAATAAATTTTTTTATCCCAACGAATTAAAAGAAAAATTCAAAACGTATCTAGATTTGGAGGCTGTAAATGTTTAATTTAAAAATTTTTATACCAACTATAATTTTTCTATTTCTTTTAATTATTACTTCATTTGTAAAAAATCAAACAAGAATTATTGAAAAAAATCTGTATAAATTAAATAAAAAAATTGCTTTAAAAACAAAAGATATCAATGAGTCTCAATTAGATTTTTATTTTTTAACATCTCCAGGAGAAATAGAAAAAAAAATAAAAAATTTAGACCAAAATAAATATTTTCCAATTAATCATTCAAAGATATTTTCAGATTTTTCTAATTTTAAAAAAATACAAAAACAAATATCAGCATTTGACAATAATCATGAAAAAAAAACAAAAGAAAATTAAAAATAGAAATCAAACCAGTTTCTATTTTGAGGATTATTTAGAAACTAATAAAAAAAATAAATCACAAAAAAAAATAGATAACTTTGAAGATAGAATATATCT
>Ga0213868_10004542_pt1 | contig 12667 bp, 10 predicted proteins | sample PICome_9_FD_160087 | JGI IMG/M metagenome (GOLD analysis project Ga0213868, IMG submission 160087) | Coastal seawater microbial communities near Pivers Island, North Carolina, United States - PICO127 | ecosystem: Environmental > Aquatic > Marine > Coastal | place: USA: North Carolina...
TGGGGAAATCGGTTTGGATTTTTTCGATAAATCGTTAGATCGTGCAAAACAAATATCGATGTTTTCCCAACAATTGGATTTGGCTGCAGAATTTCAGTTGCCGGTAATTTTACACGTAAGAAAAGCCCATGACGATGTGTTGAAATTGCTGGGGTCTCATGAGTATGGAGGAATCGTTCATGGCTTTAGCGGTGGTATTGACATAGCTAAACGCTATATTAATCTAGGTTTTAAATTGGGATTTGGCGGGATGACAAGTTATCCTCACTCAAGGAAGTTGCATGATCTGGTGCAAAAACTGCCGTTGGATGGCATTGTGCTTGAAACTGATGCGCCAGATATGAGTGGTTACAAGTATAGAGGCCAACGGAACAGTCCGGAGTTTTTGCCGGTTTATCTTGATGCTATCGCAGACTTGAGACCGGAAAATCTACAGAGAATCGCTGAACAGACCTATCGTAATACAATTGATGTGTTGGCTCTAGAGACTTTCCTCACGAACTAAGTTTCTTGCACCAGTACCCACGGACTCACTACGATAGCCCAGAGTTCAGCATTCGTCTTTATCCAGTTTTTTGCCTGGTCGTCGCTAGCCGCTTGAAGTTTCTCGGATTCAATCCATTGTTTTACCTGGTTGGAGTTATCCTCACTGAATGTCTGCGCTGTTATAAGTAAATCTAATGTTTTGCTTATAACAATCACTCGTCCGGCGGCAAATTGTCGTTGAAGTTCAACCCATGGGATAAGAGATGTTTCTAAATTCAGTTTATGAATGAGTAATTCTTCGTCTTGCATGGTTTATTCAATGTTGTAGTGCATAAAAAAAGCGACCCCGATTTTGTGGGGTCGCCTCGTGATCAATGCCCGCTTTACTAGCGGACGTGAAATCTAGCCGTGTTCAGACTCAGCGGCAGATTCGGCTATAAGGGATACCACTAGTGGTACGATGCATAGCGCTACTGACAGCCAGAACCATAAGGACGCTCCACCAGCAGCAAATGTAAATATTGCACCTGCTCCCTCCCACGTTTCGATTGGACTTGCACCTAACATAACATTTTCTCCTCTGGATTAAACAAATTTGTTATTGGTTTGCATTGATTCAGGATATGCAGGAATTGGAACTTCAACGTCCATACCCGCTAGCTGTACGCCATCACTAGCGCGCAGGATGCCCATCATCCGGAAAATGAGTGACAACACATATCCAGGGACAAAGCCCAGTGCAGCCATTACCAACATTCCCATGAACTGACCGTAAAGTGAAATTGGTGGAATACCTTCCGCATGAGTCGGGTAACCTGATAGGAAAACCCCTGCCGCAAGCACACCAATAACACCACACATGCCGTGCACTGCGACGGCTCCTACGGCGTCATCAATTTTGAATTTCTCGATGATCCCAGCAAAAACTGGACCTAGATAACCACCAATGAAGGCAACAACGAATGTAACACCCGGGTAATACAGGTCGAGGCCGGACGCTACTGAAATGATCCCGCATAATGCGCCCGACATCATCCAGAATGGATCTCGCGTTTTGGTATATCCGCCGATGATTCCGCCTGCAACCCCCATTAGAGTATTAAAGCAAATTGCCGACAACGTTGTGGGTCCACCGTAGATATTAACCCATTGAGCGGTACCGCCATATAGAACACAAGCACCAAGGAAGCCAAAAAAGCCAACTACGATTAGCATTAGGCCAACAATGGTCATTGGTACACTATGGCCTCGAATAACGTTAGAAGTACCGTCATCGTTAAATTTGCCAATACGTGGGCCAAGGTTTATTAGCACACCTAGAGCAAAGAAGCCGGAAATCATATGTACAACACCGGAGGCACCAAAATCGTGGTAGCCCCATTTTTTGACCATCCAGCCATCCGGATGCCATCCCCACGCTGCAGAAAGATTCCATACGACTGAGCCGAGTACAACAGCCAAGACAATAAAGGCCGCCATTCGTATGCGTTCAATTACTGCACCCGACATGATCGATGCGGTGGTGCAAGCAAACAAGGTGAATGCTCCCCAGAATACGCCGGTAGCGTTATCCTGAAGATTTGGCCCCATGTTTTCACTCCATGGAACACCACTGGCACCTGCGGCAAAGTCTGGTGTGAATCCATTGGTCATGGACAGGTAAATCCACCAGCCAAACATCCAAAAGGTTGGGATCATAAAGGCAAAGGCAAGGATGTTTTTTGTTCCGGCTGCAAGAGTATGTTTTACTCTAGATGCTCCCATTTCGTACATTAGGAAGCCAGCGTGAATAAGAATCATGATAGCGGTACACCAATAATAATAAACCTCTAGGTTTATCGAGGTGGTCATATCAATGGCGGCTTGAATTTCTGGAGTCATAGACGTCTCTCTCCCGGTTGATATTGAAAGTTAAAGTGAATAGTAGATTTTTTACAGTTCTGATTATCAGGTTTGCCAATAAAAATGGAACAAAGTTATATCAAATGACCGAAAATAATCGACCAATAAAAGTCTACCTGTTAAAGTTCGTTAATGCGATGGTTTTTCTTTTTTGGGTTGGAATTGGTATAGAAAAATCCTCTATTAACATGACTTAGTCGTTGTCTGTCACTGTATATTCAATCTATGAAGTGGCTTGGGATGCAATATTGGTCCAACTTGCAAAAGAGCCATACGGAGTAGGCGTCTCTTCAATATATTATATGAGTCGTAGCTTAAAAAGATGGTGAGCGCTATTGCAAGGTGTATTCTTAATCAGTAGATGCGTTGTATGAAGTTTACAGTCTTTACGGTTATATTTCATACAACGCAAACTAGAAACCTACACCGTTGTTCTATTTCCTTGAGTCGTAAATTAGATGCACAACTTGTACTCTCTTATCTCCAGTTACGGGTTACAAATCCGGCAACAAACATCCACACTGCGGCTCCAAAAAGTATACGTGAATCTGTATAACCATACATCATAGATCCGCTCATAATAAGAAACGGTATGCCATAGGTTAGTAACATACGTCCAATGTATTTTTTAGTATGTGGTGACATAAAGCTTTCCTTTATGACTGTTAGGATCGAACCCGTGACTTGTCGGGGTCGTAAAATGGAAATGCTACAACCCTAGCGGGCAAGCGTTTTTGATGGCCGTCTAGTTTTCCAATTTCAACCTCTGTGCCGATTTCAGCATGGGTTACATCGATGCGACAAAGTGCAATATTCTTGCCTAATTTTGGTGATCGTGTTCCAGATGTTATCGTGCCAATTTGCGGCCTTCCGACATGTACGCAGTCACCATGGGAGGCTATTTCATTGCCAGCCAATTCCAGTCCGACGAGCTTACGCATCGGGCTTGCTTTACGTCGAATCAATGCCTCTTTTCCTAAAAAGTCATCTTCTTTAGATTTTAACGGTACGGTAAAACCGATTCCAGCCTCAAATGGATCCGTTTCCTCAGTAAATTCATAATCCGCAAAAATTAAGCCGGCCTCGATGCGTAACATATCCAGCGCATCTAAGCCAAGTGGGGCAATGCCGAATTCGGCACCAGCGGCGAACACCGCTTGCCAAACTTTATTTGCATGTTGCGGATGACACCATAGTTCATAGCCGAGTTCGCCGGTATAGCCGGTTCGGGAGATCATAATCGGAATTCCTTGATGGTCGTGTAAGCGTCCAACGGAGAAACGAAACCATCCAAGCTCATCCATATTCGAGTATTGTGGAGCTGTCCAGATTAGCTTCTTTAACAGTTCACGACTGCGCGGTCCTTGCACGGCGATATTATGAATCTGATCCGTAGAGGATTTAATCGTTACTTGGTGTAAACTTTTCGCTGCTGCTTGCTCTCTTAACCAATCACCGCCTAGCTCGCTTCCGCCTATCCAGCGAAACTGATTGTCGCCAAGTCTAAGCAGTGTTCCGTCGTCAAACATGCCACCGTGCTCGTAGCACATAGCTGAATATACAACCTGACCCTGAGCTAGTTTTTTCACATTTCGTGTTAAAGTCCACTGTAATAATTCTTCCGCGTCTTCGCCGATGATTTCGAATTTTCGAAGGGCTGATAAATCGATAACGGCAACCTGATCTCTGCACGCGTAATATTCAGCTTCTTTGCCATAATTGTTGTAGTGACTGGCTAGCCAGTAACATTTGTACTCAACAAAATTACGGGTCAATTTTGAGGTTTCTTCGTGAAAACCGGTTTCTTGTGTAAGTTTCATTTCTTCGTCTGGTTTCCTTCTAAAAGCTATGGCTCGTTTAAAGTGGGATTTTTCTGCATACACACGAACATGAATATCGGTAGGATCCCAGGAATTGGCTGCGGTTGTGTCGTCCGGACAGGCTGATGACACACAAATTAGATCGGTCAGCGCTTGAAGTAAAACGTAATCGCCAGGCCTCGACCACGGTTCGTCCAGATAGAGTACATTATTGTCATCAATGCCGGTGTTATAAAAGAAATTTACTGCTTCCCAACCCCTTCTCGGACGAATGCCAAATTCATTAAGCGCATAATTAAAGTTATCGGAACAATTGGCGTGTCCAAAATATCCCTGGTCTTCGTAATATTTTGCGGTACAGGCATAACCGAATGTGTCGTGTCGTCCAACCGTATCCTGAATTACCTCAATCATTGGATCATGGTTTGCATCAAGGTATTTGGAATGTAAGCCCGGAAGCGGGTATCCGTGACCCATCATCGTGCGTGTGCCAGTAATATCGATAGGGCACTCAATGCCCTTTTCTAATTGTTTGATATTAAATGCCTGAAAGTCACTGCATTCGCGCCCAGCTACGTCAAGTATCTGAATATACTCACCGGCCTTGACGGTGAAAGATTTCGCTGTGCGTGCCGCGATACGTTGTTCAAATCGTGGTTCGGCCAAAGGGTCGGGTAGGGGCTTGTCATTAACCTGTTTTGGATTGATGCGATTAATTTTCGCTTTTAGTCCTGTCGGCGGGTTCTGCTCGGAAACAATCATCGGTTTACCCGGTGCCGCGATTATGCAAACACAATCTTCCATTGCTGTTACCGAGAGTCGATCACACCCAAAACAATTTGCGGTGGCATACGTCTTTAGCGCCTTAATTGACAACCCGCGGATTTCTAAACCAAACCTGACTTTCTGTGCAGATATTGAGTTCGCGCCCAGAATCGAGGTAATACCGTCTCCGGTTGAATTTTCGCTGAGGCCCAATATTCCCAGAGAGCTATTTCCGGCTCGATCGTATGCTGTTATCTCAGCGGGTTGTGTACCTTCGATGTCTTCAACAGTTAGTGTATCGCCTGCTTCTAAACCAATAACTATGGCGCCTATTGCCGGTACTTCGTACAACTCTGTTCCGGGTGTGATACGAGATAAACCAGGTTGTAAAACGCGAGGCGCTAGGTGAGATATGTTCATACGCTGAAAAAAGGTTACAGGATTAAATTGCAGATCAATACTTTAACATAGCCGTATTTTCAAAAACTAGTGGTAACTAGTGTCAAAACTATAAGTGTGCAGGTAATTGTCTATTATTATTGATCCGCTAGTATATCAATTTATCAATAACCTTGTATTTTAGTGTTTTCTGACAAGTCGATTTGACCTATGCTGTACCAATTTACACGGTATGCTGAAACCTCATAACTAGTGTAGAATTCTTATTAATACTTGAGCCTTATCCTTTACGAAGTCAAAATTACCTGAGGAAAACTAATGACACGAGTTGCTATTATTGGTGCCGGACCGAGCGGTCTTGCACAATTACGTGCTTTTCAGTCTGCGCAAAATAAGGGTGCAGAAATACCGGAAGTTGTCTGTTTTGAGAAACAGGCGAACTGGGGTGGTCTATGGAATTATACTTGGCGAACCGGTTTAGATGAATACGGTGAGCCGGTGCATGGCAGTATGTATCGTTACCTATGGTCTAATGGGCCTAAGGAATGTCTGGAGTTTGCAGACTATACTTTTGAAGAGCATTTTGGAAAACCAATTGCGTCGTTCCCTCCACGTGCTGTTCTGTTTGATTATATTCAGGGTCGGGTTGAAAAGGCTGGATTACGGGATTTTGTACGTTTTCGATCGCCGGTAAGGATGGTTAATTATTCTGAAGAAACCGGCCAATTTACGGTTACCGTAAACGATTTAGAAAATGATAAAACTTATGACGAAGTGTTTGATAACGTTGTAGTTGCTACAGGTCACTTTTCTACGCCAAATGTACCGCAGTTTGATGGTGTTGAAAGTTTCAATGGCCGTGTTTTGCACGCACATGATTTTCGCGATGCATTAGAGTTTAAAGATAAGGACATTTTGATTGTTGGAAGTAGTTACTCGGCTGAGGATATTGGCTCCCAGTGCTGGAAGTATGGTGCTCGATCTATTACAGCTAGTTATCGCACTAGCCCTATGCATTTTCACTGGCCAGAAAACTGGGAGACTAAGCCCTTACTAACACGTCTTGAAAATAACACGGCGCATTTTAAAGACGGTACCTCTAAACATATAGACGCTGTTATTTTATGCACCGGTTATTTGCACTATTTCCCATTTTTACCAGACTCACTGCGTCTAATAACAACCAATCGTTTATGGCCATTGGATTTATATAAAGGTGTTGCCTGGGAAGCGAATCCGAAATTATTTTATATCGGTATGCAGGATCAGTTTTATACCTTCAATATGTTCGATGCTCAGGCATGGTATGCACGCGACATGATTATGGGTCGCATTGAAACGCCTTCGTTGGCAGATATGCGTGCTAATAGCGCGATTTGGCGTGAGCGTGAAGAAAAATTGGCTGATGATGAGCAAATGATATGGTTCCAGGGTGATTACACTCAGGAGTTAATCGACGCCACTGACTATCCGAATTTCGATATTGAGGGCGTAAATAAGACCTTTATGGACTGGGAACATAATAAGCATGAGGATATTATGACTTTCCGAAATAAAAGTCATCGATCTCTTATGACTGGTAACATGCAACCTCCTCATCATACTTCTTGGTCTGATGAGATGGATGATTCAATGGAGAGTTATTTACAGACTAAGTAATATAGATTCTGCGTTGAATAAAAACTCGAGGTTACCCTCGAGTTTTTGTCGTTTGGGTAGAGCACGTTGTTATTTTGCCAGCGACCCATTTTTTTATGATGAGCCTTGAAGATCGTTACGGGCCTCAATCAGGTGATCACGCATTAGAGAACAGCCGTAAGCATGATCCCGTTGTCGAATAGCATCAACTAAGGCCTTATGCTGATTATTATAAGATTGTATTTTAGTCTCGGTTAAGATCTTAGATTTTCGCGCGCTCCATTGACTGTGGCTGCGAATATCGTTGATTCTTTCATACATCCAAATTAATAAGGGGTTCTGACTGCACTGAGATAGAACGAGGTGAAAGGTTTCGTCGGCAGTGGAGAATTTACCGGGGTCTGATCCCGCCTGACGCAACTGGTCAAGGGCTTCATCAAGTCTTCGTATATCCTTATTACTTGCATTTAGAATAGCAAGCTTGACGATATGGGGTTCTACTGCAAGACGAGTCTCAATCAATTCAATTGGACTGGTGTCTTCAGCAATATCTTTGCTTTGAAATTCGTTATTGTAGATAACATAAGTGCCACTGCCGGTTTTGCGTCTCACATAATGCGCTTTCTCAAGACGTACGAGTGCCGAACGAACTGTTCCTCGCGCGTAACCAAAATTGTCCGACAGATCACGCTCTGAAGGTAGTCGCTCATTGTGAGCGTATACACCATCTAGAATAGCTTGTTTAATTTTTCGATACACTGCCGCAGAGCCCGATAATGTTTGGGGCGGTGTATTGTCTTGCACAGGGTCATTCACGAGTATTTGGTTCATTTTCAATGGTATTAAAACGGTACAGTATAATAAGCTTAAAGGAAGGTAAATGGTATTGCAAGTGTATAAAAAAGCTGGTTCAATGACACGCTTTCCAGTTTAATACGGATTAATGTATAGAAATCTGACTGGATGGGCGAAATTAGTAGTCCAATTATAAACCACTTTATTTTGGAGTTTGAATCAAATGGCTTTTCCCCAATCATCTCGCTACGTGATTGTAGGCGCGGGTATCCATGGTCTGAGTACAGCCTATCATCTGGCTGTAAAACTAAAAGCAACGGGTCGTGGATCTGGTGAAGATGTTGTCGTTGTCGATAAAGGTTCAATCGGTGCTGGCGCTTCCGGAATAGCGTGCGGTGTGGTTCGAAATAACTATTTTCAGCCAGCAATGCGTGAACTCATGGCGCAGTGTGTTGAAGTTTGGGAAAGCGATGCTGAGGCGTTTAGTTATCATCCGGTCGGTTATATGCAAATTAGTCCGGAATCCATGCACGAAGACATTATTTCCATTGCCACCCAACAGCGCGACATCGGTTATGAGTCCGACCTGATTGAAGGGGAGGCCGATTGCTCTGCGTATATGAAGACTATAGTCGATGACTGGCAGGCACAGGGTATAACCTCAGTTCTCCATGAAAAGAAAGGTGGATATTCCAACAACACCAAGATGTTGTATGGCATGGCGGGTAAGGCTGAGGCCGAAGGTGTCAGAATTATTAGCGGCGTTGAAGTTACCGGTTTTACTATTGATAGTGGATCTGATGCGATATCAGCTGTCGAGACGAATAAGGGCAATATCGCCTGCGAAGAGGTTGTGATTGCACCCGGTCCGTGGGCTAAGCAATTTTGGGAAATGCTAGATTTGCCTCGCACGGTTAGTATTAAAGGTGCTGATGGCGTAATGCACGATGATATCGGTATGTGGGTATATTGGTCTTTGCAGGAGGGTACGTTAGGTGTTGACCCGAATTTGCAAATGACAAATGAAGGAAAAATGCCGCCAGTGATCCATGTGGACTCTGATGCACCTTTGTACTCAGATGTTGATGGATCACTGATAACTGATCAAATGTGGGGTATATATTACAAGCCCGATTTTCATTTTGGCGGAATTCAAGGTGGCGCGGCGCCGTTCAAGGTGCCTACCGATCCAGACAAAGTAGCCGTTGACCCTTACGGATCAGACTCTCCGGAGTTTATCGTTGGAGATGAGTTTGCCCATATGTGGTGCTCAGCACTTGCACATTGTCAAAAACGTTTTGAAGGAAAAATAAGCGTATATAAAAATGAACCTTCTGGTGGTATTGGTGCGTTTACACCGGATAGTTTTCCGGTGTTAGATAAGTTTCGGCAAAACTGTACCTTTCTTGCAGACTCAAATCATGGTTATAAAATGATCGGAGTTGGTAAGTTAGTCGCAGAAGAATTATGTGGTGAGCCAAGTAGCTTGCTGCGACCATTTCGTTTTTCCCGATATGCAGAAGGTGAGTTGCATCCGGTTTCAAATAGTCCGTTTCCTTGGAGCTGATTTATGATTCAATACCTCATCCCTGTTTAAAAAAGGGAGAGGCACAGTAGCATAATGTTTAACATTTATTGAGAGGATAGAAATATGGCCGCAAAAAAGAAAAAAGTGGTGAAAGCACAGAAACAAGATTCTACAGACTTAGAAAAGCATGTTAATGCTCCCGGTCGAGCGGATAATGTTAAAAAAGTAAGACAGAAAATCAATGAGTTAGGTGTTGATTATATTTATTACCAATTTATTTCTGTTACCGGCCGTATTGTAGGGAAAGGCATTCCAGCAGCTCACTGGGAGCGTGCGGCTGAGCGTGGATTCCAATTGGTTTATGGATCAACTGCTAATTTGTTTGTAGATCGCCACGGCGACTATATTGGCTATGGTCCAGAATCTTCAGAATTAGTGGGTATTCCTGATCCTGAAACCTTTGTACAACTTCCATGGGATAAGCGTATCGGTCGGGTGTTTTGCACATTGTTCCGTAATCGCGAAGAGCAAGAAAACCCAGGTGGGCATTTAAGTTCAGATTGCCGTGGAAATTTACGACTCATTCATAACGAATTTCAGGCAAAGCATGGCCTCGATATGCGGTGTGGTACAGAGCCGGAAATGATGTGGTTGAAACGCGGCGCAGACGGTAAGCCTGACGGCGGTGTAACCAAGCCTAACTGTTATCACATTGATCAGTTTGAAGAGTTACGCCCAACTTTCATGAAAGTTATTGAGTATTCTCAAGCAATGGGTCTGGATATTATTCAGGGTGATCATGAAGACGCACCGGGTCAGTTAGAGCTGAATACACAGTTCGATGATGTTCTGCGTAATGCAGATCGGTTGACTACCTACCGCCAGATTTGCGCCCAGGTGGCAAGAGAAGATGGTTTGATCGCTTGTTTTATGTCTAAACCATTTATGGGTGTATCAGCGTCGGGTTGTCACCATAATATGTCCTTGTGGAAAGGCGGTAAAGATCGGGTAAATAAGTTAGGCCATAAAACCATACCTGGTATGGACGGCTCGTTCACTTATCGAGAAGGTGGTACAAACACCTTTATGCCAGATCCAAAAGTTGATGAAAGAGCTCCTGGGAAAATTGGACTGCAAAGTATTGGTGGCGTAATAAAACATCTCGGTGCATTAACGTCGATCGGCTCATCAACTGTAAATTCATATAGACGACTATGGGACACTGGTTTCTGGGCGCCTATTTTTGCTGACTGGGGTTACCAAAACCGAACTTGCGCACTTCGTGTGTCTGCGCCTGGTCGTTTTGAGTATCGCTCGGTTGATTCAATGGTTAATCCGTATCTTATGGGTGCTGGTTTACTGCGCGCTTTCGACGACGGTATCGATAATGATCTTGATCCCGGCAAGCCCGAAGAACGTAATATTTACGCAGCTATTGATGCAGGTAAGAAGGTTAAGCGTCTGCCAATGTCGTTAGGTGATGCGTTAAAAGAACTCGATAAAGACGAGGTCGTCAAATCGGCTATGCCAGGTGAAATGTATCGTGTATTTGAGCATTACAAACGTGACGAGTGGGAACGATTTAATCACACTGTTACAGATTGGGATCTCGAAACATACCTGGATTGCTTGCCATAGTGTAAGAATGTTTGGGTCGGGAATTTATTTTCCGATCCAAATTTATGTAACAGCGGCTCTGCGCCGCAAAGTAACTGGGAATTAGACGATTTGCGTTTTATCGTTGGTTGTTGTTCCTGTGAATTAATAAACTTAATCAAGAGGAAACCTCTATGTGCGGTATCGCGGGACTCATCCATCGTGGAAAGAGTTCGGATGTCGGATCGGAAATGACTTCGATGTTACAGTCTTTGAAACATCGTGGGCCCGATTCAACCGGATTCGCCCTGTATGGAGCAGGTAATGATAATTCTTATGTGATGCGATTAAACGTTGCAGAGCAGGAAGATATGCGTAAGAGCTATGAAATTCATCAGCAAGTTAAAGATCGCTTGGTGAAGGTCGATAGCAGACTTGCAGAAATTGGTGTCAACGTCACTAATCGGGAAGCGACAACCGAATATTCTCATCGTTATCATTTCAATTTTGATGGTGATATGCGAAAGCTTGCCGATTATATTGAAGACGTTGATGGCACCGAGATACTGTCTATAGGATCAGCTTTAGAATTGATCAAGGATCTTGGCGACGCGACTACAGTATCTGAGCAATACAACCTGGCTGGTTTTAAGGGGACTCATGCTATTGGTCATACCCGTATGGCAACTGAATCTGATGTTGATATCCGTTCGGCTCACCCTTATTGGGCTTATCCATTTAACGACGTATCGGTGGTTCATAACGGACAGTTGACCAATTACTGGACATCGAGGCGCACAATGGAACGATTAGGTCATCGGTTCATGTCAAATTGCGATTCTGAGCTTATCGCTGTTTACATTGCAAACCGCATGACCCTTGGTGATGATCTTGAATCGGCGATGCAGCGTTCCATTGAAGAGTTGGATGGGGTATTTACCTATCTGATTGCAACCAGTGACAAATTAGGTATGGCGAAAGATGTTATGGCCGCCAAACCAATGGTTCTTTATGAAAGCGATGAGTTTGTTGGTTTAGCTTCGGAAGAAGTTGCGATACGCAGTATCTTCCCTAATGAAATTGATACGTTTGATCCGTATGAAGGTGAGGTGCGAGTATGGGAAATATAAGCCACAAGTCCCATAATATGGGACTACATGAAGAACAACTTACGGGACGAACCCAGCAACGCTTTTTCAGTGCTGAGGAAGGTGAAAATTACACTTATCCTTGGGCTCATGATGTAGACACCGATAAGTTAGCGGAGTTTGATGCTGATGACATGACGCCAACAGCAATCAATTTGAAAATTCGTGAGTTACTGATTGATGGTCACGGCACGATAACGGTTCATAATCCTAAAGCACGTCACGGTATTGGTGTTGGCATTCTAAATCGGGTAAATCTGAACTTCGTTGGGAGTTTAGGTTATTTCGGATGTGGACTTATTGATGGACCAAATGTTCGAATAAGCGGACGTGTAGGCTGGTCTTGTGCCGAGAATATGATGGCCGGTACGGTAATTATTGAGAAGAATGCCGGTTCAACTTTTGGAGCGGCGATTCGTGGTGGAGACCTAGTATGTAAGGGCAGCGTAGGTTCTCGTACCGGTATTGACCAGAAAGGCGGCACAATCATTGTAGGTGGTGATACAGGCGCTTTTTCCGGGTTCATGATGCAACGTGGCCGGATGGTTATCTGCGGTAACGCCGGTAAGAACCTCGGCGACTCAATGTAT
>Ga0213868_10004544_pt1 | contig 12664 bp, 8 predicted proteins | sample PICome_9_FD_160087 | JGI IMG/M metagenome (GOLD analysis project Ga0213868, IMG submission 160087) | Coastal seawater microbial communities near Pivers Island, North Carolina, United States - PICO127 | ecosystem: Environmental > Aquatic > Marine > Coastal | place: USA: North Carolina | collected...
TTCAAATAAATTATCATGTCTCTATTCTCGCTGAAGAATATTGTTTACCGCATCTACCGATAGGTATGCCCTATATCGAGCTCACGAAATTCGATTAAGATGACTTTAATACTTTGAACACACCTATAGTGCATATAGGAATGATGTAAACTAGAGCAAAACCTACCGAGAGCGTGGAATACCCCTGCGCCACCAGCGCAACAATGCCAAGTGAACCCAGCAACCCACCAACAACTAGGGTCACAAAAGCAATAGCAGCCTTAGCGTGGTGGCCCAGAGCATCACCATCATCCGGCGTTACCACGGCCTCTATGCGCTCAATCAACCCTTGCACCAAGCCAGCGCCCGTTTCTACTAGGGTACCCAACAGCGCAATCAGGAAAATACCCAGCAACAACGGGGCGGCATACCGTGACATCATCCAGTAATTGGGAACCGGTTGCTCCAGCACTCTGGGAAAGCCGGCTGCGTAGCTGACATGAAACAGCACTGCGGGAATCATAACGGCAACGCCCGTGAAAATGCCTGCAATAACCGCTTCGCGCCGCGTCTGAATTGCCCGCGTCGAAAACAGCAATACCGGTGCGATAGCCAGATTATACATGGCATAAAGCACTCCCCCCTGCAGCCAGCCTGGCTCTATGGTGCCGCCAATCACAGTCTGCAAGACCTCGACCTCGCCATTGTTCAGGATCTCGATAAAGTAGTAGCCAAATACCAGGTACATGCCTATTGACCAAAGCGTGAGCACTTTCTCCAAGGTTTCGCGCCCAAAAAACACTAGCGCGACGACCAACACCAGTACGCCAGCAATACCAATATAGCGAGATACGCCGAATTCCTGCTCAAGTATGTTACCCGCAGCCGAACTCACCACGCCAAGCACCAGCAAAAATAGCAGCAGGTACAGGATTTCAAAGCAGACCCAGAACGGGCCAATGAGCTTCCTAAAGAAGGTCCGATAGTCGTAAACCTGAAAGACCCGGGCGAATTCGTAGGTAGAGGCGAGTACCACGGCAAACACACAAGCTGCAACGGCTGTTCCAAGCACTCCCCCTAAAAGCCCATAGCGAGTGAAAAATTCAATCACCTCCCGCCCGGTGCCATAACCACCACCCATGACAACAGAGATAAACACGGCGGCAGGTACGATATAGACATGATATATTCGATTCATGACTACTCGGCCTTATATATCTTGCCATTTTTCATAACGAAACCAATATTTTCCAGTAAGGTAATATCGTCAATCGGGTTGCCCTTCACAGCAACCACATCTGCATATTTGCCTACACTTATCGAACCCAGCCGATCACTTTCGCCCAGCAGATCCGCAGCACTCTTGGTTGCTGAAACTATTGCTTCCATAGGCGGCATACCCGCCGCCACCATCAATGCAAACTCTTGGGCGTTGTCACCATGCGCCGATACACCGGTGTCAGTGCCAAAAGCGATCTTGACACCCGCTTTGTAGGCGCGGCCGAACGTAGCCTGCATCTTGGGACCAATCTCCGCTGCTTTTGGTCTTACAATTTCTGGAAAATATCCCTCGACCCGAGCTTTTTGAGTAACAAACTCACCAGCCAGAATTGTCGGCACCAAATAGGTACCGTACTTTTTCATCAACCGCATTGTGTCTGCATCCATTAACGAGCCGTGCTCAATGCTCGCTACACCAGCACGTATCGCCAACTGCATTCCTTCAACGCCATGGGCGTGAGCAGCGACCCTATATCCATAGGCGTTCGCGGTAGCGACAATCGCTTCCAATTCATCTTTGAAGAGCTGTGAGTTTTGTCCGCTCTTGGCTTGGCTGAGCACACCACCAGTGGACGAAATTTTGATCAAGTCCACACCATTTTTATAACGCTGTCGAACCGCCTTACGGGCATCTGCCGCACTGTTTATTATGCCTTCGACAGGGCCAGGATCACGTTGTAGGCCAGCACGATAACCATTGGTCGGGTCATCATGTCCACCGGTACTCGATAGAGGCATACCTGAGGTGAATACGCGTGGCCCTGTTACCATGCCTTTCGCAATCGCTTTACGCAACGCGACTGTAACACCCGACCGATCACCAAGGTCTCGCACGGTAGTGAAGCCAGCCATTAGCGTAAGCTCAGCATTCCATGCAGCCAAAAGTGCTAGGTCAGGCGCTCCGAGCGTGATTTTCTCGAGTTCATAGGCAGCTGATAAAGCGACCATTAAATGAACGTGCATATCTATCAAACCAGGCAGACAGGTATATTCAGACAAATCAATAACCTGTGCATCTCCTTCATATTGATAACCCGAACGAACAGAACTTATGCGCTGACTTTCAATTGTGACCAGTTGCCGCACTAATACTGTTTGGGTCTCTACATCGATCAGCCTGCCACACTTCAAAACCGTCTGATACTCTGCTGATACCGGTAATGCGCCGAAAATTAACAGCGGCAGGATATAGATAGAAATTTTCATATTTCTCCTCAAGGCTTGTTGCTTAAGATTTCGACATTGTAGATTTAGAAACTTTTCAATCTGCAGTATGCAGCTGAAATTCTAGTCGTCTGCGGGACCGGCAGCGGGCTTCGAGTGACGATCAAACCAAGCCAGAATTGCGTTAACTTTTGCAATTAAATGACTGGGTCGATATTCAATCTGATGGCTCGCACCCGGGACTCTAACTAAAGCCGTATCAACACCTTTGATCTGGAGAGCATTAAAGTACTGCTCAGCCTCCCAAATCGGTGTACGCCAGTCCTCCTCACCAGTCATTAACATGGTTGGCGTCGTCACATTTCCGACTAAGGAGAGTGGCGAGTAAGACCAATAGTCCGCTGGAGCCTCCCAAGGCAGATCAGTAAACCAGTCACTAGCCATGAGCTTATCAAGATCAGAGGTTAAGACTAGACTGGCCCAATTGATGACCGGGTTAACGGATACAGCTGCACGAAAACGATCTGTTTTACCCACGATCCAGGCAGTGAGAGTCCCACCGCCACTACCGCCAAAAACATAGAGTCGCTCCTCATCAACAAACCCCATGGCAACAGTTGCATCAACCATATCCATAAGATCGTCATAATCCCGGCTAGGAAAATTGTGATCAATTGTATGAGCAAACTCGGCACCATATCCGGTAGAACCCCTAGGATTACCGTAGACCACAACATAGCCCGCTGCCGTATATAACTGGTTATTGGCTGCAAATTGGGGCCCGTAGGCTGCCCAGGGCCCGCCATGTATTTGCAGCATCATAGGGTAAGATTTAGCGGCATCGAAATCCGGCGGAAGCATAACCCAATACTGAATTTCACGTTCATCAAAGCTCGATTTAACGCTGTGTTCTTGGGTAGCAGTAAAACGAACAGCCCCATGCAAAGCCTGATTAAGGTCAGTCAGGGTTTTAACTTTGCCATCAATATCTATTACCGCCAATTCAGTTGGCGTTGTGGCGTTACCCCGCGTAAAAGCCACAACACCGGAGCTAGCCGAAAATTGACCTTGCACATAAGGTTGGTCCAGCTCCCACCCACTAAGCTCATCCGTCAGCAATGAAACAGAGCCATCTGCAGAAAGTAGCGACAAGACATTTTTACCTCGTTCATCATATTGGATGTAATATTGCTGATTATCTGGATGCCACGCGAAATCGATAACACTCAAGTCGTTACCGGACGTCAATTCGCGGATATCTGATCCGTCCAGTTTCGCGGTATAAAGCTGGTGTTCATGGTAAATGCTAGGCCTGTCTTGGTGCCCTAACCAAGCTACACGCTTACCATCAGGAGATACCTTTGGCGCCAGATCTGGGCCCGACTGCGTAGTCAACGCAGCGAGTCCGCTTGTCTTAATATCCAGCCTGACAATATCAGTATCCCAGGGCTTATTGACGTCATTTTTAATATTAATGCTCATCAAAAGGCCCGAAGAATCAGGCAACCATTCTAACGGGCTATTATAATCAAGCTCCCCTTGCGTCAATTGTTGAGCGGCACCGCCTTCCGTCGGAATTAAAAACACTTGATGATGACTAAACGGTAAATATCCAACTCCGTCCTGCCGGAACTGGCTGCGCGTTTCAACAACGATAGCGTCAGCCCACTTGGCACCTTTTGGGGGAGAAGGTATCTCGCCCATTTTCTCTGCTTCATAAGCTACCGGCATTGTAAATGCCAGCCATAGCCCATCCGGTGAAAACGACAGATTGGCTGGCTCTGACAGATTCTGACCCAACTCTTTTCTCTCGCCCGTCTCCAGTTTTTGCAGGTGAATGTGAGATTTTTTGCCTTCTACAGCCGCAAAGGCTACGGCGTCCCCTGAGGCTGTGAAAGCTGCCGGACCAACAGCATCAAAGCCTGTTGATATCTGGTGCAAATTTTTGCCATCAGCGCCAACAAGCCACAAATCACTTCGACGGGTATCAGTCATGACATCCATGTAAAAGCGATCAAACGCGATAATCTGACCATCAGGTGAAACCACTGAGTTCGCTGCGTAAGCGATCTTGAATACATCCATTGCCGAAAATGGTTCTTTAGCCTGAATTACGGCACTAATAGAAAGAGTCAGCAGAACGGCTAGTATTAAACATAAGCTTCTCATTGAAATTCCTTTATTAAGCTCAGCCTTTCCACAATCCAAGAGACGGGATGTCGCCTAGCGGCCGTGATCCAGAGACTAACTTGCCAGTAGTATCAAATATACCGACAAGCCCTTTCCTCGAAACCCGCTCGCTGGACCATCAATGACACATGACGAAAAAAAACATTCATTTACAAGCCTGACTTATTGACCGACGCGCGCGCGCAGTTGAATGCCAATTGTTCGGGGCCGCATGTAATTAGCACGGCCATCCCCAATTTCTGTTTCAACCCAAGTCAAACCCTCTTTGTTGGTCAGATTCCGCGCGAATAAGTCAATCGATATATCGTCGCTGATGTCCGCTCCGATACGCAAATTGACGGTAGTGTAGCCTCCAGCATTCGGCCCTTGCTCTTGCAGGTTATTATAGTATTTGCCGATGTAAGCAACGTCTGCTCGCGCGAACATTAGTCGACCTGCAAAATCAAATTCGGCCTGTAAGCCGAGTGAACCCTGAGTTTCAGCAGAGCCGGGAAGTCGATCACCCGAACTGCCAAGACCAGGAGCGTCTTCAGTCAACTCCGTGTTTACATATGAAAGTCCGTAATTCATGCTCCAGATATCTGTTAGCAATAGCTGGCCCTCGACCTCTAAACCCTGGCTTTCCGCTTCACCCGCATTTACAGTGACTCCAAAACCGCAGTTAGCCGTCAGGGCAACAGGAATGCCTTCCCAGTTAATCTGATACGCCGCCACGTTCAGAGTGGCACGACCATCAGCTAAATAAAACTTTGCTCCAACCTCAAAACTGTCCAACTCATCGGAGGCAATCTGATCGGGTAACGCAACATCGACACCGTCAATGAGACCATCCCGTGGGTCAATATCACAAATGTCAGCCGGGACGTCAGGGTGAGGGCCGCCTAGCCTGAATCCTTCGGCGAAGGTTGCATAATATGTTGATGCCTCATTTGGCATATACGTCAGCCCAAACTTGTAAGTCTGACCGGAATCATCGTTTTCTAGGGCACCTTGTGAAGGTCCCCCATTAAACACACCGTCAGCGATATCTGTCACTTTCTTATCGTAGTCATAGTGGCGAACACCGACCACAGCCGTTAATTGGTCGGTCATATCGAACGAAACCTCGCCAAAAAAAGCGAGCTGATTCAAGTCTTGATTGGTCGTTGCGTCAAATAATAGAGCACCACCGAAGAGATCCAAACTCGGGTCTCCCTCAAACGTAAGAAGTTGCCCCTGTTTATTCTCTACGTCCTGATAGAATGCACCTAGCATGATTTGCCAAGGGCCATTCAGTTGAGTGTTGAGTCGCAATTCCTGTGTAAAACTCTCGAACTCTCCGGAATCCTTCAAGAAAAGAGGCATATCTCCAATCCCGGGATCAATTAGCGGGCCAAAGAACAAGCCAATGTCACGATCTTGAAGGGTAACTGTTTCCGCCTTTGAAGTGGAAGAAGTGATAGCAAAGGACCCCACATTCCAGTTCATTTCCAGATTGGTAACCTCCAAGTCCATCTCAAGCCCCTCATCGCTCCCATCCAGCCTTTGAAAAGGCGCTCTTCGGGTTTCATTCAAGGCCATAAAAGACTCGGGAATGCCAGATTGCTCGATGTCCTGCGAGATATAGGTGAGCGATGCTTCAAAATTGTCGGAGACCTGCCAGAGAGCGGTTATCCTCCCACCTGTATACTTGTCGCTACCGACGTCATCTTTGTCTGAGGTGATGCCGCCGAATGCATCTGCCCATATTTGTTTTTCTGCGTTACTACCGGAGACACTTTCGTAATAACCACTGTTGTCGTAGTCGTAGCCAACAATACGCACGGCAAAGGTATCTTTCACTACAGGTAAATTTAAAACGCCGCGCAGCATCGTATTGTCGTTTCCAGTATCGCCGGTCGATGAATACGAACCGGTTACCTCGCCCGAAAAAGCACTCGGGTCAGGCTCGTTGGGAATTGCTCGGACCGTGCCAGCGATCGACCCATCACCATATAAGGTGCCCTGAGGCCCGCGAAGCACTTCAATTCGCTGCATGTCCACATACTTAAGGTCTGGGTTACCGCCGCTACCCGGAGACGCAGACCCTAGACCTGTTAGCGGCGTTTCACCGACGTACACACCGACTGTCGTATCGGTCTGTGGAGAGGCGGTTACGCCTCGGATAATAATGCCATTGCGGCCTGCGCCACGATCTAGAAAATTAGTTGCGGGCAGCGTGGTAAGAAAGTCGTCCATTCCCACCATCCCAGTCTTGGCGATCATATCTTCCGAGGCGACTGAAATACTCATCGCCGTATCTTGCAGACTTACGTTGCCTCGCTTGGACGCGGTCACTACAACTTCCTCAAGAACAGGCGCCTCGCTGGCGGCGCTGATTGTCTGCGCGCTAAACCCGCACGCACACAAACTCCCGATCACCGACGCTAACTTCAATTTCATATTTGAATTCATAGTTTTACTCCACTCTTCACTAATGAAACGTAACTTACAAGTTTTCACACCCAAAATTTAACTATAGTTGACTACATTTTTATTTTTATATTTTTTGCCAAATTAAGCTATTTTCAGCAGTATATATGGTCTTTTATAGATTTTTCGTCATACTAATTGTGATTTTCATTGTAGTCAACTATAATTTATAAATCTGCTGCAACCCAGAATCAACAAAATCAACGTGAGCCTGAGGCAAACAAACAAACTCAATCGGCAAAAGCGCATAGTTGCAAATGCTTCGCGCCTTTTCTCCTCAATTGGTTATGAGAAGACCGCAATAGAATTGGTGGCGGCGCGCTCGAACGTGTCACCTGCAACTATCTATAATAATTTTGAAAACAAAACAGGACTCTTACTGGCCGTATTGATAGAAGAAGGAGAAGGTGTTCAGCAGATAGGTAAAAAGATCATTGCACAACGGCAGAAGCGCGACGCTCGCACCATCTATCAACTGCTTGAGCTGTACGTTGATCACCCAATGGAATTTATGAACAAATCCTGTTGGCGACAAGCCCTCGCTGCCTCGATTGCGTCATCAAACAAAAAGTTTGCCCGAGAACATCAAAACGTGGAAAAGAAGTTACAAAACCAGCTGATCGGGTTAATTCATTGCCTCTATGAAGAGCAGGTTTTTAGTGAGCAGGTTGACCCTCAATCACTGGGCGAAATTATCTGGAACAACGTCGACCAGATGTTCACAGATTTTATTTCAAACAAGGGAATGACCCTCGAATCACTAAAAGAAGCAATCAAAAGACAGACGCGAGCGCTATTGACTTTAGCCCTGAGACAGGACTGATAGCTTTTTTAAACACTACTGCGCAGGTTAGCCACCCGATGCTGAACATCATAAAACGCCCCTCTCTTGCCATTTATGATTACATTATTATTGGCTCGGGATCTGCGGGCAGCACACTCGCGTCAAGGCTTGCGACGGTTAAGTCTAACAGCGTTCTTTTGATTGAAGCTGGCCCCACCGACAGGAATATTTTTATCCAAATGCCGGGTGGCCTCGGTATTCCGTTAATGGAGGACCGCTATAACTGGAAGTTTTTTGCAGAAAAAGAGAGTTTCGATAGATCTGAAGCGGGGGTGTACACACCACGCGGCCGTGTTCTCGGAGGCTCTTCTTCCATCAATGGCATGAACTGGGTTCGGGGAAATCGAGCTGACTATGACTATTGGCGCGATTCTGGGCTCCACAATTGGTCATACGCCCATTGCTTGCCCTATTTCAAGCGCAGCGAACGATATGAGCAAGGTGATCCAGTTTATCGGGGGCACAACGGCCCGACAAAGATCGTTAAAGCCGAAATTTCCAACCCTCTTTTTCAATCATTTCTCAATGCCTCTAGAGAGATGGGGGTGGCGCTAAATCCCGACCATAATGGTGAACGGCAAGTCGGGGCGCATGAAACACAAAGAAATGTTTCCGGCGGTACAAGGCATAGCACACCTCAAGCGTATTTATACGATCAGCCTGAGAAAGAAAACCTACATATTTTATTAGAGACGCGCTGCACCCTGATAGAGTTTTCAGGACAAGAGGCGGTAAGGGTACATTTGAACCGTCGGGGAGAAAAGTTTCTTGTTGATGTCGGAGGCGAATTGATTCTGTCCGCAGGGGCTATACAGTCACCGCAGCTATTAATGCTCTCAGGTGTTGGTAACGCGGATACGCTTCGAGAAGTTAGCATTCCTTTGACGCAACATGTGCAAGGCGTTGGTGACAACTTACAAGATCATCCCGCTTGGTGTTTTAACTACGGTGCGACGGACCCTCGTGACTCATTGGCATCAAAAATGGGTTATTTCGGACGCCTAAAAATAGGCATCGAGTGGCTATTAGGCAGGCGAGGATTAGGAATATCTAATCATTTCGAAGTGGGCGCTTTTTTGTGCCTGCTTGAGGGGGAAACAGTCCCCGACGTCCAGATGGAATGCATTGCTATGCGAGGTGAATTCTCCACAGAGGGTATTAAGATTGAACCCGGTTATCAGTGTTTTGCAAGCGTACAGCGACCAACCAGCCGTGGAAAGGTGTGGATCGATAGTGCTGATCCTACGGCAGCCCCGAAATTTAAATTCAACTATCTGAGTACTGACTATGACAGAAAGGTAGCAATAGCTGCGGTTAGGGCCGCCCAAGAACTATTCGAGCAACCCGCATGGAGTGGCCGTCTAACATCAGAACTGTCGGGTGTTCACAAACTGAAGTCCGACAGAGACATCTTGCAATGGGCGTGCACCCAAGTAGAGTCTAATTACCACCCCTGCGGAACGTGTAGCATGGGGAGTGATGACGCGGCCGTTACCGACGCGGAAGGCAGAGTGCACGGAGTCAACAACTTGCGAGTTGTTGATGCTTCGATAATTCCGTCAATCCCTACGGGCAACCTAAATGCCATTACCATCATGATTTCCGAAAAAGTCGCCGACAGTATTTTGAATTTATCTCCTCTAGAGCCGGAGTATCCGGTGATCGAACACTTATGAAAACAAACCTGAAAAGCCAGAGAGAGAGAGTATTGGAAAGCATATCAAAATCCAGTTATTCACATCGGGGCGTCTTGCCTGAAAACAATAATGTATTTGATAAACCCTCGGCAATAATTGCTGCGATTATTCTCGGCTTCGCTGGCACCGGCGTTGCAATGGGCATGCCGCTACTTGTCGGTTCAATGGCCGAGTCTCTTGGCTTTAGCGAACAGCAACTGGGCTGGCTGGCATCCTCTGACATGGGAGGACTGTTTGTTGGCTCAGTATCGACCGCCCTACTCGTGACCAAAGTTAATCGCCGTTTTCTCGCAGCGGTGGGCTTAGTTCTAGTCATCGTGGCCAATTTTACTTCAACTCAAAGCCCAGATCTTCTGCCATTGATGCTGAGCCGACTGTTTGCGGGTATAGGCGCAGGAATATGTTATTCAACCTGCACTGCAAGCCTTGCAGGAAGCCATAATTCCGCGCGGACATTCAGCATTCTGCTTTTTGTGCTCGTTATAATGAATGCTTTCATCTTCTATATTTTCCCAATTATAGACGGTCACTGGGGCGTCAATGGTTTATTTATGTTTTACCTACTGGAAGCGGTTCCAATTCTACTCATACTACCTCTTCTTCCTAGGTATTGCGTCGAAGAAACCGACGAGGTTGTAGCTCAAAGTCAAACTGGTAAACCTACAATTCAGCCGCACATACCCGAGATTCTGCCACGCCTATGCTTAGCCGCGGTTTTTAGTTTTTACATCTTGGTGGGAGCTTATTGGGCTTTTATCGAGAGGGCGGGAGCGGCTGTAAATATCAGCAGCGAATTTATCTCAGGAACACTGACCTGGGGACAAGTATTCAGTATCTCAGGCACCTTCTTAGCTGTATTGCTCGCAAGACGTTTCGGACAGTCGAAGCCCCTGCTGGTAGCGCTAACAATTATGGTGCTTACAATGCTGATACTGACCGCGAAGGTGGACAATATTACCTTTGTTTTCAGCGTTTTCTCCTTCAGCTTCTTCTGGATCTTTATAGACGTTTTCCAGTTGGGAACTCTGTCTAATATCGACCATTCCGGCCGTTATGCAGCGCTAGTGCCGGCCTGCCAGGGGGTTGCGCAAGCTGTGGCGCCGACACTCGCCGGCACACTGCTTGCCTATCAGCTTGGATATAGCTCGGTCATGGGAATGTGCGCGTTAGCCTCCGCTGTGGCTGTTTGTATTTATCTTTATGTTTATCGCGAGTTACTGCGGGTCGCCCCCGATGTAGCCGACGCAGATTAGAAAAAAATCAATCCACTTTCAAAGCCAATGCCATCAGCGCCGTCGTTTGCCTGTTTAGAGTACTTTTCAATGCCTGGAGGGACATTTCCTCGTCAGAAATAAAATCCGTGAACATCTGATTGACATTATTCCAAATAACTTCGCCCAATGATTGAGGATCAACTAGCGCTTTGAAAACCTGCTCGTCATGGAGGGCGTGCATTAGATCAACAAGCAGCTTACCTAACTGATTGTCTACATTCTGATACTCCTCGGTAAATTTTTTGTTTGAGGACGCTGTTGAAGCAGCAAGTGCTTGTCGCCAACAGGATTTATTCATGAACTCCATAGGATGATCAACATACAACTCGATCAAACGTTGAATAATACTGGTGTCATTTTGGCGGCGCTGGGCAATGATCCTCTCACCAATCTTCTGAGCGTCTTTCCCTTCTTCTATTAATACGGCAAGTAACAGTCCTATTTTATTTTCAAAATTATTATAGATGGTTGCTGGTGATACGTTGGATCGCTCCGCTACTAATTCTATTGAGGTCAAGTCATAACCTGTTGAAGAAAAAAGTCGAGCGGCATTCGCGACGATGAGTTTTTGCCGATTGACTGCGTTGGCCTTTCTTTGATTCATGCGACCCTTTAGTGATTTGATTGCTGTGCGCGCGTATTACTGCTTGAGCAAAAACCTAATTTTGTCAAAGCTTGAAAACCAACCCCTCTAATTCTTTGAGGGTGCGCATATTTTAATCTCAGGTATTCCCGCTAAGTCAAGAATCATCGGTTTTTTCTCATGAAACCCCTTTGGATGGCGCTTGCGGCCGAGATTAATGATTCCGAAGTGCTGTGGATAACCGGCATGGGTCATGTATTGCCAGAAGCTGTGTGGGATATTTTTGTACCCCGCGTGTTGCAACATATAGCCCAGCATCTGTGAGCCAAAAGCCCTCGGATAAGCAAATCTCGCCCGTTACATTTTGTTACCCCTTTCGGGCTGTTATCTGGTGGAGGCGGCGGTAATTGAGATTAGACTTTAAGTGATTGATTAGTAATGTTTAATTGGCTTTATAAATCAGCTTTTGTTACGTCCTTTGTTACAAAAATTTACTGTTTAATTGAAGTCATTTATCCCGCTTAAAATTCCGTCAAATCGGTCCACAAAAAAAGTGCTTCAGTCGCGGTCAGAGTTATCCCAGCGGGTTGGGCCTTTGGTTAATAGCAGTTCTATGCACACCTTCGGATAAAGCCACCTAGATCCCAACCACTAAGGGTTAAACCTGCGTCCGCCATTCAATCCTAGTCCGCGCCTGAATTAACAAGATCAAAATCGAACTGCTCGGCTTTCAATCTTCTCAGCGATCAACTCAACAGTTTGTAAGCCAGCAGATCAGCATCGTGGCTGTCATTGACCATCTAACGGATTACCACGTCAGCGGTGTCGTAAATTTGACGGAACATCAGCACTCGCTGCATCCGACTATTCTTTGAGAAATGGCGGGCGGCACTCCTATACTCAAAGGCGTTTTTCTGCTAAAAACAGGTCGAAAGTAACTGAAATTCACAAGGACAGGTGGGATTAAAGTAAATGGAGAGTTTTACGGCGGCCTTTCATCCAAAAGCTTTATTTGGTGCAGCAATGTCTTTTCTACGGCCAATCGCGCTATTTAGCGGGCTTTGTCTGTCAGGTTTTGTCCTAGCCAAAAGTCAGATCGTTTCCTTTAGTACTGACACTACCCACTACTTCCCATCAGAGTCTTTTGAGGTTGCTCTCATTTATGAGACCTCTGATCGAGGTCTTGCAACCGGCATTGGGA